>Ga0307509_10000634_pt1 | contig 60023 bp, 63 predicted proteins | sample 10_EM_MG_FD_202245 | JGI IMG/M metagenome (GOLD analysis project Ga0307509, IMG submission 202245) | Populus trichocarpa ectomycorrhiza microbial communities from riparian zone in the Pacific Northwest, United States - 10_EM | ecosystem: Host-associated > Plants > Roots > Unclassified | place...
GGCGACTTCCCGCAGTACTGGACCTTTCACACCCGCAGAGAACGCGAACGCCTCTACCTCCGGCCCGACCAGCACAACAACGAACTCCCGGCCTGACCGGCGAGCTCACTTCAGAAGAGCCGCACCCATTGAAAACGTAGGGGTCCCCCACCAGCACCCCGGGCAGAGCAGTCCCCGGCCACTGATTCCTGGACGCTGATCGCCAAGTGAGGACGCATGGAGAAAACGGCATGACACCGACTGCGACCATCGCCCGAACGCGCCCAAGAATCCTCCCCCCTGTCCGCGAGTACCGCGGATTCAACATGTCCTTCAAGCGAGACGAGGGCTCCACGGATGGTGTTATCGCCGATCCAGATCGAGCCGTGCCGCGTCGCGCGCGGGTCATAGTCCGGGCCGGGTTGCGGCATTGGGGCTGGCCGGGGCTGACCGGGTCTGCCGATGTACTCGTCAGCGAGCTGGTCACGAACGCGCTTGAACATGGGTCCGGTGATGTCGGGCTCCGTGTGTATCTCACCGACACGCACCTCCTGATCGAAGTGCGGGACGGCTCCCACGAACTCCCCGTACTGCGCAAGGCGGCTCCCGACGACGAGAACGGCCGCGGCCTCTTCCTTGTCCGCGCCATCTCCGACCAGTGGGGCTTCAGCACGGACGGCAAAACGACCTGGTGCTCCCTCCCCCTTGTGAGAAGGAACGACGACATGGAACACGGTGGTGTCGTTGTGATCCCCGACCTCGGGTGCGCAGCGACCAGGTGGATCCAGAAAGATCAGTTCCCGGCGAACCGCCACATCGTCGGCAACGCCTACCGCTTCACCCGCGTTTACCTGCACGCGCACCTGTCCCCGGACGACGGCTTCGGGGACATTGAGGATCTGGCCATGATCGGGCGTGTGTTGATGGCCAACGCCTTCGCGCACACCTGCGTGCCCGAGTACGCCGTGATCACCATGGAGTGGGCGCTGCTCCAGAGCGGGGAACTCGTTTTCCAGGTGCACGACGGCCGTACCGAATTCCCGGACTTCGACAAGGCCGTGAGCTGGGAACCGGCCGAGGGCGAGCAACCTCGCGGGCTGTGGACCGCCCGCCGGCTCGGAGCGGAGATCTCCTACGCCCCGACGGCCGAGGGAAAGATCGTCCAGGCCCTGATCAAGCCCTGCGAATTGCCCGTCTGACCTCCGCCGAACGCCGTCCCCTGACTGGCCGTCGGGATGCCGTGCGCCTTGCCTCCCCCGTCGAGGCCCGCATTCCGGCGGCCAACTCTCCCCTGACCGACTCCCCTTGAGGTCTCGATGTCCCCATTACGGGCGCTCGTGCCCTGCCCCAAACCGTTACTCGCGCTCGCCATCGGCCGAGCCGCTCTAGCAGGAGCCACTTCGAAGTACTCGTGCAGGTACGGGATATGCCGATGAACGGTGCTGTTCATCCCCGGTTTCATCCGGCCGGTTTCGACGGTGCGTTACGTACGGCGCTGGACGACGTACGGGCTGGCCGGTGGCGGTCGACGAGCGAGCTGTTGAGGAACTGCCGCACATGGAGGGTGCGCACTTCGCGCAGCCAAGTCCTGGCGGCGGCGGTGGTCGCGGCTCAGGGGGACGCGGTCGAGGCGTGGTTGCAGGAGGAGCCGAGTGCCGACGCGTTGATGATGCGGGCGCGGGTGAGGGTGCAGCAGGCGCTGGGGGCGCACCGCGCGGGGAAGCGCGGGGTGGGGTTGCTCGTGGATCGTGCCCGGTCGGCGTGCGGGGAGGCGGCGCGCTACGGGCCGGCTGATCCGGTGCCGTGGGTGTGTCTGGTGGCGTTGGCGCAGTTGGACTGGCCCGAGGAGCGGCGGCGGCGTCCCGAGCATCGGGCGCAGCCCCCCGAGGGCATGCTGCCGTTCGGGCCGTGGGTTCTGTTGCACGAGGCCGACCGGCGTGATCCGGGCAGCCGTGAGGCGTGGCACCGCATGATCCAGGCGTTGCGGGCGTACGGGGTGAATGTCCGCGACGTTGCCCGGTGGATCTGCTCGTGGGCGCCGGATGGGTCGCCGCTGCTGCTGCTGCCGCTCTATCTGCAAGCCGAGCACTACGCGAAGGAGCGGGCCCGTGGTGCGCTGACCCCGTTGTACTGGACCACCGACCTGATCTCCCACTCCGCGTGGCGGGCGTTGGAGGGGTGGTTCTGGTACGCGGACCGGACTGAGTGGTCGGCGCAGGACCTGAACCACCTTGCGCAGGCGCTGTTCTCCACAGGCCTGTATGCGGAGGCCGCTCCGGTCTTCGAGGCGATCGGACCGTTCGTCACTCCGGAGCCGTGGAAGTACATCGCCGAGGCGCCGGACCTGTGGCTGGAGCAGTTCGAACGGGCTCGCGACAAATGCCTTGCAGCTGCGGCGGGCGACACGCGATACGCGGCTCGACGCCGGTGACCGGCCACCGAAGCAGCTGCCGGGCCCCGCCGTCCTGGCGCTCCCTCATCTCGCAGGCCATCGCCGGCCCCTGGTCGTTCCACCGTCCCCACCCCCGTTTCCGGAGGTACTTCCGTTGTCTTCCCCAAGAACCACCCATCGCCGCGCCCCGAGCGATGAGGACACATTGCGGCAGATGGGCTACAAGCCCCAACTGGCCCGCCGCATGGGCCCGTTCGGCAATTTCGCGCTCAGCTTCTCGATCATCTCGGTGCTGTCCGGGTGCATGACCTTGTTCGGGTTCGGGCTCGTCACCGGCGGTCCGGCCGTCATGCTGTGGGGCTGGGCCTTCGTCGGTCTGACGGTGCTGTGCCTGGGTGCCGCGCTCGCCGAGGTCACCTCCGCCTACCCCGTCGCCGGTGCCCTCTTCTACATGGCCGGCAGACTCGGCGGCCCCAAGTGGGGCTTCTATACCGGGTATTTGAACCTGTTGGGCCTGCTCGGCGGCATGGCCGGCGGCAGTTACGGCATGTCGCTGTTCGTCGGCGCCTGGCTCAACCTCCAGTGGGGCTTCACGCCCACCCCCGGGCGGACGCTGGCCATCTGCGGAGCCATCCTGTTACTGCTCGCGGTGCTCAACCTGTTCGGGGTGCGGCTGGTGTCGGTGCTGAACTCGATCAGCGTGTGGTGGCACATCGGCGGCGTCGTGGCGATCGTCGGCGCTCTGGCCCTTATCCCCTCCCGCCATCAGTCGGCGAGCTTCGTGTTCACCCACTTCGCCAACACCACCGGGTGGGGCAACCACCTCTACGTGATCGCGCTCGGGCTGCTGCTCGCGCAGTACACCTTCTGCGGCTACGACGCCTCCGCCCACCTCTCGGAGGAGACCGTCCACGCCCAGATATCGGCTGCCAAGGGCATCGTGAACTCCATCTTCTACTCCTGGATCGTGGGCTTCGTCCTGCTCGCCGGGATGCTGTTCGCGATCCAGGACTACGCCGGCACCGTGGGCACCGCGACCGGGGTGCCGCCCGCACAGATCTTCCTCGACGCCCTCGGCCTGACCGGCGCGAAGATCCTCCTGCTGGTCGTGATCGTCGCCCAGCTGTTCTGCGCGAACGCAGGCCTCGCCTCCGCCTCACGGATGGTGTTCGCCTTCTCCCGCGACGGCGCCCTGCCCTTCTCCAAGACCTGGCAGCGGCTGAGCCCCCGCACCAAGACCCCGGTCCCGGCCGTGTGGCTGTCGGTAGTCGTCCCCTTCGTCCTGGCCCTGCCGTCGCTGTACTCGGTGACCGCGTACTACGCGGTCACCGCGATCAACGTCATCGGGATCACCCCCGCCTACGCCATCCCCGTCTTCCTGCGCCTGCGCGCCGGAGACCGCTTCGTCCGGGGCCCCTGGCACCTTGGCCGCTGGAGCAAACCCATCGGCTGGACCGCCGTCATCTGGGTCGCCTTCATCACCGTGATGTTCTTGCTTCCGCAGGTCTTCCCGGTCACCAAGGACTCCTTCAACTACGCCCCCGTCGCGCTCGCGGCGGTGCTGGTCCTGGCCACCATCGGGTGGATGACCCGCGGGCGACGCAGCTACGGCATCCCCGAGTACGGCACCGAAGGCGAGCGCGCGCAGATGGCGGAGGACGTCGTATGACCGACATCGCCTGCGACACCGCAGCAGACGGCCTCGCCCAGCATGAGGCCCCCGAGGCTTCCGACTTCGAGACCTTGCGCCACCTGGTGAAGCACGACACGGTGAAAACCGTGTTGCTGGCCGTGCCTGACATGCAGGGGCGGCTGACGGGCAAGCGGTTCGACGCCGACCACTTCATCGATCACGTCGTGCCCAAGGGCAGCGACATGTGCGCCTACATCCTGGCCACCGACGCCGAGATGCGCCCGCTCGACGGCTTCGCCCTGGCTTCCGCCGACACCGGCTGGGGCGACATGAGCGTGCTCCCCGACCCGGACGCCGTCTACCAGCTGGCCTGGATGAAACGCACGGCCCTGGTCTTCGCCGATGCCCTGGCCAACGACGGACAGCCCGTCAGCGTGGCGCCCCGGCGAATCCTGATGCACCAGCTCGAACGGCTCGCCGCCCGCGGCATCACCGCCCAGGTCGGTCTGGAGACCGAGTTCGTGCTGAGCTACGCCGACACGGGGGAGACTGGGCGGCGCGGGGCGCAGCCGGTGGCGAAGCGCAATCTCGACTACGCGCTCGACCACCCGCCGGTGCTCACCCGCTACTTCGACGATTTGCAGGAATCTCTCGCCGGGATGGGCTGGCCGGTCGAGGCGATCAAGACGGAAGGCGCCTTGGGGCAGGTGGAGGTCACCTTCCCCTACGGCGATCCGCTGTGCGCGGCCGACGTCCACCTCCTGTTCAAGCACGCGGCCCGCACGCTCGCCGAACAGGCCGGTCTCGTGGCGAACTTCATGGCCGCTCCCCAGACCGGCACCGGCAGCGGCTGCCACATGCACTTCTCCCTCCTGGACCGTGACGGCGTACCGCTGTTCGGCGAAACCGACGGGCGCTTGCCGGACAAGGCCCTCCACGCCATCGGCGGGTTGCTCGATGTGCTGCCGCACCTTGCCCTGCTGTATGCCCCAACTCCCAACTCCTACAGGCGTTTTGTGCCCGGAACGTTCGCCCCGACGACGTTCACGTGGGGCCGCGACAACCGTACCTGCGCCATCCGAGCCGTCGGCCACGGCGACGACCTCCATCTGGAAAACCGCCTCCCCGGCGCCGACACCAACCCCTACCTCGCGATCGCGGCCGTCATCGCCGCAGTGCTGGCCGGCCTCGACCACAAGCTCGACCCGCCCCCGCCGTACATCGGCAGCGCCTTCCAGGACGTCAAGGCACTGCCGGTGCACGGCTCGCTGGAGGATGCGCTCGCCGCTCTCCGGGACTGCCCGCTGCCCGCGAAAGACCTCCTCACCCCGGAGGTGGCCGCGCACTACACGACTGCGGCCCGACATCAACTCGACCTCTACCGCACGACCGTGACCGACCTTGACTGGCGTCTGGGACTGGGCACGGCCTGAGCGCCCCGACCCCCACGCGGCAGCCCCGTCGTCGCCAACTGCCGCGCGCGGGACCGCACTTCGCCGCCAAGCGCACAGCCCCGGCTGTGCTGCCGGTGACGGAGAGGCGGACCCCCTTCGTTCCCCGGGACCAGACGGTGGCCCGGGGGACGAAGGGCCCCACGCAACCGACCAGACCGATCACTTCTCGACAGGACCATTTGTGACCGACACCCGCTTCACCGTGCTGGACGAGACCCAGCGCCATCCCGACCTGGTCAAATGGATCTCTCTGATCCTTCGCCAGGTGGCACCGACGGTGAACGAGATAACCGGCCTCCCGCTCCCGCCGGCTGTCCGCTTCCGCCTGGTGACACCGAAGGCGTGGCGGGAGGAGGCCCGCCAGGGCCAGCACCGCATCCTGGCCCGCGACATCGCCGATCTGGAGCTGACCCCACAGGAGATCGGCGGCATCCGGGGCGGGCTGAAGGTCATGGGATTCGTCCCGGTGCTGGTCTGGCCCCTGGTGCTCGCCAGTACCCAGGAGGCCGAGGACGGGCACGACGAGACGCTCATCGCGCCCAGGGCCCTGCACCACGGCGGCCTATTGGTCGATGAAGCCGCTCTCCACCAGCTCCTCATCCATGAACTCGTCCACCAGATGCAAACCGGTGCCCGCGGCGGCGCCGTGTGGGCGACGTTCTTCCCTCAGAAACGGGGGATCGCAACACCGGGCGTCTCGACCGTTCTTGAAGGCCACGCGGCCTGGGCCGACCGGCAGGTCACCGCCCGTCTCCTTGGCGCACCGGCCGATCACCGGCAAGCGCCGAAGTCGCTGCGCTACCGCCTGCACAACGCGCTCCCCGGTATCCGCCGCCTCGGCCCCAGCCGTGCTGAGTACGAACAGGGCTCCCGTCTCATCGGACAGGCCGTCACCGAAGGCGGCACCGACCTGGTCAACCAGGTCCTGAAAGACGTGACCTACCTCCCCACCGAGGCGGAGATCACCGATCCCATGTCCTGGATCTACCGCATCGAGCGGGGGCTGCCCCGTGCGTGATCTCCTGTCTCGCCCAGCGCGTCTCGACGACGTAGGCCGCATGGAGCGCATCACCGGCGTCGTCCTGGACCTGCTGTTCGACCTGGCCCAGCAATCCGCCCGCTTCGGCTCCTACCCGCAGCCGTGGGCGTCACTGGCTGCCTACGACGTCGATGACTTCGCCTCCTTCACCGCTGGAGGGCCGGCATGAAGTCTCTCCACGTCGCACTGCTCGACTTGACAGACCGCCCCGCCCCCGAGCCCTCTGAGCAGACCGACGCGCCCGCCCGCCGTGTGGTGCGGCACGTGATCGGGCTGCTGCTCCTTGCCTGCTATTTCCCCCTGGCCGTCACGGCATTGACCTCCGGCCACCTGTACGGCCTGTCGCTGTCGTTGACGACACAGACCAGATACGCGGTGATCTACGGCCAGTTCAGTGTCGCGACCATCGTGTTCTGGTGGCTGTGCTGGCTGGTCTTCACCCGGACTCCGCTCAGCTGGGTCACCCCCCGACAGCGGCTCCTCCAGCGCGGCGCCGCCGTCCTGGCCGGAGCGGCGGGCATGTATTCAGCCGCGCCGTTCTCCATCCCGCTCGCACAGGTCGTCGGTCACGACGTGTTTGGATGCGTTCTTGCCTGGCTGGCCTTCGAAGTGTGCCGGACACACCGGGTCTCCTTGCGAATCGCCCTGCCCCGTACAGCAGTTGAGCGGTTGCGTGACTGGCAGATCACGATCACGGTCCTCTACGTATGCATCGGCGGCGGCGCTCTCTCCTTCCTCCTGATCCACCTCATCCGCTGGACCGGGGCCGGCGTACCGGTCATGAAGGGCGGCCAGATGGCCACCCTCGGCGTCGACAACTTCGGGACCCTCGCCATCGGACTGGTGTCGACGGTGGCACTGGAAGACGTGATGATCGTCGCCACCACGACCGCCCTGCTGACCGCGGTGCGCCGACCCGCGTGGCAGATCTACACCCTGGTCTGCATACCCAAAGTGCTCCTGCACGCCTACCTCGGGCTCCCCGCCATCGGCATGCTCGTGTTCGCCGCCGGCCGTGTCTGGCTGTACCGGCAGTACGGACGCCTTCTCCCCTTCATGGCCGCGCACTTCACCTTCGACCTTGTCGGCGGCGGCCTCATGCTCCTGCAGGCACTCCCCTTTTGGTACCGGCCCGCCCTGAGTCTCCTCTTCAGCCTGGTCGTCTCGTGGGCCGAGAACCGGCTGAAGAAGGCGGCGAAGTCGGCTCGTGCAGATGAACAGCCCCCGCCCGTCACGCCCGACGGTGACACGCCGAGGCCGACGGACCGTCCAGACCCGGTGAGCATCCAATGACCTCCACCTTAGTGCCGCGTGCGAGGTCTGGCCGCCTCTGCAACCGGATGCGCACTGGTGACTGGGATGCCGAACGGGCCATCAACTCCGGCCCTGCCGCCGAGTGTGAGTCTCTGCGGCAGAAGGCCGGAAGCACCACCGGCCGGCCACCACACCGCGTGACGCCCGTTGGGCAACACACGCGCTCCAGCCGGGATTCGAAGATCCACCTCGACCAAGGAGGAGAACCATGACCGCGCGAGACCACTTCACCGACCCGCCCCCGCGCCGCCTCGGGGCGCTGGGCATCATCCGCACCTCCGCCGGTGCAGTACTGATGACCGAGAAGGGGCAGGACGCCCTCAGGGGTGTGGAGCGCAAGCCCTGGTTCCACCCGGGCGGCTGCGTGGAGGAGAACGAGCCGATCCTCGACGGCCTGGTACGCACCATCAGCGCGAAGCTCGGCATCACGGTGAAGCCGGGCCGCTTACTGGCCGTGCACCACATGTACGACCAGCAGCACAAGACGCACCTGTCGAAGGAAGGACTCAACTTCCTCTTCGACTGCGGGGTCATCGACGAGGACACGCCATTCGTGTTCGGCGGCAGTATCCAGGGCGCGCAGTGGATGCTCCCGGACGAGCTGGATGAGCACCTGACTCCGTTCACAGCGGCGCGTACGCACGCGGCGCTGCGGGCGCTGTCCGGCGGCGATGTGGAAGTGCTCGCCGGCCACCCCCTGTAGCGCCGGTCGACCGGCCACGGTGATCCGAAGGCGACTCGGACCACCCACATCTTCCGCGTCACGCTCGATGGCGACTGCTTCTCGGACGTTCTCAACCGGCAAGTCGCGGAGTTTGCCGCCTAGTTGACGTCCGTCCTGGTGAGCTGGCTGCTTCGAGTCAGGCTCATTGGGGCGGCACGCCGGCCCGAGGTTAGCGGTCCATAGCGCCTCGGTCCGGTGGCCGGGACCTGCCTCCGTGGCGTAGCTGCCTCAATCCGCTCCGCACGGAGGCGCCCGGTCGTACCACCATCCGCAACTCGCATTCGACGAACAGGAGTTGGCATGAGCCCCAACAACAACCACACCACCACGGCGAGCCCAGCAACCGCCTCGGACGGCTTCGACCTCGACGTGAGGCTGGTCGAGGTCGGCGACTCCGCCGGCCTGGTCAACCTGACGGACGACGGCTGCGGTTCAACCTGCGGCGCCTGCACCACCAACGTGGCCTGACCCAAGGCGCACGGTACCCGGGCCGGTGTCTTCGTGACCCGCAGCGCGAAGGCGCCGGCCGTCCGTCTGGACCAGGAGATTGTGATGGCTTCGAGTACCGCGTTCCGTGCTGGTACGACCGCGCTCGTCCGTGCGGTCGCCCGGCCGGAGCTTCCTGTCTCCCTGTGTCCCGACCTCAACGACCTTTCCCCACATGGAGAAGTGGCCCGGCTCGCATGGTTGCGGAAGGTGTGGTCCGACGAAGACTTTGCCGAGGCCGTGGAGCACGCCAGTCCTGTCCTCGCCTCCCAGGCGCGTGCCCTGTGTTCCTCCAGCACTCCGGCCGCGCGTGACGTGCGGCGCGCTGTCTCCTCCGTGGCGCGCTACGTGTTGCGTGCCGAACAGCGGGCAACTCCGTTCGGCCTGTTCGCCGGGGTGGCCCCGGCCGCCATCGGCACACGAGCGCGCGCAAAGTGGGGCTCGGACCATGTCGTGATCGGCCGGGCGAGCGCGGAGTGGCTGACCGCCGTTGTCGAACGACTGGAGTCGTGCCCCGAACTCCTGGAGCGCCTTCCGGTGATCGTCAACAACACCGCGACGCGACGCGGTGACCGCCTCATCGTGCCGTACCAGGCCGGCGCGCAAAGTGACCGGCGGCGTGCGGTCGAGGCATCCGTGGCCCTGACCGAACCGGTGCGGGTGGTCCTGGAGGCGGCCCGCGAGCCCATCTGCGCCGGAGCTCTCGCGGACAAGGTGGTTGCGGACTTCCCCGGAGCAGGCCCGGGAAAGGCGCGCCGGCTCGTGGAGGAGCTGATCCGGAACGAGGTCCTGATCACCAGCCTGCACGCACCAAGTACTGAGACCGACGCCCTGGACTACCTGGTGGCGCAACTCGACGCCGTGAAGGCCGACACCGTCACCCAGGTCGCCGATACGATCCGCGAACTCCGCGCCGTCCAGGCGGACTTGTGTGACAGTGGCTCTCCCAGCGGCAGGGGCCGCGCCGCCGCGCGAATGCGGGCTCTGGTCCCTGGCCTGCGCCGTCACCCTCTCGCCCTCGACCTGCGTCTGGACGCCGACGTGGAACTGCCCCAAGCGGTTGCGCGCGAGGTCGAGCAGGCAGCGGCGGTCCTGGCCCGGGTCAGCGCCCTCCCGTACGGGACCGCGGCGTGGAAGGACTACCAGCGACGCTTCTACGAGCGGTACGGCATCGGCACGATGGTGCCGCTGACCGAAGTCGTCGCCGACAGCGGCACGGGTTTCCCCGACGGGTACCCGGGCGGTCCCGCCGATGGGGGCCGCTCCCGCCTTTCGGCACGCGACGACACCCTGGTGCGGCTGGCGCAGACGGCCGTCCTCAACGGCCGCCACGAAGTGGTTCTCACCGATGAACTGATCGCGGCGATGGACCTGGGACCCGAGAACCCCAGGGTGCCGCCGCACCTGGAGGTCGGGGTCCGGGTCCACGCAGCCAGCACCGAGGAACTGCAGCGCGGACGGTTCCGGCTGGAGGTCGCGAGCGTGTCCCGCGGCATCGGGGTCACCACCGGCCGGTTCCTCGCCGTGCTGGACGCCGAAGACCGCGAGTGCCTGTCAGCCGAACTGGCCGACCTCCCGACCGCGGACGATGGCACCGTCCCCGCCCAGCTGTCGTTCCCGCCACTGCTGCCCACGAGCGCCCACGTCACCCGCGCTCCACAGGTCCTGTCCACCGTGATCAGCGTCCAGGAGCACCGTTCCACCAGCAACGACGTCCTTACGCCCGACGATCTGGCGGTGGCCTGCGACGGGCGCCGCATGTATCTGGCCGCGCCCAAGCGCGGGCAGCGGATCGAGGCCGTGGGGATGCACGCGCTGAATCTCAAGGAGCACACCCCGCCGCTGGTCCGCTTCCTCACCGAACTCCCGCGCGCCCAGTGCGCACAGGTCACCCTGTTCAACTGGGGCGCCGCGACCGCGATGCCCTTCCTGCCCCGGCTGCGCTACGGCCGTACGGTCCTCGCGCCCGCACGGTGGCGCCTGGAAGCATCCGAACTCCCCGGCCGCGACCGCCCCCAAGCACAGTGGGACACCGCCCTTGAGGAGTGGCGGACCCGACGCAGAATGCCTCAACGGGTTGCCCTGGCCGAGGAGGACCGCAGTCTGCTCCTCGACCTCGACCGGGCCGCCCACCGCACCCTGCTGCGCCAGCACCTCGACCGCACCCGCCTCGCCGTCCTCGTCGAGGGCCCGGACCCGGACGCCTACGACTGGTGCGAGGGCCGCGCGCACGAGGTCGTCGTCCCCCTCAGGGCCACACGGCCCCCGGCATGGCCGCTCCTGCCGACCCCCGCACCGGCCCGCACCCTCTCTCCAGCGCAGATCCAGACGCCCGGCGTCTCATCCCTGCTGCTGGCCACCCTGTACGGCGACCGCCGTCGTCAAGACACCGTCCTCGCCCAGCACATCCCCGACCTGCTGGACCAACTCGGCAGCCCACCATGGTGGTTCATCCGCTTCCGCGACCCCGACCATCACCTCCGGGTACGCATCGCCCTGCCTGATCCCGGAGCCTTCGCCGCGACCGCCTACGCCGTCGGCACCTGGGCCAACGAACTGCGCACCGCCGGGCTGCTGTCGGACGTGCGCTTCCCCACCTCCTACCGTGAGATGGGCCGTTGGGGCTCCGGCACTGCCTGGGACGCCGCTGAGAATGTGTTCCGCGCTGACTCGCGAGCCGTCGTCACCCAGCTCTCCCAACCCCTCCGGCCGCATCCGCGTGCGCTGGTCGCGGCGCACACCATCGCCATCGCCACCGCGTTCCTCGGCAGCCACGAGGCCGGGATGCGCTGGCTGATCGACCACATTCCGCCCAATGCGCCCGCGCCGGTGGCGCGTCCCCAGTTCACCGAGACCGTACGGCTGGCCGACCCGTCCGGCGACTGGGCGGCCCTGCGCGACGTTCCCGGCGGCGAGGCCATCGTGGAGGCGTGGGCCGACCGGGACGCGGCGCTTGCCGCCTACCGCCCCCACCTCCCTGGCCCGGATACACAGGGCATCCGCCGGGACGACGTTCTCTCCTCTCTCCTGCACGTCCACTTCGTACGGCACCTGGCGGTCGACTTCCCCGAGGAAGCCATCTGCCTCTATCTCACCCGGGCCGCTGCCCTGGCCTGGATCTCCCGGGGGACACGGTGACCCACCCTCTCGCGCTGAAGATGGCGGACGCCGTCGCCGACCTCCTGGCCAACCCCGCCACAGCCCCGTTGAGTCCCCGCACGACCACCACCGAACGGCAGCAACTCGCCTATGGGCCGCTGGGAATCGCTCTCCTGCACATCGAACGTGCCGCGCGCGGCATCGGACCGTGGCAACGCGCCCACGACTGGCTCACCGCCGCTACCCGGCAACCCTTCACCAGAGGCCCGGACAGCCACCCGTTCTACGGCGCCCCCGCCCTCGCCCACACCGTGGCCTGCGCGGCCGACCACCTCCCCGGTACCTACCAGCGCGCACTGGACACCCTCGACGCGCAGATCGCCACCGACATCCGCACCCGCCTTGACGCCGCGCACCGCCGCATCGACGCCGGCCGCCTGCCACACCCGGCGGAGTTCGACGCGATCCGTGGACTCACCGGCTATGGGGCCTACCTGCTGAGCCGGGATCCGTCCAGCGCCGACCTGCACGCGGTGCTCGGCTACTGCGTACGCCTCACCGAACCGCTCGGCTCCGGCGGCGAGTCTCTGCCGGGCTGGTGGACGGCCAGCGGGCCATCCGGCCGACTGGACGAGCGGTTTCCCGGCGGGCACGCCAACAGCGGTCTCGCGCACGGAATCGGCGGGGTGCTCGCGCTGCTGGCGCTCGCCGTCCGATACGGTGCCGCGCCCGCCGGACACCACCACGCCATGCGCACCATCCTGGCGTGGCTGGACCGCTGGAAGGAGAAGACCGACCTCGGCGTCGCCTGGCCGTACTGGGTCACGCGCGCCGAACTCGCGGACGGGCACCTCATCCCGTCTGTACCGCGCCGCCCGTCATGGTGCTACGGCACCGCCGGCCTCGCCCGCGCCCAGCAGCTCGCTGCCCTGGTCCTCGGTGACTCCACCCGCCAAGCCGAGGCGGAGCGCGCGCTCGTAGCTGCCCTCACCGAGCGCACACAGCTCGCGGCCACCACCGACAACGGCCTGTGCCACGGCTTCGCCGGTCTCGCCCACATCGCCGCCCGCACCAGCACGGACGCGTACCCCACGACCGCCGGCCAGCTCCAGTCGACGATCCCCGCGCTCCTGGCCGCAGTGTGCCCACCGGGCACCGACCCGGCAACCGCAGCCGCGGCCCTGGTGCGCGACGACGAAGTAGGGCCCGGGTTCCTCAACGGCGCCGCCGGCATAGCCCTCGCGCTCCTCGCCCCCGCCACCACCACACCGCCCCTATCCGCCTGGGATTCCTGCCTCCTCATCGCCTGACCCCCTGATCGAAGGACCACCGCCATGCCCCCGGACCGCTGGCACCAGCACAACATCACCTTCGCCGACCGCGCGACCGCCCAACGCGCCATCGCCGAACGCCTCGGCCCCACCCTGCTCGCAGCACAGGAAGAGGGCCAGCTCACCGGCTGGTGGTTCATGAACAAGCAGCCCTGGCCCCTGCGCTACCGCGCCGCAACACCATCCCCGCTGGTCGAGTCGCTGCTGAGCGAGCTGGCCGACGACGGCACAGTCCGGTCGTGGACGTACGGCATCTACGAGCCGGAGACCACCGCCTTCGGCGGCACGACGGCCATGGAAGCCGCCCACGACCTCTTCCACCAGGACAGCCGGCACCTCCTCACCTATCAGCCCAGCCCCGACCAACTGGGGCGCCGGGAGACAGCCGTCCTCCTCTTCAGCTCGCTGATGCGGGCCGCCAAGCTCGACTGGTTCGAGCAAGGCGACGTGTGGGCGAAAGCCGCCCTGCTGCGACCGGCAGCCGAGGCTCTCACCCCGGAGCGGACCGCCGCCCTGATACCGGCCATGCGCACGCTGATGACCGTCGACGCGCGCAGTCTCTGCCGAACGGACGGCCCGCTCGACGGGCACGCCGAGTGGATGGCCGCCTTCGAGCAAGCCGGTACCACGCTCGCCCACCTCGCCACCAGGGGCGGTCTGGTGCGCGGACTGCGAGCCGTCATCGCCCACCACGTGATCTTCCACGCCAACCGCGCCAGTCTCCGCCCGGACGACCAAAGCGCCCTGTTCAACACCGCACGAGAGGCAGTCATGGGATCGAGTGACAACACCGCGTCGCCCGCCGAGGGCACGTCGGACACCACTAGCGTCAGGACGGTGAACACCGACACGATCGCCACCCCCGGGGCCGAGGCCGAACGACTCCGCAACGCCCTGGCCGACCAGATCCGCGAAGCCGGAGACGCCCGCATGCCCGCAGTCGAGACGGCTTTGCGCACCGTGCCCCGCCATCTGTTCGTGCCCGACGCCCCGCTCGCAGACGCGTACGCCAACGCGCCGGTCAACATCAAGTACGACACCGACGGCACGTCGATCTCCTGCGCCTCCCAGCCCGCAATCGTCGCCCTCATGCTCGACCAGCTGGAGGCCCAGCCCGGCGACCGCATCCTCGAACTCGGCACCGGCACCGGCTACAACGCCGCCCTCCTCGCCCACCTGGTCGGCGAGAGCGGTCACGTGACCACGATCGACGTCGACGACGACCTCGTGGAAGGCGCCCGCGCCCACCTCGAAGCGGCAGGGTTCACCAACGTGGAGGCACTGACCCGGGATGGCGCCGTCGGCCACGCGGAGGGCGCCCCGTACGACCGGATCATCGCCACCGTCGGCGCCCATGGCGTTCCCCACGCCTGGCTCGACCAACTCGCCCCCGGCGGACGGCTTGTCGTGCCCCAGCGCCTCAAAGGCAGCGTGTCCCGCTCCATTGCCTACGAGCAGCGCGACGGCCACTGGACCAGCATCGGCAGCAGGATGAACACCTTCATGCCGCTGCGCCGCGGCATCGCCGACGACGACCGCCGCGTCATCCCCCTCAGCAAGGACGGCACCGTACGGCTCCAGGCCCCTACTGGGCAGCCCATCGACGCCGACGCCCTGACCGGAGTGCTGGAGCAGCCCTGCACCGAGGAGTGGACCGGCATGACGGTCCGCGCCATGGAATCACCGGAGTGGATGGAGCTGTTCGTCTCCTGCTCCCTGCCCAGCGGCCTGATCCTGATGCTGTTCCCGCAGGACGCCAAGGGCACGCTGCTCACCGAGGACCCCTACCCGTCCTCCACCGCGGCCGTCGACAAGGGCGCCGTCACCTACCTCGCCCGCCGCCTGTCGGAGCAGAAGACCCCAGAGGGCGGCAAGCTCTGGGAATTCGGCGTCATCGGCCACGGTCCCGGCAGCGACGAACTGGCCGCGAAGGTCGCCGAGGCGATCCGCACTTGGGACCGCGACTACCGGGGACGCGAAGCCTCCTTCGCCATCCAGCCTCTCGACGCACCCGCTTTCGAGGAACAGCCCGGCCTCTTCTCTCTCGACACGCCGCTGAACCGCATCGTCGTCGACTGGCGCTGACGCCAACCCTGACGTGAAGGGGGTGGAGCCCGTGGGCGTTGCCGACGGGCTCCACCAGCCCCTACCCATACCGTCACTCCCAGGGGGCCCCATGGACCCGCACGGCCCGATAGCACGGCGCTTCCCACTCGTTGCCCGATTCCGGCCCGCCTGCCTCCCGCTGCCCGACCGGGTACAGGCACTAGTTGACCTCGCCGACCGGGCGGTACAGCAGGGCGAAGAAGTACTGGCCTCTACGGTCTTCAACCAGTCCGCGCTCCTGGCCTCCGACCTCGGCCTTCCCAACCTCGCCCGGTCGATGTGCCACCGCCACGCCAACGCCTACCTTCGGGCATGCCCGCTGTCCGGCACGAGCACCATCCGGGGTCTGGAACCGCTGGTCAACCTCGCGCGCCTGCAGATCCGCGACGGCAACACCGACGACGGCCGCCGTCGGCTCCTGGAACTGTACGAAGCCGTCGGCACCGGAGACGAGGTCACGTTTGAAGGGATCACGGTGCCTGCCGCCCTCACCCGCACCCAGCAGGACCGGCACGACGTCCGAGCGTGGCTGTGGCGCGTCCTGCTCGCAGATGGCACGCGCACCCTCACGACCAAGGGCCGCTGGCGTGAGGCCCTGACTCACATCGAGGAGCATCGGGGCGTCGGCGCACGCATACTGGACGGACGCCAAGTCGCCGTCGTCGCGGCCCTTACCGTCGGTGACACAAAGCGGGCTGCGAACCTCCTCACCACGACATCGCCGGGTGACCCGTGGGAGCAGGCTGTCACCGACTGCCTGACCGCTCTGTGCTGCCGCGCCGCAGGGCAGGATGTGAACGTCCGCCTCGCTGGTCTCGTGAACATGTACCTAGGGCACGATGCCAAGCGGGGGCTGACCGTCTTCGACATCCGTCTCGGCCTCACAGTCCTGGATGTGCTCGACTCTGCCGATCAACCTGCGGCCAGCCTTCTCGTCGAGGATCTGGTCCGACGAACTATGCAAGCCCGCAACGGGTATGCGGCCCGGGAGGTCGTGGCCCACCCTCTGTTCCTCGCACTCGCCACGGGCAGCCAGACACAAGACTGCAGGGACTTGGTCCGGGCCTGTGCACTCGACGCGGGGGCATTGCCAGATGAACTGTATCGAGACCTCTCCACTGCTCTGGGCCGCAGCGAGGCGGTGCTTCCGTGCTCATTGACCGGCGCGCCCGCATCGGGCAGTTCGGCTCAGCTGAGTGAGAAATACGACCTGTGAGTGGTCGCAAAAAGCTAGTAATTGATCAATTCTTGACATTTTCCCGTCATGCTCTGGCCGTTGACGGATACTGAGCCGCCCTGAGCCATTCGGCCTCAGTGTTTACAGTGGGGGGGAAGTGTGCCCATGACCGGGAAACAGCGCATGCGTGTTCTGCTTGCGTTGATTGCTGCGGCCGTGACGATTGCTGGCATAGTTTGGGCTGCGCAGACGATCGGGGGCGACAGCAACGACTGTGGCAGCCATGCCGTGTGCGGCCGAGGGAACGACAACAATAACAATGGGGGCATGCCTGCCTCGAAGTCGGGGGAGACGGGAAAGTGAAGAGTCGTGTTGCTCTTGCTGTCATTGTTGCGCTCTGGCTGCAAACTCTTCTTCTCGGTTGCTCCAGCAATGAGTGTGGCGATAATTCTGTGTGTGGCGACCGTAACGCGGAGAATAACAACGGTTCTGGTGTGCCGACGCCCAAGGTAAGTGGACTACCGTTCACTTTCACCGCGAAGGAAAATGATCCTTGGGATGCTTGTGATGGAGGATTTGGCAGAGTTTTCCTCAAGCCCACAAGTCTTGATGACATCGCACCCCACCTTCATAGCCACGAGAGTGGACAGGTGACCAGTAAGCAGCTCGAAGTAGAAAGCAAGGACCTTGCGGCGTTCGATCGGAAGCACGGTGCCGTGACGGCCGAGCTGGCGACCATCGACGTGACACTCCAAGGGAGGTCTACACATGCGGTCACCATTCAGGACATCACCGTTGATGTTGCGGATGTGTCGGTGACGCCTAAGACCAGCATCCAAGTTTCCCGGTCGGGAAGCTGTGGGGGTGCCAGCTTCAGCACCTTCCTTACTGACCTGAACAAGGACTCTCCGAAGCTCAAGTTCGCGTCCGGGGAATATGATGACGGGCGGAAGCGCGTCCGAGGATTCCCCGTGCGGATCACTGAAAGTGAATCCGAAGTTGCCACAATTACAGCTTATGCCACGCAGGGTGTGCATGACTTCGAATTTGTCATTCATTGGACTGGCGACGGAGTGTCTGGGGAGACGAGAGTCGCCGGGCCTGATGGGAAGCCCTTCTCAGTGGCTGCTCCGGCTGATGGTGCAGCGCGCTACATCTACGAGCAAGATGGAACATTTGAATCAAACAGGTTCACATTGAATCCCCAAGACCCTCTAGGCGGGCTTGTGTTGATCGGCGCTTCGTAAATTACGACTACGCCGCTATTGGGATTGGAGATTGCTGGCTATATTGAGATCGCAGACTGATGGTCGAGACAGTCGATTTTGGTTTACCTGAGCATAATTTGGCCGCGACGATCAAGCTCTGACAACCGCTACGACAACTCCAGTTCAGGCTCAGTAGTTCACGTGCCGAGAGGATCCGCAGTGCATAAAGGGTGGTTGACCTGCTTGGTCAACCATCAGTCAGATTGGTCAAACCTCGCCGAGGTGGGGCACCCCGAGGGTGAACCGCTCCGGGCCTGATGGAGGCTCCGGACTGTCCCGAGTTGGGTGGAGTCATGGCAGGTCCGTCCACGTCATCGCTCCGTTCTTGAGGGTGCGGGTGAAGTGCCAGTCGGTGATGCGGAGATCGGTGAAGGTGCCGCCGCGGTCGGTGCCGGCCCACACCAGGTGGACCACCGCCTTGTCGGGGCTGCCGTCGCGGCGGGCGATCGCGGCCTGGATGCGGAAACGGACGGTGGCGAATGCCGGGGCCACCGCCCCACCCGAGTCGGGGAAGACGGTGGGCCACTGTGTGCGGCCGATGCCGGTGGCGTCCGCGCGCAGCAGCGCGCGGCCGGCGGTGAGCAGCTTCCGCTCGTCGGAGACCAGAAGATCGGCGGGCCAGGCCGCCTCCAGGTTGCGCTGGACAGCCGCGTCGCCGGCCACGCCCTCGCCGTGCGGTGGCAGCGCGGACTCGACGGCCGACGGTGTCTTTGTCGAGGGAGCCACACTGGCTACCGCGCGGACAGCCGGCTTGCCGGTAGTGGATGCCGAGGAGGGAGTCGTGGCCGCGTGCATGGTCGGCGCCACTGCCGGCGCCGACGTTTCCTGACTGTGAGGCATGCCCAGCAGGGCGATGCCGGCGATGGCGAGGATGACGGTGCTCAGCAGCAGCAGACGCGGGGTGCGTGGGGTGGTGGTCACAGCAATCGTGCTCCGCCTGCGTAGCCGGACATCGTGTCGACGGCGTCCAGGCGTACGACGGTGCCCGGGCGGGGGGCGTTGACCATCTGTCCGCTGCCCAGGTAGATCCCGACGTGGTAGATGGTGGAATCGCGTCCGGGTGCGGTGGCGAAGAAAACCAGGTCACCGGGCTTGAGTATGAGCTGGCCGAGGCCGGCGGGGATCCGCTGGCCGGCACCGGCCTGGGTGGCTGCGACGCGCGGCAGGGCGATGCCGGCTCTCGCGTAGGCGTACTGGGTCAGTCCGGAGCAGTCGAAGCCCTTGATGTTCGTGCCGCTCTTGCCGCTCGGGGAGCAGCAGATGCCGTAGGACTTGCCGTGTGCGTTGCCGCCGCCCCAGGAGTAGGGGACGCCTCGCTGGGAGAGCGCGGCCTCGATGACGGTGCGGACCGTGCCAGTGACGTTCTTCAGGTCCGGGTCCTTGGCGGCCGCCGTGTACTGGTCGATCCACCCGAGCACGTCCGTGACGTACTCATCCGAGTGGTTGTACTGCAGGATCGCGGCCTTCAACTGCGAACCCTGCGTCAGATCCCGGCCACCTCCGCACAGGTAGGCGGCGGCGCCGAGGGCGGCATCATCAGCGTTGTGCGGGTCCGCGACCCTGTCGCCGTTTCCGTCCTTGCCGACGTTCTCCCACGTGGAGGGCAGGAACTGAAACGGTCCGACCGCGCGCTCTCCTTGCGCCGTGCCGTCCCACTTACCGCCGTCCGTGTCCGCGACGGCGGTGGTGTTGCCGCCGGCACCGGAACCGTTGAGGAGAACCCCGTAGATCTTGGGTCGGATGTCGCCGTTGGCGGTGATGCCGTGACCGACGGCGTGGTTGGACTCGACCTTGGCGATCCCGGCGAGAACCTGCCAGCGCATGCCCTGGCACTTCGGAACGTAGTGGCCGACCTGCTGGGCGGCCTTCTTGTAGGCGGTGAGCATGCGCGCCGGGATGTCCGCGGCACTGCCCCCCTCTGCGATCCCGCCGTCGTCGCTCGCCCCCGTTCTCAGCGCTGTGTAGGCGCCGATCCAGCCCGAGAGGGGGGCGGCGCAGCACATGGCGGTGAACATCAGCAGTGCGGTCACACATGCCCACCGTTTGATCTGTTTCGTGCGGCGCCGGGGCCGGCTCACGTGTCCTCACCGTCGTTGTTGCGCCGACGGGCCCGCTGTTGTCGCAGGTGTTCCGCCTCCGGCGCGGTCCGCCGCATCAACTCCTGCATCCGGGCCCGGGCTTCCTGGCGCGTCTGGCTACGCGCGCTTTTGCCCCCGGGGAGAACGGCCCTGCCGGCATCGGACCGGGGCGTGGGTGCGGGACTGCCCCGGCGCGCGGGCGGTGCGGAGGCGGCTGCCGACGGCGCGGGCGGTGCGGGGGCGAGGGTTGGACGGGGCGGAACTGGCCGGGACGTGCCACCGGACGACATCGGCCGCCCAACGGACAGACGCTGCCTGCCGAAGGGCCCCGCACGGCCCCTGTCGTCGGACTGCTCCCGAATGACCCGGGCCACGTGGCGGCGGGTGTCGCCCCAGACATGGGCGTCCTCGCGCACGGTGTTGCCCCACACCCGTACCTGCTGCTGTGCGTCCTGTGTGTAGCGCGAGCCGCCCTGGCGGGCCCGTTGGACGTTGGCCGGCAGACCTACCGTCGCCCCGTACGCGGCTTTCCCGCCGCGGTGGAGGATGCGGTAGCCGCGCAGGCGGACCAGCCGGTTGTGGGCGCGCGTCGAGAGCAGGGTGCGGTCGGAGTTCTGGTCGTGGAGGACCTGGCCGGTGGTGCGGTCGGCGATCTGACCCTGGTCGTTGCGGTACCGGTCGGGCGGTCCTCCCGGCGTGTGCGGCCCCCGGCCCGGGCCTCGGCCGCCCGGTCCGCTGCTCGGCGGGCCGCCGTCCGGGTCGCCTTCTGCCGTGGGCTTGCGCCACTTGTCCAGTTTCTCCTGGTCGGGCCGCTTGCCGATCAGGAGCCAGTGCGCGCCCTTCATACCGAGCCGCGCTCCCAGCCCGCCCACGGCTGCTGCGGCGGTGAGCGGGGAGAGGCCTCGTCCGGCTTCGGCGGTGGCATCGGCGAGCATCCCGCCGGTGTCCACCGGCATGCCGGCACCGTCGACGAGGGAGGTCAGCGCGCTCAGCAGCCGGTAGCGGGTGCCCAGCAGCCCGAACCGGCCGCCCCCACTGCCGGTGAAGGCACGCAGTCCGCCGCTGTATCCGCTTATCGCGGCAGGGGAGTTCATTGCGAGAGCAGCGCCCAGCTCGGAGGTGTCGCCGGGCAGGTGGGTGCCGCCGACCTTCGCGTAGCGCATCCGCATCGCCGTCCGCCGGCCGAAGGAGGCGATGCCGCTCAGCAGACGGCGGTGCCCGGCCGCGCCGGCGATCGCCAGCACGTCGATCAGCAGGATCCGTTCCACCATGAGGTCGGGGCCGTTGGTGACGGTCGCGTCCACCGCGATGCCGAAGAACGGGACGAATGCGCAGATTGCGACGAGCGTGCAGATCGCGATCCCCCACAACGACAGCCACTTCCATACGCTCTGCCGTGGCGGCCCAGGCAGCATGCCCGCGACGAAGGTGACGCTGCCGGCGGCCGCGGCCGCGGCGCAGATGCCCTGGGTTCCCAGCAGCACGACTGCCGAGGACAGCAGCATCCCGCAGATGAACAGTGCGGCGACCAGCAGCAGCGCGGTTCCGCCGACCCGCCACCAGGTGGGCTTCTCGGCGTAGGCGGCGCATGCCTTGCCGACCGGTCCCGCTTTCTTCATGTCGGCGAGGAACGCGGCGAACTCCTGGTCGTCCTCGCTGACAACCGGGGCAGTGACGTTCAGGAGATCGGTACCGGGGGTGAGCGAGGGCAGTGCGTCATCGGACGCTTTGGCCTCAAAGTCGTCCTCGCAGATCTTCTTGGCCTCGCCGACGAGCAGACGGCAGGCATGTTTCGCCCTGGCCTTGTTCTGTCGGTACTGCTCGCAATGAGGTCTGGCGGCGGGTGCGAGTATGCCGCAGCCGTCCTTCGAATCGGCAGCCTCCACCGTGCTGGTCTTGTAGCCGCCGCTGACCCACATCAGATGGATCGCGTAGGCCTTGCGGTCGGATGCCTTCGCCGGGTCGAGGACGCGTCCGTACTCCAGCAACATGAAGGGCTTGACGATCAGCGCGTTGGTGATCGAGTCCTGCAGGGGGCGGGCCACCTCCGCTGCGGAGACCGGCGCCTCGTCCTCCAGCTGCAGACACGTGAGTTCGGCGTTGCCGGCCATCCCCGCGCATGGATCGGCGGAGGCGACCTTCCCACCCCAGTCGTAGGAATTGACGCTCTCCTGGGCGACTTCGGCGGCCACCTGCTGTGCCTGGCCGAGCGGACCGTCCTGGGTGAGGAGGTAGTCGGGGCGCACGAACGTGGAGGCGGCGAGTGCCGCGATCAGCAGGGTCAGGAAGATCTCGCCCAGTCCGCGGCCCACTCTGCCACGCACGATCATGAAACCGGCGAAGACGAACCCCCAGGCCAGCAGGAGGCCTTTCAGCCCGAGCGTGTCGACGACGACGGTGTTGTAGGTGTCGGCGACCTCCTGCGCGGGACGGATCAGGACCTTCAGCAGCGGGAAGCGGAAGGCGAGCTCGATCGCCCACCCGGCCAGCCCGACCAGCAGCCGGATCACGGTGAACAGACCCGACAACGCGAACGAGAGGGCCTGCGCTTTGAAGTCGATGATGGAGCCACCCTGGGAACTCAGGTCGTAGCCGTTGATCGGCACCCCTTCGGAGGAGTTGATGTCCAGAGGGGAAAGGAGGTCACCGGTCTCGCCGCCGCTGCTCGCCGCGTACACGACCTGGGTGTTGACCAGGACGAAAACACCGGTGAGCAGCACGACGAACCCGGCCGAGCGCAGCGTGCCGCGGTCTGGACGCCACATGTCAGCGCCGCCTTTGCCAGGCGCCGCGGCGCCTCCGGACGACGAGACAGGTCAGGCCCGCGCCGACCGGCAACACCATCCACGCAGTGGAGGCCCGACCGTGGTGCCCGGCCGGGGCGGTGGCCGTGGTGCCCCGCTCGCAGTACGTCCTGGCCGCTCCCGCGATCAGGTGGCAGGGGTCATCATGTGCCGGCGGTGAAGCGGCGGCGAAGGCCTGTCCGGTGTGCGGCCACCAGCCTTCGGGCACGCCCGCCCCGAGGGCCAGGACGAAGACGCCGACGGTCACAGCGATCACGGTGAGGACGGCCGCCGCCGCACGGACGTGCCGGGACCGGTCCCACGAGGAAGAGATCATTGAACGGGCTCCTTCGGACTGCCGACGGCCTCACCGGCGAGCGGCTTGCCCGCTGGACCCGTGTGGTGCGAGGCGCTGGCGGATACGCGTCCCGGTGTGGTGGTGATCGAGGACCCGATACGTGCGATGCGGGGGATGACGGCTTTCACCCGGCCGGTGTTCTGCCGCGGGCAGGCCAGCAGGAACTCGCCCTCCCGGCCCCGGCGGCCCACGGGGGACAGGCCGGTGGTCACCATCCGAAGGAGCTCCGGATCGTGAGCGTCGAGGCCGACGAACTCCAGTCCGCGGCGGGCGCGTTCACGGTCGGTGGTACGGGCGACCGCGCGGTAGGCCATCAGACCGCGGTCGGGACCGAGTTCTTCCGCGTCGTGGGAAGCGGCCAGCAGGCCGGCGCCGTGTTTGCGGCCGTCGTGGAGGATCTCGTGAACAAGGGCCGTGCCCTCGGCCGACGACGTCAGCCAGTACAGCTCGTCGGCCACCACCGCGGTGAACCGCTGGGGGTCCTCGAACGCGGTCTGGCGGGCGATCGCCGCGATCAGGTAGAGGACCGCGCGGCCGATCAGCGCTTCCAGGGGCTGCTGGAGAAGGATCTCCGGATTGGCGAATGCGGCCTTCGGCGGCAGTTTCAGGCCGGTGGTGGTGATCACGATCATGTCGGAGGTGCTGGAGGCGTCCAGCCGAACCGGAGGCAGGGTGGGGTCGAAGACCATGGCCGCGAGAGAGTTGGTGGCCACGACGCGGAGGAGTCCGGCGAGGGCGGCGGCCGCGTCCTGCCGTTTGCCCGCCTCGCTCGTGGCCATCTCGTCGAGGACCTCCACCACGCGGTGCATGGAGGGCTGCTCGCCGGCGGCGGCCTGTTCGACGGCGTGGTGGAGTACCTCGCCGTTGGTGCTCATCGGGCCGATGCCGAGCTGCAGGGTGAGGTAGGACAGGGCGTAGTGGCGGCCCTCGGGTCCGTCGAACATCCGCAGTGGGTCGATGGAGACCTCGGCGCGGGCGGCGTCGACGATCTGGACGCGGCCTTTCGCGGCGGTGCGGGCGAAGGTGGCCCATTCGCGGACCGGGGTGCGGTCGATGCAGATCGCGCAGCCGCCGCGCGCCCACACCGCTTCCGCGATCAGTTTCTGCAGCACGGACTTGCCCGCACCGAGGTCGCCGACGATGCCCATCGACGCGGACGCGTCCTGCTTCGGTGCGTCCGCCACGTTGATCATGACGGGGCGGGTGGTGCCCGAGTCGAGGTCGATGCCGAGGAACATGCCGGCCGGGTCGCCGACCTCGCCCACGGTGAAGGCCCCGCCCAGCGCCCAGTCCTCGGAGACCTGGTGCTGGGTGAACTCGCGCAGTATGCCCGGCCGTACGGTCCCGGGCAGGCCCAGGGTGAACAGGGCCTCCTGGAGACCGGCGGGGCGCACGGCCCGGTAGTCGGCGCCGCCGAGCAGTGCGGCCAGGGCACGGGCTCGGGCGTCGCAGACGGCGGCGGTCGGTCCCCATACCGTCAGCACGGTCACGGACTGGACCTCGACCTCGACCGAAGTACGCGACAGCCGGGCATCCAGCTCGCCCAGATCCCGGGCGGCCTCGCTCAGCGAGGCCGGCATACCGGTGGGGCGGGCGTCGTACTGGTCGGCCTGGTCGATGAGTTCGTTCTTCTTGCGCCGCACCTGCTGCCGGGCCTTCTCGGCGGGCACCAGGGTGAGGTCGATGGTGTAGTCGACGGGGAAGTCCAGGGTTTCCAACTGGGCGAACAGATCAGCGGAGTCCTGCGCAACGGCGGGCGGGCACTCGGCCAGCGCCGACTGCGCCTGGTAGCCGGTGCCGGCGTCCGTTTCGACCTGCAGCCAGCGGCGCCGCAGTGGGGAAGCCGCCTTCAGCCGCCACCAGGCCTTGCGACCCGACCGTGTTATCTGTCCGGCGCTGTTGAAGTCGTCGACGTCGTCAAGTTCGGCATCGATACCGCCTTCCTGCAGGCGGACCTGGCCGAGGTCGGCGTAGCTGGGGGAGTGCAGCACCCCGTCGCGGGTCTGCCCTCCGTACAGATCGCTGGTCTCTGACTCGGCCAGCAGCGGCTCCGTAAGACCGCGGTGCAGGGCGTGCTGAACCATCCACACGACTTCCGCCGGGCGGGCGGGACGGAAGGCGATGCCGCCGGCGAGCGCGGCCTCCACCCGGGAGGCCTGCTCGCGGTACGCGGTCACCTCACGCCGTGCCACGGGCGCGGCCCGCATGCCCAGCGCGGGGGCCACTTCCGCCCACATGGCGCCGAGCGACGCCGACATCTGCCCGCCGGCACTCTCGGTCTGCAGGGGCACCGCCAGCCACAGGGTGCGGCGGTGCATCTCCTGACCGTCCAGCAGCTCCAGCGTGGCTTCGACGTTCTCCACCCACGGGTGAGTGCCGTCGACCGGCATGGTCTCGGCCGGCTCGATGCCCTCGATCATGCGCAGGGCGATCTCCCCCGGATCGACCTGCGCACACAGCCCGATCAGCCGCGGCGCACCCGACAGAGACCGGACCAGGTGGGTGATCTTGGCGAGTTGCTCGTCGCGGACCGCGGCGGGCACGTACGTGCCCTGGACGGTCTCCTCGCTGCGGCCCTGCACGTCCGGGCCGGGGTGCAGCCGGTAGATCGCCCACACGCTCCCGTGCGTCGACCACACCAGGTGTCCGGCGATGTGACGGATCGGCACTCTCATCGCACATCCCCGTTCCGCGCGGCGAGGGCGAGCAGCTGCTGAACGCCCGAGACCGGACGGGCCGGAGCCGACGGGCCGGCCGGCGTCGTACGACGGCGTGGAACCGAGCGCGGCGTTGCCGGGCTACGACGAGGTGCCCGGTCGGCAGAGGGCCGGGACGCACGCCGTGGTGCGGGAGCCGGAGAGGGTGCAGGTCCGCCCTCGATGGTGAAGCCGCCGCGCAGCGGGTGGGGAGTACGGTCGCGGGCGGCCCGCCCGCCGATCCGTCCCCCGCGCGGCTGCCAGCCGAGCATCAGCCAGCCCAGGGCGGCCTGCATCGGCGCACGGCCCCCGACCTTCGGCCGGCGCACCGCCCACACCGTCAGCAGCCAGGCCGCGATCGGGACCGGTCCCATCCACGACCACCAGCTGACGGTCTTGGCAAGGAAGAAGCCGCCGCCGACGGCGACCGCGATCTGCGCGGGCGCGTACGGGCCGAGCGGGATCTTCCAGTCCGCGACCTTGCCCAGCACCCAGGGGTGACGGCGGGCGGAGGTGTAGAAGCGTCCCACCCGCGCGGGAGCGCCCGCGCTCACAGCCGGCCCCCTGCGCCGGGCAAGTGATCCCGGCCAGCCGGGAGTTCGGACCGGACGATGCCAGGGACGGCGGGTGCGCCCTTGGCCGGGTTCTTCACCTCGTCCTCGAACATGTTCGCCAGGTCGTTGCGGGAGTTGTACAGCCCCAGCGCGATCACCATCAGCAGCAGGGCACCGATCCCCGCCTTCAGCGAGAACTTCTGGATCATGATGACGACCACGAGTACGACCAGACCGGCCTGAAGCCCGTTGGTCGCCCAGGTCTTGAACATGGTGATCCAGCTGTTGCCGAGGTCGTTGAGCTCCCCGGCGAGCATCAGGCCGTGCACCGTGTTCACCGGGAACCCCCGTCCTGCACCGTCCCGGACTCCAGCGCGGCGACTTCCCACCGGCGCGAGCGGGCCCTGAGCGTCAACTCGTACGCCAGCGGCCACCGCCTGCCCGTGTCCGCCGCGTCCACCTGCGCGAGGATGTGGACCTTCGTGCCATCCGCCGGCACCTGCTCGTCGGCCGCCGCCTGTTCGACCGCGGACACCTGCTGCACGGTGGCCGCCGTGTACGGGGCGGGAGAGACCGCCGACAGGTTCACGCCGGGCGCGAGGTAGCGGCTCACCTCCCCGGCACCGGTCAGGTACGCGGCGAAAAACTCCGTGAGCGCGGACGTCAGATCGCCGTCGGAGACGGTCACCCGGTATGGCGACGCGGGCACCGTGGCCCGACCCGGGCCGGCCACCACCCCGGGAGCACCGGTCACCGTGAACGAGCCACCGGTGCTGTCCGACACCAGCGGGACGGCGTAGTAGCGCACCGTTCCGTCGGCGTACTGCGCAGCCACCGTGACCGACCACGTGTCGTCGGCTCGTTGTGCAGTGCGCACCGCGACGACGGACTCCGGCTTCGCCTGCGCACTGGAGACCGGGTCGGGCAGGTCGACGTCCGGCGCGAGCGACTGCGCAAGACGGGCCTGCGCACTGGTCTCATCGTCGGCGCTGCTGCGCAGCCACGCGCCGACGAACACCTGCGCATAGCCGCCTGGATCAGCGGCGGTTGGCGTCGTGCGCACGGCGGTAGCCGTGGTCGCGGCAGCGGCCTCGACGGTGGTCGGGCTGGAGGTGACAGCGAGGCCCAGAGCGATGGGACCGGCCGCGATCGCGGTCAGCACTGCCAGGCGTGAAAGGCGCACGCGGCGCCGCATCGCCTCGAGCCGGGCGCCCGCAGCCATCGGTGCAGCGGCCCCGCTCTCTGAGGCCTGCTTGCCAGGAGACATCGTCAAACTCCCAGGTCAGAGCGTGTACTTGCTGACCTTGAGGAAACCCGCCGGCCCCGACCCGACCACCGACCACGAAGGCCCGACCACGGTCACGATGGGGACACGAAGCCCGTGGTCGGGGTCATGGTCGGCCCGACCATGCGCCCGACCATGAGATGGCCGAGGGACGGGCACCGCATCCGCCCACGGCCCCCGGGCTGGAGTTGGGTGACCACGTGCCCCGCAGGCAATGGACCCGCACGCCCATGCGCAGACAGATGCCATCCGGATCTTGTGAGGCACCTGCGCAGTGCGCGACCCGACACTGCACAGCAGAAGATCAGAAGCTCTCGCGCCGGTTGCGCAGCCGCCCCGCACGCCCCGACTGCGCACGACCCTTGATCGATTGCGCAGCCCCGATCGCGCACCGCCCGTCCGGCGCTCCGCGATCGGATGCGCAACCGCTGCGCCCCGGGGGCGAAGGCGGCGTGGTCGGCCCGACCATGAGCCCGACCACGGCAGCTCGACGGCTGCGTTGCCGGATCGTGACCGATGGTCGGGGCTCATGGCCGCCGGTCTGGTTGGGGCCGGCAGATGAGTTGACGGCATGGAACACATGCACGCGCCCGCGCCTGGGCCCATCGGCCAACCCACCCCGGTGGGCCCAGGCGCGCTGCCTCGGCCGTCGCACGCGGCCCGTGCCGGGGCAGCACGGTGAGCCGTTTCGGGGCGGGAATCCGCCGTGGAGTGATGGCGGCCGATCAGTTCACCCAGATCGCCAACGGGCTGTTCCGCGACACCCGCCTGTCGTACAAGGCGAAGGGCGCCTTCGGGTACGTCAGTACGCACCGGGACGGCTGGCAGGTGACGATCGCCGACCTGGTCCGCCTGGGCCCCGACGGCCGGGAAGCGGTCCGCGCCGCTCTGGTCGAGCTGGAGAGGCACGGCTATCTGGTCCGGGAACGACTGCGCCGCCCGGACGGCACTCTCGGCGAGATCGTCTACTGCATCACCGACCGCCCCGCCATCCTCGACACCGCGCTGTTCGAGGCCGACGCGGTGAGCACGGTTCCCGGCACCGGGCAGGGCAGTACTTCTCCGGCGGGGATCCGTCGCGGGGTGATGGCGGGTGATCAGTTCACCCAGATCGCCAACACGCTGTTCCGCGACACCCAGTTGTCGCTGAAGGCCAAGGGCTTGTTGGGGCTGCTCTCCACCCACCGGGACGGCTGGCGGATGACCGTCGCCGACATCGCCCGCCGCGGCCGCGACGGCGAGGCGGCCGTGAAGAGCGGGCTGAAGGAACTGGAGCGGCAGGGCTTCCTCGTGCGGGAACGCGAGCGTGAGACCGACGGAACGCTCGGCGCGGCCGCGTACTACATCACCGATCTCCCGACCCTGCAAAACCCGAGGTCACAACCAGAGTCGGGTTTTCCACCAGTGGATAACCCTACGTTGGCTGATCGGCCCACTAAGAACACCATCGTTAAGAAGACCAACACCCAGGACACCAGCCCCCTCCGTCCGTGCGACCACGCCGACGCCGCGCGGACGGCCGCTGCGGCCGGACGGACCGGTATCCCGAAGGCGACAGCGGTCCCGGCACCGCCGCCCCCGGCAGACGACATGCATCCGGGCATCCAGTTGCTGCTGGAGATCGGAGCTCACCGTCCCGAACTGCTGCTGACCGGGAAGGCGTTGACCGATCAGGGTCGCGTGGCGACCGTGATGATGGACGTCGGCTGGAGCCGCGAGCAACTGCGCCACGTCATCACCGGCCGGCCGCTGCCTCACCCGGTGCGTACCTCCGTCGGCGCGATCATCGCCGCCCGGCTCCGCGCTGCCCAGGCCTACCCGCCGCCCACCACCGTGGACAACCACACCGGGCAGGCGTTCGGCGAGCCGCTGGCGACGGTGGATGCCGGAAGGTCGTCGACGGGATCCGCCGCCCGCACCGTGCCCGAGGTCCTGACCTACCGCGCCCTCGTCGAATGCGCCGGCTGCGGCGTACCCGCAACGGCCCCCGGAGAGGACTGCTGCCCGGCCTGCCTCGGATGGCCGCCCTGCCGCACGTGCCCGGGCCCCACGCCGCGGCGCGCCCACCCCGACGGCGACGGCCGCTGCACCACGTGCGCCTCCGCCGCGACCGACCGCCGACTCCGACTGGAAGGAAGCACCTCATGACGGACCCACTGCGCACACCGCCCCAGGCCCCGGCACGCCTGCGGCCCTTCGCCGACAACCCGGCCCGCTGGGACGCGGAACGCTCCTGCGCCCTGCAAGGGGTACGGATCGCGGACGGCACCGGATCCGCCGGCGCGGCCGACGAGCCCTACCTGGTGCACGAGCGCACCGGCTGGGGCTGGCTGGCCTGGACGGTTCCCGCCGACGGCAGCTTGCCCGAGCAGCCCCACCGGATCGGTGTGCTCCCGCGGTCCGCGACATGGGCGGAGCGCTTGGCGGCCCGCTGGCTCGCCCGGCGCCCGGCCGGCCGCATGGCCCTGCACGCCACGAGCCGTGGGTCGCTGCGGTATTCCGCCGTCGGGGTGGCCGTCATCGGATGCTTCGCCGCCGTCGCGGCGATCGCCCGCGGAGTACCCTTCGGCATCGCCGTGCCCGTGGCACTGCTGGCCCCGCTGCTCGCCGACCATCTGCCCGACCGGCTCGACATGCGCGCCCGACGACGGGTCCGGGTCATACAAGGCGCGGCCGCCACCGAGTACCTGCAGCGCCTCACCGTCCTGCACACCGGTCTCCTCCGGGCCGCCGCCGGCAGCGGCCGCTACGAGGTGCGCCGCTCGGTCGAGGTCGGCCAGCAGCTGCTGTGGGACGCCGCCGGCCTGCTCCAGACCCGGGACACCCGCGCGGCCTCCGCCGACCTCATCGCCCGCGAGCAACTGATGCTCCAACTCGCCCACCAGGTCGCCCGGATCCTCACCCCCGCCGCAGGCGACAACATCCCCGGCGGGAACCATGCAGCCGCCCCCGTGCCGGTCGTGGTCCCGTACCTGACCGGCACCCGGACGACGACTCCTCCGCTGCCTCGTCACGCACCGACACCGCCGCCGCAGAAGGGAACCTTCCCCATGGCTCAACCTGACCCCGGCCAGGCCGTTTTCAACGTCTACCTGCTGTTCGCGCACGAGCCCTACTACCCGGCCGCCGCCCGGGAGATCAACACCACTGTGGTGCCGGCCGCCTCCCTGCTGCACCCCCGCGTACGGCAGCCCGACGGCGCCCGCATCCACGACCGCCTGGTCCACGGCCGTCGGCAGGGCGAGATCGTGCCGCTGTCCACGCTCACCCACGGACTGGACGGCGGCGCGCGCTGGAGGGAGGTCGGAGACTGGGAGGCCGTTACCGAAGACCTGCTGCGGCTCGTCCGTGACCGTGACTGCGACGCCCTCGGCCTGGGCCTGCCGGGCATCTCCCGCGCTCTGATGTGTACCGGTCCGCACAGCGAGGTCCGAGCCGTCGGCCCGACGGTCGGAGGGTATTGGGTGTACGGGCCCACCGACCGGATCGAGGTCCTCGCCGAGGTCGGCCGGCAACTGGCCTGGGCGGAAGCCGGATCTTCCCTGTGGCCCGGCGACAACCTGCTGCCTCCGATCAACTCTGCGGATGCCAGCTGATGTTCGGCCGTGAAGCGTACGAAGTTGTGGGCGCAGTTCCGTCGGCTGCCGACCGAGTGCGGGCTCCAAGGCGCCGCGGTCACGGCAGTTTCTGCCGTCGCTGTCCGAGCGGCCTGCCAGACTCCGCTCCATCACCCACAGAGGATCACCCCGTGACGAACGAATCGGACGCCACCCCACCGCGTAGCGCCACAAGCTCCGACCCCCGCACCGATCATCGGTGCGGGGGTCGGAGCTTGTGCTGGTGGAACGGCGAAACGGCTACTTTCCCTGGTACAGCGAGACCGTGGGAATCGCCGTCGGTGATGGGGACGGAGTGGGCGTCTCCGCCGTCGGCATCGGCGAGACGGTCAACGGGATCCCGTTCTGGGCACTAGGAAAAGCCTGCCCGGGTACCGCCGAGGACGCAGGCGGCACATCGGTCGAGGTCCGGGACTGGTCGTGATCCCAGACGAGGTACAGGACCGTGACGATCACAGCGCCAACCAGGAGGGGCGTGCCGAGCTTCGGGTCGCGGTAAGTGAGGTACACGCCGAGACCGCCCAGCGTGATGGCGACGATCAGGAACAAGGTCGTCATCGGGTCCTCGAAGAAGTGGCCCCTGGCCGACCGTCTGGAACTTCCAGATGCCGTAGCGGAGGTAGACCTCGCCACCGAAATTCGGTGCGTGGCTGGATCCTCGGCGAAGCCGAAGCCGAAGGCGACCCGCGCCGCGGAGGCCGACGCCGTACGCGGCCCTGGGACCATGTGCGCCATGAACCTCGCCCTGGTCCTCGCAGTGGCCGCCGCCACCGCCGTGGTGACCACCACCACGACCGGCCTGATCGTCACTCCCCGACTGGACGCACGCAAGAAGCGGATCACGGAGGCCCACGCCGCCCGCGACACCTTCGACACGCACCTGATGACGGTTCTGGCGACCTGCTCCCTCCTGGAGCAGACCCCGATCGATGACCCCGAATGGACACCGGTACTGCGGGACCGGGTCAAGGGCGAACGGGAACGGTGGCTGCAACAGCTCGACGACGCCACACGATGGATGGTCGACCACGTCTTCACCTACGCCGGCAGCTGGCCCCTGCAGCGGCACAAGGACTTCGCCGTCTCCTACGCGGGCACCGCCCGGGGCCTGGTGCTGTCGGAGCGGGACGAGGCCATCAAACGGGAGCTGCTGGTCGCGCTGACCCTCCCGGTCCAGCGACAGTTCTTCGGCTACTGGTGGAGCCGCGCCCGCCACTACAGGGCCGACCAGCGGCTATTCGCCGAGACCGTCGCCCGTCTCAACTCCCAGGCGCCGCCCGCCCCGTAGGGGCGACCACGGCAACCAGGTCGCCATGGCTTTGTCGTCCGGACGAGTGACCATGCTGGCCATGCCGTCCCGCGCCCCGGGCCAGCCGGGTTGGGCACGGCATGAACCGACGGATCATGTGCCTAACCACTGCCCTCGCCGCGGCATGCCTCATCCCCACCGCCACACCGGCCGCCGCCTCCACGAGCGCCTGCACCCACCACTGGTCAGGCCCGCAGGTCTGCGTCAGGATCACCGGTCGCAACGAGTGGAACAGCGTCACGGCGATCTGGACCAACCCGCCCAGGAAGACCAAGTCCCGTTCCGTGCAGCTCTACAGCAACGGCCACCGGCTGTTCCGTCCCGAGAAGGCCCACCGCGTCGGCAACACCCTCAGCTACACCTGGAGTGCATTCGACACCGGCGCCCACACCCGCCTGTGCGTCAAGTTCGCCGGCGTCAACCGAGTCGCCTGCGACTCCACCTCGTACAGCGGAGTCCCCGGCCCCGTGTAGGCCGAGCTGGCGTGCTGCTCACGCGCAGGTACCCAGCGCCGCCCGCCGTGGCCATGGTCCTGCGAGAGGTGATCCCGCAGAACTCCGAACACCGGCTCGCCCTGTGGCGCACCTGGTGCCGGCGCCGGTGAGTACGGCATTTCGTCACGCGTCCGATTTCCGCAGCGTGCCGTATCAGTGCCCAGTCATGTCATGGCGAGGCCGGGGACTACGGGGAGGAGGGTGCTCTGGCTCCCCCACGGCGGCGGCCGCCGGCGGGGGAGCTCACCGTGCCCGTTCCAGGGAGTGCACGCGCACGTTTTGACGTCGATGCTCCTCACCCGCCGCCTCCAGATGCTGTTCCAGGGCTACCTGGGCACGTGCGTGCGGTACGTGAGCTCGGAGGAGTTCGCCAACGAGTTCATCAACTCCATCCGCGACGGCAAAGGCGACAACTTCCGCAAGCGGTACCGGGAGATCACTTCCTGTTAGTCAACGACATCCAGTTCGTGGCGGACAAGGAGTCGACACAGGAGGAGTTCCACGCCTTCAGGCCGCCCGTCATGCACGCCGACCGCAAGATCCGCGCGCTGATGGCCGAGCACCGCTTGATCTACAACCAGGCCACCGAGCTGACCAACCGCATCAAGAACGGTCGGCGGCACGGCGGTGCTGAGGGCGCTCCGGGACATGCGTTCCTGAAGCCAATGCCGGGCTTCATCGTGCGAGCCGAGAAGATGGCATTGCGGTCGACCCGGCCGAGGATCTGCAGGTGGCTCTGCCGTCGCGTACGCCCGCAGCACCACCGACCGTCAACCGAAGTCCTACGTCGAGTCCTCGAGCGCGAGCAGTTCGCTCCGCAAGCAGAAGAACGACAACAACACGTTCGTGAAGTCGGTGCCCGACTTCCTCATCGAGAAGGTCGAGGACTTCGCCAAGAAGACCTTCAGCAGGTTGGTGTCGGCGCAGCCGAGGTGGGTCATGGGCTCCGACTACGTCACCAACTGCCGCAAGGAGCTGGTGGAGAGCACCGTCGACATCGAGCGCGCCGTGAACATCGGCAAGTACGTCACCGGCAAGAAGCTCCTCCCGGTCCTGAAGGACAAGGTCGAGGAACACCCCAGTTTTACGAGGTCAGTAGGTTCGAGACGCAGATCAGGGTCGGCTTTGTTCCCCACACGCGTGACACGCCGACATCGTGACGTCCGTCACGGCAAGCCCGAACTGAACGGCGGCCGTACTTGACGGGCTCAATGCCGCAGGTGCCCGGTGAACTGCGGTTTCCGCTCCTCGCCGCCTCGTTGTCAGTGGCGTGCCCATAATTCGCCCTCTGCAGCGCTGAGTTGAGCACGCGCTGCCCCGTGGGCACCCCCCTGCTGTCAGTCCCGTGCCTTAGTAGCTGTTGTCGTTCCGATCTTGAGGTGTGTGCGTCGAACGGGAGTCCCGATCGGGTGATCGAAGCTGGCCACGGGCATGAGTACAGGGCCTCTTGGTAGCTCGGGGTTGCGAAGCCAACCGAGATCCAGGAGGCCCTGTTGCCGCAGTTGTACGTGCTCGCGCCGGTGGAGTTCAACTCGTCTGCACCGTCGTGTGATTGTGTCGCTCACCGGTTCGGGAATGCGGCCGATCACCCGGAACGTGTTCGGTGGTATCCGTCGGACATGACGGACGCGGAGTGGGCTGTGGTCCGGCCGCTGCTGCCGGTGCCGGCCTGGCTGCGGGGCCGGGGTGGTCAGCCGGAGGCGTATTGCCACCGGGCGATGTTGGACGCGGTCCGCTACCTGGTCGACAACGGGATCAAGTGGCGGGCGATGCCGGCCGATTTCCCGCCGTGGGACCGGGTGTATGCGTTCTTCCGCCGCTGGCGCGACCGCGCCCTGGTCAAGGAGTTCCACGACCGGCTCCGGGCAACGGTCCGCGAGGAGTTGGGGCGGGACGTGGAGCCGACGGCCGGGGTGATCGACTCGCAGTCCGTCAAGGCGGACGCCGTCGTCGGCTTGGACAGCCGTGGCTTTGACGGCGGCAAACTGGTCAACGGCCGCAAGCGGCACGTCGTGGTGGACACGCTCGGTCTGCTGCTGGGCGTGGTGGTCACCGCCGCGGACACCGGTGATCGCGCTGCCGCCCGGGTCCTGCTGCAACAAGTGGCCGACGCACACCACCGTCTCGCCCTGGTCTGGGCCGACGCCGGCTACACCGGCAGCCTCATCGAGCACTGCCTGAACGCTCTGGCGCTGGTCGTTTCGATCGTCAGGCGCAGCGACCACCAGAAGGGGTTCGTGGTGCTGCCCAAGCGGTGGATCGTGGAGCGGTTCTTCGCCCACCTGATGCAAAGTCGCCGCCTGGTGCGCGACTTCGAGCGCCGCACCACCAGCGCCGAGGCGATGATCTACTGGTCGATGACGCTTCTCATGAGCCGTCGCCTGACCGCGAAGCGACGGCATCGCCAAGAGTGAACTGGCCCGGCTGCCGCTCGGTGAGCCAGCCGCGCGCGACCAGGCGTTTCGCCTTCGACCGCAGTGCCTCCACCTTGGCCGGCACCAGGTCCATGCCGAACGCCGCGGCCATCTCCTGGCAGGTCAGCGGCCCTTGACGCAGGCGATGCCGGTCCGCAAGGGTCTGCAGGATGCGCTGGTAGTCGACCGACAACACCGACCAGGCCAGTCCCTCACACCACACGGGGACCTGCGTTTTCGGCTTCGCCGCATCCCGCAGTGCACGAGCGGCCTCCACACCGGCGTCGCCGTTCTCCGCAACCAGCACCGCACCGACCCGCGAGCGGGCGATGGCCCATTCCTTCCACTCCCGCTCGGCCACGGTCAACTCGGCCTGGATGCGGTCGGCTTCCTCCCGCAACTCGTCCACACGACGGCGAGCGGCGAGCTCGTGCTGTTCCAGCAGTCCCACGACCGACGGCATCCGCAACCTCCACAGGAGCGACGACACGACAGCCCACCACTCCCACGGGATCGCCGACCCCATGCCCCACCAGCGGAAACGCAGCCCTCAAGCCCGGAAAGACAACAGCTACTTAGATTCGAGGCTGCGCCAACCCTTCGCATGACGAAGGGAGATCCTTGGGCGCGGCCCGCCTCCTACAGCTGCCGCCACCCGCTGGATCTCCCTCTCGCCTGTCGTCGGGTCCCACCGCTGTGATCGAGACAGGAGACCCGTGAACGAACGTACCTCACGCCTAGGACATCGCCCCGCTGCGCCCTCAGCGGACGTGCCTCCGTTCGTTACGGTGCATACCGCGGTGGTGCTTCTGGCAGCGCTGTTCATCGGCTGCGTGGGCGGAGGCCTTACTTTCCTCAGCGGCAGCCCGCTGGCCGGAGCCGTCCTTGCCGGGCTGACCGGTGCTGGGGCCAGCGTGCCCGTGTTGCGCACCTTGATCCGGTAGCCGGGAAGGGGGCGGAGGGTTGTGCCACAAGGTCACCGGGGTCCAGGTAGGGCCGGACCTCGGTCGCCTGGAACGAAAGGACCACCCTCGTCGAGCAGCGGAACACCGCTCTGGTACTACTCGGGTTCGCCACGGCGGCCCAAGTCTCCTAGCTGGTCGCCCTCGGCCTCTCCGCCGTCGTCGAGGCGGAGCACGGCTACGACGCGACCGTGTATCGCAAGAAGGTCCGCGAGCGCCGTCCCGAGCCGAAGAGCGGTCGCGGTCGGAACATCCGTTCCCCTCCGCCGGGGGGGCGCAGAGGACCGTTTTCGCCCCCCACTTGATCGGATACGGCGGCCGAACGTGGGATGTGACAGGCTTCACTCGCGAGGTGTGACCTCCCGATTTGCATGGAGCCTGAATCGGGTGCCACCTTCTTTTCAGTCGCTCCGCGAGTCCTGCCCAACCTTCTTTAAAGGAGAGTTGGGCTTTTTGCTGTCCTGGGCCCTGTTCTCGCCTGAAGGGGTGATCAGAGGCCGTTCGCCTGCGCGAAAGGCCAGGGAAGGACCTGTCCGCAGGATGTAGGAGTCGCGGCGGACAGGTCCCCGAGCCGTGAGGGCCCTTGTTGTGACCGTAGTACCCATCGACGTTGGTGCCGCGTTGATCTTCCTTGCTTCCTGCGCAGTGGGCTATGCCGTCTTCAGGCACACTCGTGCCCGCTCGATGACCGTTCCGAAGCAGGGCGACGTGGGAGTCGCTTTCACTGCTGGTGCAGCGGCTCTCATCGCGCTTGCCTTTCTCTTCGGTGTCCCGTCGGAGCGGGGATCGCGAGATGGCCGGCTGCCTATGGGCTCGCAGTCGACTGCCCCAGCAGTCCCAGGCCCGCTCTCAGGAACTCCCGAGGTGAGCCCACCCTTGACGGCCTCGCCCCCGACCCGGCTTCCGTAGAAGACCAATTAAGCCCTCTCTCCGGATTGGGTCAGCCGACGAATGGCGGGGCGATGTCCGCCGGCGCGTGCCGGGCTGAGCCACAGCGATACGGGCACGCGCCGGGGGACACCGACCGGAGCGGGGGTCTGGGGGCCGGCGAAGGCCCCAGCGTCCACCGGTCTGACGCTGGGATGCTCGCCGCCATGGATCCGTCGAGGGGGAACGGCGGCAGTCCGGGCACACCGTGGTGGTACCGGGTGCCGCCGGTCGCGGTGGTGCTCATCGTGTACGCCGTGACGGGCATCATCATCTTCACCACCGTGTCGGAGTCGGCGTCCGCGTGGGCCGGGGGGTGCCCCTATGACTTTGGTCAAGGGGTATTCGGGGTTGGTGGTTGGTAGAAGGTGCCGTCGCGGAGCATCGCGAAGAGCACGTCCGCTCGGCGTCGGGCAAGGCAGAGGATGGCCTGGGTGTGGTGCTTTCCCTGGGCGATCTTCTTGTCGTAGTAGGTGCGGGAGGCCGGGTCGGCCAGCGCGGCGAACGCGGAGAGAAAGAAGGCTCGCTTGAGCTGCTTGTTTCCCCGTCTGGAGGGCTGTTCGCCGCGGATGGACGACCCGGAGCTTCGGGTGGCTGGGGCGAGGCCGGCGTAGGCGGCGAGGTGGGCGGCGGACGGAAACGAGGTGCCGTCGCCGACGTCGATGAGGATGCGGGCGCCGGTCCTGATGCCGATGCCAGGCATGGACATCAGGACCTTGGAAAGAGGGTGGGCCTCCAGTAGTTCCTCGATCCGATGGGCCAGCAGTTTGCGCTGGTCGAGCACTGCTTGAAGTGAGTTGGCGAGGCTCGGGACGATCAGCGCGGCCGCATCCGTGCCCGGAACGACGACGGTCTGCTCGTCCAGCGCGGTGAAGACGTCGTTGATCAGACGCCCGGCCATGCGGGGCGCCTGCGGGCGGATCAGAGCGATGAGCCGTCGGCGTCCGGCCTTGCGGATCTGTGCCGGCGAGCCGAACTGGTCCAGCATTCTGAGGACGGCCGGGTGCTGCATGCGCGGGCCGATGACTCGTTCCAGGTGCGGGTGGATCTGGGTGAACAGGCCACGGAGCCGGTTGGAGAGGCGATTCGCCTCGGCGGTGAGGTCGTCGTCGAAGCCGACGATCATCTGGAGCTCGGCGATGGTCTCGTCGTCGAGGTCGACCGAGCGAAGCGTGTGCGGCATCGCCCGGGCCGCGTCAGCGATGATGAATGCGTCTTTCGCGTCGGTCTTGGCCTCGCCGGGATAGAGGTCGGCGATCCGCCGCATCGTCAGGCCGGGCAGGTAGGCGACGTGGCAGCCCAGGTCCCGGGCGACGGCCAGCGGCAGGGCCCCGATCGAGGCCATCTGGTCGACGATGACGAGGACGGTGCCGTGTTTGGCCTGCAGCCTGGCGAAGACCTCGCGGAGTTTGGGTTCGCTGTTGGGCAGCCGCTTGTCGAAGGTCTTCTTTCCGGCCGGGGTGAGTGCGGTGGCGTGGTGTTCGCCCTTGCCGACGTCCAGTCCGAGGTAGACGTCGATGTCGCTGGTGTCGATCACGTCGTGGTTCCTTCGGTGCTGTTCACCCGGCCTGCCACGGCACTGATCGCCACATCCACATTACGAAGAGCCTCCCGACCTGCGAAGAAGCCGGTGGTCATGCCCCTAATCAGCGGTCTGTCAGTGCCTTCGGAGTTGGTGACACCACCCCCGGGGCATGCACTCGACAAGGGGAGGTAGTCATGCCAACTCCGAAGGCCGGTAACCCCGTTGCGGGGCCACGAAGACGGTAATGGGGGGCGGCCTGGTGGCCGGACTGCTGGCCGCGTTCGTCAAGGGCGCGGCCAAAGCGGCCCACAACGAGCGGCACCGGTAGCCGACTACCGAGTGCCTATGGCGGCCTCGACGGCCCGGCGGCATCCAGGCCGACCTGTGCATCTCCACGATCCGCCCCGCTTCGTAGTAGGAGCAGTGGCGGTCAGGGACCCTCCAACTCCTCGTGCCGGTGCCCTACGATTCGCACGTGCCGCACTGGCTTTTCTGCGGTTACATCCCGGGCCCATACACGCTGGTACTCAACCTGGTGAAAGCCTTCTCTTTGGTAGCCACCGCTGGAGATGACGATCCGGTCGAGCGTGGTTTCGACCTTGACCCTTCGGCCGTGCCCCCAGGACCCCACCAGATAGCCGTTGCCGCCGCAGGACACGATTCCCTCCGGTGAAGGCACCGTTCTGACCGCAGCAACTGTGGGCCTATCAAGGAGACTGGCAACGCGTTCGCCGGACAGCAGTTTCCGGGTAAGACCCCGCAGGAACTCGTCGGGTCCCAGCATCCCCTGCAATTCCGTGTCCAACATGGGTCGGACCTCAGCCCGTTCACCACTGCTGACCCAGGCGCTCAGCTGGGAATTGAAGTCGTCGGGCGACTCGAATGCCCGCCCTGCGAGGAACTCCGCTCCAAGATCGCGGCGTGCGGCCTGAAGTGCGGAAAGACGTGGTTCAGACATGAACGACTGCCCCCTGAGCTGTAAGCGACTCGCGTACGATTCGAGTGCTCCCCAGTTGGAAACCGTAAGTGCGTTGCGCTCCCACACGAAAATCCGGGGCATTCGCCCCAATTCAGACAGCAGTGTCCACTGGCCCAGCCACAAGTGTGCGAAGTCATGACTAGGGACCATCACGGCCTGAACGGCTCCCGAGAATGGGAAGACCATTACCAATACTGGGAGGGTAAGTCGCTGGCCGAATCCGACTGACAGCTCGGGCCCCTTCCAGATCCCGCACAGCACCTCGTAACCCGGCCGCTGGATTTCGCGTTGCGGTGTCGGTACAACCGCAGACGCCGGTGGGGGCACGCTGGCAGCGCGCAACCGGGCCACATACCGACGCAGCAATGACAGCGAGTATGGCCAGCCGATAATCTCCGCGATCGTCGGCACCGACATCGCTGCTCGCTCCTGCAGCAGATCGGCGATATCGGGGATGAAAGGGCGAACAACAGAGGCGACCGGTACACGCTCGTACCGCGGGGGCGTGGCGCTGCGCAACGCACGCCGGACAGTGTTCGGGGCCACACCAAGGTCCTGGGCGATGCGCTTGATCGGAGTGCCCGTCTGGTGGAGGGCACGGATCTCAGCCCACGTTGCCTCCGTTATCACCGGATCCGGCACCTCCCTCTTCGAGGGCAACGGGTGCGGACTCGGGGGCGTTCGGAGTGAGCGATTCCCGCCACGCGGCCCGGATCTTGCCCATCGCCGTGATGACCGGCACGACAGACAGCATCAGGTCGGCCACCGCCTCCAGGATGCGCTTACTGGCGACCAGTACAGCAACCAGAGAGGTCACCACACCCGTGATCAACACAATGGACTCAGCGCTCATCACCCGGCCCTCCGCTCACACGTATCGCTAGCGATGGGGAGATGCATGCGCTTTGCTGGGGTCATGGAGCCTTTCCCGGTTTCCGGGGGCCCGCTCTCCTCGCCAGGCTGTGGCGCAGCATCGAGGCGAGCGGACCCTGTCATTAGTGCTTGTTGGGCCCCGGACATGCCGATGGCCCCTCGTGCTCCGCGCAGACTTCTCCATTTGCGCGGAGCACGAGGGGCCATCTCGTCTCCAACCGCAAATACTGTCAGCCCCCCGACAAGTCCCTCCACAGATTGCTACGCGAAAACTGAACCCTCCGGATGAGGTCGAAGCCCGGGGCCGCACGGTTCCGGGGCTTCGACCGGAGGAGGAACTCAGCCGGGCACAGTGGTGGGGACGTATCCGGAGCCCAGGACGCAGTTCGCAATCAGTCGAGCTTTCCCCCGTCGATGATGAGGATGACGACCTTGTTCTCAGCGGCTATCCGCCGCCTCTGCTCCAGGCACCCCGAACGCCGGTAGTGGTTCTGCCGTGAAAGGCGACCCAGGGAAGTAGTCAGCGTTCCGCAAGCTCACCGCATAGCCTCCTGTCTCCCCAGCCAGCGCCTCACGTAGGGCCTCTATGCGGTCGGTCCAACGCGGCCAGAGGTGCAACTCGAAGCGTGGCCAGGAGTGCGACCCCGGTCTGCCGACTACCTGCTCCGTCCGCTCGACCGCCCCTGAGACGGCGGTGTGTACGTCGTGGACGCCTCGTTCCGGGCGCGGACGGCGGCCTGTTGAGCTTCCTGAGCCACACGCTGCTGCTGCAGATAGGCGCGTCCAGTGCTCTCCAAGTCGTACAGGCGGGGGAACCTGGTGGTGATCCTGGTGCGCAGCTCCTTCTCGGCGCGCGCCTGGGCCGACTGCGTGCGGGCCCGCTCCGCCTCGCCCCTTTGGGTGGCCGCATTCCCCATCACCGCCCGACCCGCTGCTGATCGCGGATATCGATGCCGTGGCCCGCGCGGGCGGCAGTGGCGCGCATTTCGGCGAACCGGTCGACGGCCGCCACGGTGTCGGCCGGGGCGGGCTGATACTGCCCGGCTCCGAGAGCGTCGGCGAACTGGCTGCCTTGGATGAGGGTCCACGCCTCGCGCAGAGCGTCGCGGGCGGCGTTTTCCGCCCGGTGCTGTTCCTGCACGGAGGCCGCGCGCTCCCCGGTGTATTGCCTGCTCAGCTCCTGCTGCTCCTTGCGGGAGGTGCCCGCGAGCCGCAAGGTGATCCGGCCCCTCTGCTCCGCCTTGACCAGTTGGGCGAGCCACTCGGTGCGCTTCTCGGCGATCACCTTCATGTTGGCGGCGGTGTCCATCTCGCGGTGCGCGGTCACGACCAGGATGTCGACCTGGTCCAGGAGCAGCCCGGCTTCGGCGGCGTACGCCTGCCCGCGCGTCTGCCCGCCGGCCGCGTCGCGCTCCAGCTGCTCGGCGAGGGCGCGCGCGGCGACTTCGTCCTTGCGGGCCAGGGCATCGCTGTCCTCGGCGAGCCGGTCGTTGCGGGCGATCGCGCGGTTGAGGGCCGCGTCGGTGAGGTCGCCGAACGCGCGCGTCCGCCACGGAGGGACGGCGCGTTCCTCCGCCATCAGCCGCAGCCGGGCGAGCTGCTCGTCGGTCAGCCGCGGCTCTTCCTCGCGGCGGGCCTCTTCCTGCGCCTGGTCGCGCTGGACGGGCACGTCGACGTCGGCCGGGTGCGTGTCGTGAGCTCGTCGGAGCCGGTGTTCGCTCTCGGCACGGGCCTCTTCGGCGTTGCGGTCGCGCTCCAGCGGCAGCGGCGCGGGCTCCGGGGGGTCGTACAGCAGGTCGGAGACCATGCCGTCGGGGCGGGACTGCCCCAGGAACCGGGCGAACGCGTCGATCGCCCGCTCCAGCCGTTCCCGCTCGCTGCGGGCGGTCCCGAGCCGTGCCTGGGTCTGCTCGCTCTCGACCACGTCCAGGGGCAGCCAGATGTGGTTCTCCCGCCGTGCCCGGGTGATGCCCGGGTAGCAGGCGAAGGCGTTCGCGCCGTGCCCGTACATCAGCGACGTGTTGCAGGTCAGGCCCTGGCTCGCGGCGATCGTCATCGCTTACCCGAGCGACAGGGCGCCGGACGCGATCTGGTGGGAGTTCATCCACCCCGACTCATACCGGAAACCGCCCTCAGCCTTGCCGTCCTTGACCCTCCAGGTGATCTCGACACGGTGCTCGTCGTCCATCGCCGTGACGACGGCGCGGTAGCCGTTGAGCATGTCCGGGCCCTCACCGCGCCGGGAGCGGTAGTCGTTGACCCGGATACGGACTGCGTCGCCCACGGCGAGGGTGACCGTGTCGCCGCCCGGCATCGCGTAGGTGTGCTCGTCGCCGAGTTCGCCGGCCGCGCGGCGGATCTGCTGGGCACCCAGGTTGAGGGCGTCGACGTCGGAGTTGCAGGCGGCGAGCACCACCAGGTGCTGGATGAGGTCGTAGGTGCCGGGCCACTTCGTGCCACGCAGTTCGTCCCAGGCGGTGAGGATCTGGGAGCGGGCCTCGTCGGCGGTCTCCGCCGCGTGGACGCGTCCGCCGGCGGCGAGCAGCTCCAGCAAACCCCTGTGGTCGCCGGTGCGCCAGACCTCCAGCGCGTGCCGTTCGGCGGCGTCCTCCTGGCGCCGGTTCTCCGTCAGCGTCAGCCCGTGGACGATGCGGTGGACCTCGCGGAACCAGCCGCCGACGCCGACCGCCTGGAGCTGGAGGTGGTCGCCGATCGCCACGACCTTCGTGCCGGTGCGCGCGGCCTCCGTCATCAGCGCGGCCGCGGACCGGTCGTCCACCATCGTCGCCTCGTCGACGACCAGGACGTCGACGCCCCGCAGCCCGGCGCCGTCCCTGATCTCCTTCAGCCAGGCCGCGACGGTGCGCGCGGGGATGCCGGACGCGTCGGTGAGGCCCTTGGCCGCGACCGCCGTCAGCGTCGCCCCGGCGTACGTCGTGCCGGTCGCGTCCCACCCGATCCGGCACGCCTTCATCAACGTGCTCTTGCCCGCCCCGGCGACGCCGACGAGCGAGTCGCGTGGCACGAGCAGCTGGTGCCCCCGACCGAGGAAGCGCACGCACGGGATCTCGGCGAACGCCTCACTGTGCCCGGTCACGCGAGGGCCACGACTGCTAACCGCTCTCTGGGTTTCCTGTGCTGCGGCGGAGCCTCCCACCTGCAAGAAGCAGGTTCAGAAACAGGCTCCTACGCCGAAGTAGCGGGGAATTCGTAGCGATGGCCGGTTCCGCGAAACCGTGCGGCTCCGCGGTGGAGGGGTGGCTGGCCTCTCCATACCGGCCATCGTGCGGCGTTCTGGCCCGCCGGGAGTTCGTCGATCCCCTAAACCAGAGGCCGCGGTCTTACGGTATCCCGCCTGCGACGCAGTTCCGCGCGCTGCAGTCAGGACCTCGGGGACCGGCGGGCAGCCAGGGCCTCGATGCGTGAGCGTTTCCAGCGCTGCTGACGGGGGCGGCCGGCGCTTCCGTGCCGGTACTCGAACCCGTCGGGCTGATCGAGGTCGGGCAGGAGTCCGTGCCCGAGCGCGCTGATGAAGTTGTCGGCGCTGCTGTATCCGAGGATTTGGGCTGCTTCGGCCGCGCCGACCAGGTCCGCGTTCTCGTCCTGGTCTGCCGGCGGCAGCACACCGCGCGTGCGGGCGGCAGCGACGACCGTGGCTCGACGCCACATCTTGCGCGCCGGCCCGCGGCTGCCTTCTTCCTTCTTCAGGGAGTCCGGCTCGGGCAGTTCGGGGATGCGCCCCTGATACAGGGCGCTGGAGAAGGAAGCCGTACTGCTGTAGCCGAGCAGGACGGCAACAGCGGCCGTGCCGAGGAGCTCCTCGGGATCGCCGTCCGCCGAGACCGCGGGCCGCACAGCCGCCGGCGCGGAGCTGCGCCGGCCCTTGCCGGGGCGGTTGGCCACCCAGGTGACGATCGTGCCGCGGCGCCACTTCTGGCCGTCGGCGTCCTCGTCGGGCTCGGGGAAGTAGCCGGGCCGGTCGCGGAAGTAGGCGTCGATGGTCGACGTGCGGGTGTATCCCAGAATCTGGGCTACTTCCCGCTTCGTCAGAAGCTCGTCCTGGTCGGCATCGAGCACCGCGGCCGGCAGCGCGCGCTTCTTCGGCGCACGCCGTGCGAAGAACGCGGCGACCTCGTCGTAGCGCCAGAACCGCTTGCCGTCCCAGCGCGCGACCTCCGGGAAGCCGCTGTCCGGGTTGTTGCTCCACTCGCTGACCCGGGACTTGCTCGTGCCGAACTCGGACACGATCTGCGCGGTGTCCACGAGCCGGTCTGCGGAAGACATCGGGTCCCCTCTGTAAGGATCAGCACGGCGGCGCCAGCACTCGGACGAGTGTGACAGGTTCGATAATGCCAAAGAAGGTGGTTTGCTGTCCAGCCTGACGCCAAATTGCCTACAGGACTTCCTCGCCCAGCAGACACACTCCGAAGCGCGCCGCCCGCTCCGCCAGATCGGTGTAGGCCATGGCGGCCGGCGCCGCATCCCAGGTTGCGAACGCGAGAGCGGCGACCGCCTCACCGCGCAGCATCCCCTTCTCCCACGGTGTGCCGGCAGCGGCACACCGCTCGGCGACCTCGGCGTCGGACAAGGGCGCGGTCTCCCGGCCGATGCCGGCCTGGACGTCGGCGACCCCCTCGCACCAGGCGCGGTGGCCTGCGGACAGTACGTCGCGCAGCGCATCCGGGTCGCTCATGTTCCGGGCCTGGGCAGCGAGTTCGAGCAGCAGGGCGGTGGGGTTCATCTCCATGGTCATCTCCAATATCCACTGTAGGGGGTGTCAGCCGCGCCGTGGGGGAGCCCCGGCGCGGCAGGCGGTGGTCATCAGCTGTGAACGGTGCAGCCCTCGCACATGGCGCGGCCGCGACGGCGGGCCAGGTCGGGTTCCTTGCGGGGTTCCTTCTCCAGCGCCGCCCGCACCTGGTCCTGCAGGACGGTGAACTCCGCTCCGTCGTCCGGGCAGACGACGCCGGGATCTGGCGCCTCGCACTGCGCGGCGTGCCGGATCAGGTCGGTGATGCGCCAGTCCGCGCGGAAGCTGTCGCCCCGCACCTGCTCGACCTCGGCGTAGAAGGCGGCCAGCCGCGGCCGCCGGCCGATGGAGAGCAGAATGTCGCGCTTGGAGGCGAAGACGCACAGCGAGCATGAGCAGCGCGAGGTGCCTGCCCAGTCCTTGATGGGCAGCCACTCGTCTACGATCCGAGCCCTGTTGGCCTGCACCGTACGGAAAGCCGGGTGCTTCTTGCGGTCGGGACCCTCGTCGCTGCGCAGTCCCATTGACCTTCAGGATCCGCACAGGCCTGCCGAGCTCGCGCCCCAGGCGTCCCACGATCGGCGTCCAGGCCGCGGAGACCACGCCCTCCTTGGCGTACTTGCGGCAGTACGGGCTGCCCATCCGCGGGAACCGGCCGTAGGCCGCGATCTCGATCTCCAGGAGAACCGTCGCATCGAACCGGAATCCGACCCGGGTGGTGCGGAGCCGGAACACCCCAGCGGCTTCGGGGGCGAGTACTTGTAACTCTTGCCTGCCTGGCAGCGAAGTTGGGCGCTCACGCCTGAGATGCCTCAACGCCGACGACGCCACCCCTTCATGCCCCATCTCAGAAAAATCTTGCCGTCACGCGTGGGAGTCCCGAGCCGGCTCGACCTACACGGTTGACAGACCGCATGAGCGGCGAATCCAGGCCGCATGGAAGGAACGTGAAGCGGCACATGCCATCGGACGGTGACGAGCAACGACCGCCTGCGACCCCTCCTGGGGACGCAACACCCGCTGCGGAGGACGGCGAGGAGCGCTCAGCGCCCAAGGCGCAGTGCCATCAGGATGGACGAGAAGCAACAGCACACGCAAATGTCGTCCTGACTTCTGCTCAGCAAGCCGAAAAGGAACTGGTAGAGCAGCTAAGAGCGCATGACTTCACGGGGACGACGTGGGAATTGTTCATGGGAAGGTTCACCGCCTATGGCCAGAGCTTCCTCCACAAGACTATCGGCAACAGCACGATCTTCCAGCGATGCAAAGACCTGGCCAGGCCTGTTGGGACATCTGACGGCCGTGCGTTCCTACGGGAACACATCGCCGCACGCGAGGACTTGGTCCAGGACGTACTGTCACACGTCGCGATCAGTTTCCGGGAGCACACGCTGAAGGGTGGCGGATGGAAGCCTGAAGCCGGCGGCAGTTTGCGGTCCTACTACACGGGTGCGCTCGTTTTTGAGTTCCCCAACGCCTACCGGCGATGGAAAAAGCGCTGGCCCGATTCCTGGCTACTGTATGCCGTCGATTCCGGGGACCTGGAAGTGTTCGAGCACACCAGGTCGCGCATGTTCCTGTTGCCTTCGCCCATCGATCCGGTCCACCACGCCATCGTCGCCGACCTGCTGGAACGGGCTCTTCAGGCAGGCGACGAGGAAATCAGGAAGATCGCCGAACTGCGCAAACTGGACGTCGAATGGCCCGAGATCGGAGTCCTTCTCGGCAAGACCGCGCACGCTGCCAGCGAGAAATGGCGGCGTTTCTGCCTCAAGACACGCAAGGAAGGGGAAGGCCCCGACGAGCCACCTGCGCTCAACGATCCGTCTGGGCCGCCCCAACCTCCACGTCCAAGAGACGGAAGATCAACCGACCGCACAGCGAAGGAGGTCTGACATGCATACGTCTCCGGGCGATCTGACGCCGCACGAGATGCGGACCGCCGCGAGCGAGGCACTGGCCTTGCTTCGGCAACATGAACAGAAGGAGAGCGACGAAAGCGGAGAGCGTGCCCGCTGGATCACCGCTCTGGAAGTACTGTCGTCGGCAGCACCTCACGAGGTTCCCCAGGACGCGGCCGTCCTTACTGCCGTGACCCAGTACCTCGAACTGCTGGCGGGGACATCCTTCAGCCCCAGCATTGACGACGATGAGGCCATCGCCGCCGACACAGCCGACTGGGGACACATCCCTGACGACGATCACCCGGCAGAGAACATTCTCTTTACGGGTGAACCAACCGAGCCACGCGAACAGGAAATCGACCGGCAACTGCCCGCTGGGCCTTGGCCCCCGTTGCCCTCACGCCCCAAGCCTGCCTCAGCTGACAAACCCGTCCCGGAGCAATCTACAGTCGATGATTCACGTGACGAGGAAAACGACATCGAACGCCTTGAGGAAGCCGTGGCCCGGCTTGAGGCATTGAAGGGAGGGACGTGGGACGGTAAGGAAGTCGCCGCCCAGCGAGCGGGCCTCCTAGAGCTCAAAACAAAGAGGGAGAAAGCACAGGTCGAGGTGCGTGCAGCCGCAGAGGATGTCTCCTTCCGGGAACTGAATGCCGTGCACAACGTGTATGGCCACAACGGCATGAGTGAAGCCCAGCGACAGATCGACATGGAAGAGCGCAGAATCCAGCTGAACCAGACCCAAATGGAGCTGAGCGAACGCGAAAGCGAGCGCCGCTACGCCCTGGAACGCCAACGCCTAGAGTTCGAGCACGACGAGAAGGTGCGCGAACTCGCTCTCAGACAGAGCAGCGCGGACGCGGACACGGTTCGCGAGGACAAGCGCCTGGCCGTAGCGCAACAGTCTGCCGCCCTCAAGACCAACACCGTGCAGCTATTTGCAGGCGCGTCCGCGATCACCACCACGGGCTGGCTGGCCGGCCTCTCGCTGGTGACGACACTGCCCTTCCTGACAGCTCTCGGGCTGCTGTTCCTCCTGACCGTGCTCTCGCTCGGCCGGACGCGGGCCCTTGGTTCAACCGAGAACTCCCCTGCAGCCCTGTCCTGGACAGATGGAGTACGGGCAGTGCCGCTGCTGCCCGTGGCGGCGTTCCTAGTCGCGACATCGGCAGTGTTCGCCCTTGTGTCAGTTCTTACGCCGAGAGAACAGCGCAAACAACTCAACGGATACGCTCACCGGACTCTTCATAGCGCGGAACGCATCCTGCTGGGACGCTAACGCCGGTCCGTTCCGAAGCCTTCCACCCTCAAGTCTGGGGTGACAGCCGCTCGCGGCTGTCACCCCAGACTGTGTACCTCCGCAGGGGGAGTCAGCGCTTGGCGATCAATTTATGCAACACGGGCATGCTCACCCCGCAGGCCGTGACCCCTGCCAGCGCAGCCATGGCGTTCGAGCTCCCGTCGAGGCGGGTGAGCCCGCCGGCGACAAGGCCGATGAAGACGGCGATCAGGAAAATGACCGCAGTCCTCACATCGACCAGCGGCCCGTCGTTGTGAGGCTCGGAGACTGCGCCCGTCGGCTCGGGCGGATCCAGCGGTGTTGTCATCGTGTCTCCTGTGGGAACTGGTCGAGCAAGTGGTCACCCATGTGTAGGTAGGCACTTGGGCTTGCCTCCACGCCGAACAGCCACATTCAACGGAAAATCTCGACAGGGAACGGGCCAACCGGTTCTGCCCGCCCATCACCGCAGTCGAATGCAAGCGGGGATGGAGCCGCGCCCGCACATCGGCATGAGCGGGCACCGGGAACCGCTGCCAATCTGCGGGGCTGGCAGGGGTTCCCGGTGCAGATTCCCTCCTTCTCAACGGCGAGGGGTAGAGGGCACCTCAGAAACACCACCGCCCGTCCCGCCGTACGGGGCCGTTCCGCTGCGGGCGGCGGCCAGGCGGCTGACGTTGCCGACCGCGGCGGCTAGTTCCCCCAGATACTTGATCTCCTTGTGCTGGGCCGTGAGCCGGGAGATGGCGAGAGTCTTGAAGGCGGTGAGCTCGGCCAGCGCCTCGTCCCGTTTCGCGAGCCGTTTCTTGAGCTCGGCGGCCTGGGCCTTGAGCCGTTCGATCTGCGCAGCCCTGGGGTCGACTATCTGTCCGGCCTCCTGCAGAGCCGTAAGGCGTCGTTCGAATTCCACGGTCAGATGTTGATAGGGGCCGGGGCGGGTGGCGCCGTCGCGATTCTGCTTCGGGTAAAAAGCGGTGAGGCTGACCCCGGCCGTGGCGCGAGGGTCTTGAGGTCGCACTTGCCGCCGGACGGCAGATCCCCGGACAGTAGCTGGTCCATCGCGGCCTTCACTGCCTCCTTGTTGCGTTCCCGCTCGTCACTGGTCAGCCGGGCCATCGCCGTCCCCTCGTGGCCTGCGGGTCCGTAGGCCGCATCGATCTCTGAAACGACCCGCTCGGTGCGGGCGAGTTTGTCTTCCACCTGCTGGCGTTCGGCCTTGTTGCCGCGAGGGATGGAGTCGATGAGGACCTTGCTGCTGTCGGCGGATTCGGCCCACACCGGCCGGTGGCAGGGGTGGTGGGTGGCCTGCGGGCCGAGTTGCACATCCTGGTCAGCCGCCCGGCTTCCAGGACGTCCCCACAGCCGGACAGCTGGCAGAGGCGCTTGCCCCGAGCATTCCGCAGGTTTTGATAGCCGGACTTACCGATACTGACTAGGAGCCGGGTTTCGGGCCACTCGCTGCCGGTGCCCATGTACAGGACTGCGGTGCGCTCCAGGTCGATGCCGTGGGCGGCGGGGTGTACGCGGTGCGGGGCATGGATCCGTCACTCCTTCCGGGGACCGTGCCCGGCCGGACGGCCGGGCACGGGAGGGCGGTTGGGCAGGTCAGTTCAGGAGGGCGAGGGCGTGCGCGGGGTCGGGGACCAGGACGGCGCGCTGCTCGGCGAGCAGACGGTCGTTGCCGTCGGCGCGCACGTGGCCGGTGGGACGAGGACGGGCCGGTGGAGATCGGCGGCGACTTCGGCGGTGTGCATCGCCGCTTCGGCGCAGTCCAGGGCCTCGATCAGGATCACCGTGCGCACGAGTCCGGCCAGGAGGGCGGCGCTGGCCCGGAGGGTGGCTCCGCTGGTCTCGGTGCCGGGCGGGAAGAGGCTGACGACGGCCCCGTCGCTGTCGGTGATCGAGTTCAGCAGTTGGGCGTGGTGGTGGGGATGGGCGCGGTCCAGGCCGCGCGGGAGGACGGCGAGCGTTGCCCGTCCGGCCTGGAAGGCTGCCCGGCGGGCTGTGGAGTCGACGCCGTAGGCGAGCGTGGCGGTGACCGTGTGCCCGGCCTCGGCGACGGCGGTGGCGAAGTCGTGCGCCCGGGTGAGGGCCTGCGCGGTGGCGGCCCGGTTGCCGGTCACGGCCTGGTCGGTCAGCGTGTCCAGCTGCTCGTGTCCGCGCACCCACAGTCCGAGCGGGCAGCCGGTCCCCAGGTCGGACAGGGAGGCGGGCCACGCGTCGTCGGACGGGATGACGAACCGGCACGTCAGCTGGGCGTTGGCGAGTTCCTCGCGTGGCCGGTACTGGGCGAGACGGCCGCTGGCGTCGTGGTCGACGCCGTACTGCCAGACGTCCTCGGCACTGTGCTGCGCGAGCTGGGCGGCGACCTGGTCGGGGGCGAAGTGGACGGCGAGCGCGGCGCGGCCGGCGCGCTCGGACATGCCGGTGCCGGGCACGGCGTACCTCCGTGAAGGGGGAGGGGGCGGCCGGCGGGCATGCCGGGGCCGCGATGGGCGGTGCGGATCGTGGGTGCGTTCAGCGGCCGGGCACGGTGACCGTGTCCCGCGAGATGCTCGGCGAGCGCCACCAGTCGGCCGGTGCGGCGGCGGGAGGCGCGGCCGGGCCGGGCTGGGCGCGGTACGCGTCCTCGGGGGTGGCGGTCGTACGCGGTCGCTTCGCGGGGGCGCGTCCGGCGAGGACGGCGGGCAGGGTGTCGTCGATGTAGGCGACGTGGTGGGCGAGGTCCACACCGACCTGGGCGGAGTCGAGGTGCAGCAGGCCCGCGCGCAGGGCCAGGTTGCCGGTGGCGATCACGTGGACGGTGTCGGTGAGGCACTCGGCGACGTGCCGGGCGAGTGGCCCGGTGACGGTGCAGATGACCGGGACCGGCTCGTCGTCGTGCCACTGGCGGCGCGCGCGGTCGTACTCGCGCGGGACCTGCATCACGGTGAACCGGGCGGCGGGTGTGCCGCGTTCGGTGTGGCGCAGCTGCACGGCCCCGTACACGCGGCCGCGGATGACGGCGGTGGTCTCTGCGCTCATGGAGGTACTCCTCGATGTGACGAACGGTCTGGCGGTGCCCGGGAGCCACCCAAGCGAGTTCCATAATACCTATATATGGGGTGGGTGTCATCCTCTTTTCCGCAGGGGGAGGCACCCGCCCCGATGTGAGGCTACGGCTCGTGTGGCATGCGCTCCGCCTCAACTCCTGCGTCGGGCTTTGGAGTTCGGTAGGGCCCCGGTCCTTCGCAGCAGGTTGCCGCGCCCGGGTTGTCCCACTGGCAGGTCGGGCAGCGCCACAGGAGACCGGCGGCCAGAGCCGCAGCGAGGATGGGTTCCTTTCGGATCAGTACGGCGTCGGCCGCACTCAGCAGCGCGTCCAGCAGCGGTGGCCGGGGCGCGCTTTCTGCGTTGCTGTCGTCGAGCACGATCGCGTCCTCGACCTCGACCCGCAGCGGAACGGTGCCGTCGGGCCGGACGAGGTGGTCCGGGGCGTTGTCGACGTGGATGGACACCGGAAGGCGCCGATCGCGTGGTCGAGGTGGGCGAAGACCAGGACGTCGTCGTTCTCCAGGCAGGGGAGGTCGCCGTGGCCTCCCGCGTGGAATGTGGCGGTGAGGTTGGCGCGTGCGCAGGCGTCGGCCGGCAGCAGGGGCTTACGACGTCGTGGCCCGGTACAACGACCATAACTCCTCGGCGGTCACACACCGGCCGCTGTCCACGGCACAGGTGGCACAGGTGCTCGCGTGGTCGATGTACGCCCGGTACGCGGTCCGCGTCCGGGTGAACACGGCATTGGTGGCGACGCGTTGAAGGTGGTCGGCCCCGCCGCTGCTGTCTCTCCACTGCCACTCGGTCGTGCTCACGGCCGCCTCCGCTGGTGCGGGCTGGCGTGCTGCCGGATCTCGACATTGGCGTCCGTGACCTTCGAGTAGTCCCCGGCCGCCGCAGCCGTGGCCCGCTGCTCTGCGAGCGCGCCGCACACCTTGCAGCGCGGGCACGGGTCCGGCCACTCGGCGGGCAGGGGGAGGTCGACGGGCGGGCTCATCGTCGTCTCGGGTCTCATAACCAGCGCACCGCCACCCACGCCTGCCGCAACTGCCGCCCCGTGGCACACGGGTCGGTGTCGTGGGCGCAGCCGCGGCACTCGTCGTAGTGCGCGCACAGGGCCCTGTACGCCTCGTCCGGCGGCTCGTGGGCGACGACCGCGACCGCGCGAGCGAGAGCGTCGTGCAGCTGCTGAGGATCCGTCAACGCTGTGCTGCGGGTGGGCGGGATCCGCCAGTGCGGTCCGGCCATGCGCTGCGGGCCCGGGACGGCGACGTGGGAGGTGGCGCCGAGGACGGTGATGCTCGCAGTCTCGGGCATCTGCCAGTCGGCCGCCTGCCCGGCGGGTACGAGCCAGTACAGGATGCCGCCGCCCTGGTCCTCTATCACCGCCCCGGACCGGTTGCCGAGTCTGCCGAGGGCTTCCAGTGCGATCGGGCGGGGGACCCGGACGGCGTCCCACCACTGGCCGGCGGGCTGCATGGACACGGTGCGGCCTGCGGGTAGCCACTCCAGCGGCCGTGCGGATGTGGGGAGTTGCGGGGGAGGCGCGTTCGTCATGCAGCCACCATCGGGTGACGGGCGGTGCGGACTCGATACCCGATCGGTAATCTCACTGTGGGATGACTTCTCATCCCGCTTGTGGATACCGGGGGCCGTACCATGCCAACCGCACTGGATCCCATCGGGCTGCCGGACTGGGCATGGGAGCGCGCCGAGGTCCGCCAGGCCCTGCGCGCCCGGGACATGGGCGCCGTGTTCCGCTACGTGCAGCAGTATGCCGGCGCGAGTCAGGCACGCATCGCCGGAGCCGCGGGCATGACGCAGGCCCGGGTCAACGAGATCATCAACGGCCGTCGGGAGATCTCCCGCCTCGACGTGTACGAGCGGATCGCCGACGGCTTGCGCATGCCCGACGACGCCCGTCACCTGCTCGGGCTCGCGGCCAGCCGGGAGAAGCGCGCCGGCGGAGCAGCGTTCGACCTCGCCGCGTTCCCCGAAGTGGTGCGCGTGTACGCGTCGCAGAACTCCGCAGCCGAGGAGATCCAGCAGCAGGCCCGCGAGGCCGAACAGTTGGACGTCCTGGCGGTGCGCGGCCTCGGGCTGATCGGGCTGAACGACAGCCTGCTGCGCGACTGTCTGCCACGCGACCAGGGGGACAAGGGGCTGCGGGTGCGGATTGCTCTCCTTGACCCCGACAGCGACGCCCTGGCCCAACGGGCGGCCGAGATCGGGGAGTCCGCCGAGTCCCTCGCGTCCGGGGTGCGGCTGGCGGAGGCGCGCCTACGGGACTTGGCGGACTCCTGTGACATCGAGGTGTACCGGTACCGCATGCTGCCCACTTGGCGGCTCATCCGTACGGACTCCACCATGTTCGTCAGCGCCTTCGACGTGGGGTGGGAAGGTCACGAGAGCGCGACGTACAAGGTGATGGCGACGCCGCACGGGCCCTTGTTCCGGGGGTTCCGCAGGATGTTCGACGCGGTCATCGGCAGCGGTCAGCGCACGGTCTGACCAGGAGAAGGGGAAACGGCTCGTGATCGAGGCGGAGTTGAAGGCGCGGGTGCACTCGCCCGAGGCGGTCGTGCGGCAGCTCGACGAGTTGGCCGAGGCGCGTGTCGAGGTCTATCAGGACTCGTACTACGACCGGCCGGACGGTTCGGTGGAGAAGGCCGACGAGGAACTCCGGGTGCGTACCGTCCACGGCGCGGACGGAATCCGGACCGTGCTGACGTTCAAGGGCGCCACGGTCGACGAGGCGTCCGGATCGAAGCCCGAGCACGAGACCCGCGTCGAGGACTCCGAGGCGGCTCACGCGATCCTGCGCGGTCTCGGCTTCGTGCCGTTCATCGTGTTAGAGAAGCGGTGCCGCAACTACGACTTCGAGGCCCGCGGCCGGCAGATGCTCGCCACCCTCGTACGGGTCCCCGAGATCGATGGGACGTTCCTGGAGGTCGAGACGATTGTCGACGAGGACGACGTGAGCGCGGCCCTGGACGACATCCGCGCGGTACTCGCCGACCTCGAGATCGGTCCGGAGGATCTGACCCGGGAGACGTACACGGGCGCGGTGGCAGCGCAGCGCCGGTAATCCGCCGCAGGTCTGGCGCTCTGCCTACAGGTCGCCGAGGACTTCCCTGCGGGCTGCCTCTGCCTTGCGGTTGAGGGCGTTCGTCATGCGCACCGCGGTGACGGTGAAGAGGATTCCAAGGACAGCGAGCAGCACCTGCGTGATGATGCTGACGATCGCGACGTTCTTCGTGGCGTTGGCGATGACGAGCATGATGTTCCCGCCGGACACCCACGCGAACCAGATGCGGAACTTCTCGACGCGTACGGCCTTCTGCGTGTCGCTGTAGCTCGCCACGGTGCCCCCTGAGGCGAGTTGGTAGGGGGCGAGCATGCCGTGCGGGCGCGGCGCGGGGGTGTGTGTAGCCGGGTTGTGACCCGATTTGCCGCCGCAGCCATGGCTGTAACCGCATAGAGCCTGCGGTTCGTTGGGTTTGACCTGCGGGTTCTCTGGCAGATGGCACGCCCTTGGCACGTCTCTCGTCGCCCGGCTGGAGCGTCCCGGCCACAGCCGGGCGACGGGTAAGGGCACCGCTCCGTGTCCCTTGCCTCTGATTCGTAGCCGTGGCCCGGGCGGATGGGTCCGGCTTGATCGAGTGCTGCGGTGGCGAACCGGATGGGTGGGCGTACTGACGCGACTGAGTACCCCGAGACCTAAGCGATTATCGGCATGACGTAAGGCATACCGGACGCCTACCGTGCTGCGCATGAACGACGTCATGCCCGAGGTCGAGGCTGTACGCCTCTTCACCGTCCCGATCACCGAGGAACTCGCGCAGGAAGCCGCCGCGATCCTGACGCGATTCCGGGAACTCGCGGACGACGCTCTACGTGTGGAGGATCCCGAAGCGTTCGGGCGGAACACCAACTCCGTGTTCCGCAGGGAGGCGGCCGAACTCGACGAGCTCCCCGAGCCGCTGCGTACCGAGCGCGGCAGTCTGCACAGCCTGCTGCTGGAGACGGCCAGCCTCACGACGGAGAACGCACTTGACCACGTACGTGCGTTGGAGCACGACATCCTTATGCAGCCGCCTCCCGTCTGGTCGCCGCTCACCCTCAGCCGTGTCGTCATGGAAGGCGTGCTCTTCACCGAGTACCTCTTCGACCCGACTATCCCGCTGAACCGGCGTCTCGCCCGCCTGGCAGGAATGTGGAGGACGGACGCCACGTACGCACAGAAGCAGGGCGAGGCCCATGGATACGAGTCTGCCGAGGCCGGCCAGATGCTGGCCTATGTCGAGGATGCCTTGCAGAAGTGTCAGGCCACGGAGCGGCGCAACGGGCAGGGCAAGCTGATCGGCTACAGCTTCGGCAGCGAGTCCGCGTCTATGGACATCAACATCACGGAACGTGCCACCAAGGTCATGCCCGACTGGTTGCCAGCGCCGTACCGCCTGACTTCGGGAGCGGCCCACAACCGGCCGTGGATGATCGGTCGGGCCAAGGACTTGGCGGGAGGCGATGGCTTCGTGGGAGAGGCGGCCACGGTGGTGGCTGCTCTGATGGTGGCGTTCGGTTCCATTGAGGTGGCAGTCGGCGTCATCGGCGAGTATTTCGGCATGGACGTGACCGACGCTTTGCAGCAGATGGAGGGGGAGCGGACCGCATTCCTGTACAGGGCAATCGGTATTGCACACCCGCAGTAACTGGAGGGCTCAGTGCGCGAGGGCCGGTGTTTTGATCGGGAACCGGCCGACCCTCACCACCGTCGTGTCAGAGACAACCGGGAACGGAGCGACACATGAGCGTCGTTTGGCAGATTGCCCGTGGCAAGGGCACCAGCTACCAACTGCACAACGTGGGTGACGAGACGGCTGAGGCGGTGACGATTCTGGAGGATGGCCTCGACGGGCTCGGACGCGACCTGCCGAAGGGCGTGACAGTGACATCGGGCGAGTCTGTCCGGTTCGTGATGCTGGACGTCGACCAGCTCCCTAGCCGGACCGAGGTGTTGGTGCGGTGGGCCGGCGGCGGTCCGGAGACCGTGAAGATGCCTTGAGTAACACGCAGAGGGCGCGCATGAGCAGTGCAGTCTCTGCCCACTGAGGGCCGGAGAGGACGGGATCCCAGCAGCTGGAGAAAACAGCGAAGCAAGCTCGCCGCAACGCCGCTACTGGAACGCTGAGCGGATGAGAATCCGCCCCATCGGCGCTGCGCTCGCGCTCGGCCTGCTCGCTGTCGGCTGCTCGAATAGCGGCCCCTCCTCGGCGAAACCGTCGCCCACGAACCCTTCGCCTCTTCCTCGGCGCTGTCTCTATCCGGCCGGGACGGGTGGGCGGCGATGAAGGCGCGCTCGAAGGCCTTGAGCAGCGCGTCGCGTTGCTCCGCAGGGCCGGACAAAGTGTTATGAATGTGCCCTTAACTGACATCTTGACAGGCTAACTGGCCTCACTGACAAACACAGTTGGGTCATAGGCACCCCGCTGCCATCATCGGCGGATGCTCATCACTCCCCTGCCGGGCGCCAACCGAGACAACCTCCTTGAAGTGCTGCGCGGCGAAGAGACAAAGGTCATCAACCTGCGTGGCCGCCACTTCGACAACGCCTATCAGAGGCTCTTGGCTTACCTGAACTGGTCCAACGACGCTGTCAGGATGCTGCGCGGACAGGTCCGGGGCACGGACATCGACCGCCTGGTGTTGACCCGTCGGCACGGAGCCTTGCTTGATGGCGTAGGGCATCTCGCGGGCTCAGATCAGCAGGCATTCGTCAACAGCATCGTGGGTCTGGAACTGGACGAGAGGATCGAGGAGTTCGAGAAAGCGATCAAGGAGTACACAGCGCTGACGGAGCGCTGGAACCCCTCCCGGCGAATCCTGGTTCCCGACACCACGCTGTTCATCCAGCACTCTCACATGATCGAGTTTGTCGACTTCGCTGCCGTGCTCGGCGGAGGCCCGGAGCCGGTGCACGTGCTCGTGCCCATGATGGTCGTCGACGAACTGGACGTCCTGAAGGAGAGCAAGGACAAACACGTGCGGTGGCGGGCTGGGTACAGCCTTGCCGTCCTGGACCGCGTCATCAGAGAACCGGGCGCAGTGCTGCGCAAGGCGAATACCGGTCAGGACAGCGACAGTGACGACCCGGCCCGCGGCGAGGTGACCGTGGAACTCCTCTTTGACCCACCGGGGCATGCCCGCCTTCCCAACGCGGACGACGAGATCGTAGACCGCGCCGTCGTAGCTCAGGCTCTGGCCGGCGCACCCGTCACGCTGGCGACCTACGACACCGGGCAGTCCACCCGGGGCTGGGCCGCGGAGCTGCGCGTCGTCAAGCTGCGTGGCGACGCCGGGAGCGGCCCCGAACCCGCCAAGTCCTGACTGAGGCGCCAGCTTCTGGTCGCCTGACGGATGTGGGCCCGGCTGTCAACCGTCGTCCGGCCGAAGCTTCCCAGCAGCAGCCGGGCCACACGGGGTGCCGCTCAGCATCCCTTGCCCCCGTAGTCCGGAGCCGACACCTGCGCGGATGGGTCCGGGTGCGGGCTTCCTGCGGCGGGGTGACGCTGACGGTATGGCTTCCGTGATGCCCGTGGTCGTGTATCCGCCCGACGAGGACGGTGGCCGGCGTGTGCGGTTCGACGGGGAGATCCTCGGCCGGGCGTACGGGCTCCGGGACATCGCCGAGTTCCTGCGCAGGGCCGGGATCGAGGATGTCGACGAGTCGTACGTCGCCGAGTTCGGCCTGATCGAATGGCGCGGCGGCGGCCCGGAGGAATGGGGCGATCTCAACGCCAGACCATCCTGACTGGCCAGAGCGGGAGAAGACCCTCCGGAGGTAGCCGTGGCGAACACGAGTGGGCGGCGGAAGCGGGGCCTGGTGTGGCGCGCCCGGCGACGTCGGGCCGCGATGGGCCGGGCAGGCCGGATTGTCACAGCAGTGCTGGCCGCACTCGTTGGCCTGTTCCTGGCCTTCGCCGCGCTCGGGGCGATCCTCTCGGCCTGCGGCGCCGGCCAGACGAAGCCGCAGGCGCCCGTACTGTCCTCTGCGTCCAGCACGGCGCCTTCACGCGCTGCGTCCGTCGTACCGCCCCCGGAACCTGTCCGGACGGAGACGCGCACGGAGACACCGTCGCCCTCGCATCCGCGAACGCCTACCCCTACGCCCACGGTGACGGTCACGAAGACCCCGGAAGCCAGCGAGGCGCCCGCGAACCCCTACGTGTACTACAAGAACTGCGACGCTGCCCGGGCGGCCGGCGCAGCGCCCTTGCACCGCGGCGACCCAGGCTATCGGTCAGAACTCGACCGTGACGGCGACGGCGTAGCGTGCGAGCCCTACGACGGCTGACGGCGGCACACCGCCGACCTGCCCGGCGCGTACGGTTCCGCGGTCTACGCCTTGGGGACCGTCCATTCCTCGGGTTCGTCCACACCCTCAGGGGTGTACAGCACAGATGCCGGCCGCTTTCCGCCAGGGACCGGGAACACCAGTTTTCCCCGAGCGCACTTGCCTGCAGTCACCGTCACTTCGGTCGGGAACTCAGGCTTGGGGAAGTCTGCGTACGTGCTGCCGGAGCGAGTCACGCGGCTGCCGTCGCTGTAGTAGAGCGTCCAACTGGTGGTGTTGTCGGTGTACGAGCCCTTCGTTGCGCACAGCTTCAAGTCTGCGTAGGCCCACACGTACCCGGACTCGCCAGCCTCTTGGGTGGCGCTGCCGACCGAGGTGAGCCCCTGCTTGTAGCCGAGCACGGTCACACTGCCCTCGAAGGGCTTGGCCGGGCCGCTGTTCTTGAACTTCCAGGTGTCGCCGAAAGCGAAGGCTCCATGCGACGAGGATGAGGTGGGTGCCACTGCTGTTCCGGGCGTGGCGACGACAGTCTGTGTGGTGGTGCCGGTCGCGGGAGAGGCTGTCTTGTCGGTGCCGGAGCTGCCGACGACGCCGATCAGTACACCGACGAAGAGGCTGACGAGAGCTGTGCCCGCGTGGGTGAGGATGCTCCGGCGGGAGCGTGCCGGTCGGGCCTTGGGTGTGCGGTCGGGGGTTGCTAGTGGACCGTCCGGGGGACCTGGCGGAGTCCGGCTGTTCATGGCTTCAGCGTGCGTTGGCCAGCCCATCACCGCACTCCGAGCCGTGTGGGTGGTGATGGAGTCGGGGGCGGCCCGGACGTCCCGGAACGCTGGCGTGGGCGGTCGTT
>Ga0307509_10000635_pt1 | contig 59944 bp, 49 predicted proteins | sample 10_EM_MG_FD_202245 | JGI IMG/M metagenome (GOLD analysis project Ga0307509, IMG submission 202245) | Populus trichocarpa ectomycorrhiza microbial communities from riparian zone in the Pacific Northwest, United States - 10_EM | ecosystem: Host-associated > Plants > Roots > Unclassified | place...
TGAATCCGTTCGTTGCCGGCATTCCGACCTATACACCGGCCGGCGTCCTGACCGGCACCCGTAGCGTCTATGCCGGAAACCGCTGGGACTATCGTGTCAACACCTCCTACCAGTGGACCCCGGACGTGATGACCTATGCCCAGTTCTCCACGGGCTACCGCGGCGGCGGCGTGAACCCGCGGCCGTTCGTTCCGGAACAAGCCGTGCCGTTCAATCCTGAAACGCTGAATGCCTACGAGATCGGCGTGAAAAGCGATTTCTTCGACAATCGCATGCGCATGAACGTCTCGGCATTCTTCAATAAATACCAGGACATCATCTTCACCAACTCCGCCCCCACGGCGACCAGCACCCAGAACGCCACGCCAACCAACGCAGGCGACGCCGAAATCCAAGGTGTCGAGGTGGAGCTCACCCTGCGTCCCATCGGCGGCCTGCTGATCGATGCAAGTGCCAGCTGGCTCGACTTCCAGCTCAAGAGCATCGGCGCAGCCGGAGCCACCATCGCCGGAATCACGCTCAACAACATCGCGCCGTTCAATCCTGAATACAAGGCGAGCCTCGGCATTCAGTACGCGATCGACTTCGGCGGCGCAGGCACGCTGACACCGCGCATCGACGGTTCGTACCAGGACGAGTTCTTTTCCAACATCGACAACAATCCGCTCGGCAAGGTGGATAGCTACACCGTTTATAACGCGCGTCTCACGTGGCGCTCGGTAGAAGAAACCTGGCAGGCCAGCCTCGCGGTGACCAACCTCACCGACGAGTTCTACTACTTGAACAAGCTGCGACTGCCGATCGGTATCACGACGGGCCAGCCGGCGTTGCCGCGACAGTGGATGGTGAGCTTGCGACGCAACTTCTGATCGTCGGCCGGTACCGAGCGCAGACTGAAAGGAAGCAATTGCCATGGTTTCATTTGCGCTCGGTCGCCGGCTGGGATCGTCCCTTGCGATTCTGCCGCTACTGGTTCAGGGGTTGTCTGGATCAGGTGCGGCGCATGCAGCAGAACCGCCGGCAAGTTCCGCCACGAAGCAGTGGCGGAACTTTCCCTCACCCGTCATGGCGCCGGCGGGTGCACCGAACGTGTTGCTCATCATGACCGACGATGTCGGTTACTCGGCGACTGCCACGTTCGGCGGCGCGATTCCAACTCCCACGTTCGATGCGCTGGCGCACGCAGGCCTGCGCTATACGCAGTTTCATACGACGGCGATGTGCTCGCCGACGCGAGCCGCGTTGTTGACGGGGCGCAATCACCATGCGGTCGCCAGCGGCGCAATCACCAACGTCGCAGTGGACGAGCGCGGCTACACGTCGGTCATCCCGAAGAGTGCGGCGACGATCGCCCGTGTGTTGAAGGAGAACGGCTACGACACCGCGTGGGTGGGCAAGAACCACAACACGCCGGATTGGGAGACCGGCCCCGCGGGTCCATTCGATCGCTGGCCGAACGGTCTAGGCTTCGACTATTTCTACGGCTTCAATGCCGCGATGACGGATCAGTTCGCGCCGCAGTTGACGGAAAACCGCAACGCCATCCGGCCGCCTGCGCACGACCCGGACTATCACTTGGACCAGGATCTCAGCGACCGGCTGATCCACTGGATTCAAATTCAGCACAACCTGCGGCCCGACCACCCCTTCTTCGCCTATGTGGCTCCTGGAACCGTGCATTCACCTCACCAGGCGCCAGCCACCTGGATTCCGCGATTCAAAGGCAAGTTCGATCAAGGTTGGGACAAGCTGCGCGAAGAGACCTTTGCGCGCCAGAAAAAACTCGGCGTCATTCCCCAGGATGCGAAATTGACGCCCCGCCCCGCCGCCTTGCCCGCCTGGGCAAGCCTCGATGCCCAGCAGCGATCGTTGTACGCGCGAATGATGGAAGTCGCGGCCGCGCAGCTTGCCCACAGCGACTATCAGATCGGCCGCATCATCGAGGAGCTGCGCCGTTCCGGGCAGCTCGACAACACGCTCGTCATCTACCTGCAAGGCGACAATGGAGCCAGCATCGAAAGCGAACACGGTAGTGACAATGAGCTGATGAGCCTGCTCGGGTTGGAGCCTAGCCTGAGCGAACTGGTCAGCAGTCGGGATCGACATGGCGGTCCCGACAGCTTCGGCAACTACCCTGCTGCCTGGGCGTGGGCCACCAACACGCCTTTCCAATGGGGCAAGCAGATGGCGTCGCACTTGGGTGGCCTGCGCGATGGGCTGGTCATCAGCTGGCCCAGACACATCAAGCAGCCGGGCCAGGTGCGCACGCAGTTTCATCACGTGATCGATATCGCGCCGACGATCTATGAGGCTGCGGGGATTATCCCGCCCGCGGTCGTGGACGGTGAACCACAGCAGCCCATCGACGGCACCAGCATGGTCTACACGTTCGATCACGGTGACGCGCCGTCCACCCACCGCGAACAATATTTCGAGTTGCTCGGCAACCGCTCGTTCTACCGCGATGGCTGGCTGGCTTCGGCGGCTTCGCCGCGGCCGCCTTGGGATCGTTCGCCCGATCCGGTCGATCCAGCAAAATTCAGCTGGGAGCTGTTCGATCTGCGCAGCGACTATTCCCAGTCCACCAACATCGCGGCACGATATCCCGCAAAACTTGCTGAACTCCAGGCGGGATTCGACGCTGCTGCGCAAAGCAACCACGTCTATCCACTCGGCGCCGATCTGATGGGACGAATGCGCCCCGGCACGCGGCCGAGCCAGCTCGAAGGACGGCAGCGCTTCATCTACTTTCCTGGCGACACGCGTTACCCCTCCACTTCCTTTCCGACAACGACTCGCGCATGGGCGATGACTGCCCGCGTCGATGTCAAAGGCGCGGGCGCGCAGCAACCCATCCTGATTCAAGGCGATCAGTTCGGAGGGCTGGGGCTGCTGCTGAATCAAGGCAGACCGACGTTCATCTATAATCCGAGCGGGCGGGCAGCGGAACGGGTGCAACTGCAAGCGGGCACGGCGATAGGCGATGGCAAGCATGTCATCGAGGTAAAGATCGAGCCACGCACGTCCGGGGGACCGACAGCGGCCAAGATGTCGCTGGTCGTCGATGGCAGCATCGTTGACAGCGCGAACGTCGACAGGATGTATCGGGCGCGAGGCGACGCCTATGTCGGCCGGCGCGGACTGGGTTCATTCATCACAGGCACGGACATCGCGGAGAGCTGCAGTTGCCGCATCGAGAACGTCGAGATCGTCGCGCAGTAGCTGCCGGCTCACTCATACTCAACCCGGGCAACCGCGCATGATCGCAATGAACCGTTCATCGCCGGCGCGCGCGCGCTGCAGGCAAGTGTTTGGCGCATGGGCATTGCTGTGTGCGCTCGCAAATTCCACGCCGCTGAGTGCAGCCGGGCAATCTCCGCGCGCGGACGCAGTCCGACGCCCGAACATTCTCTTCATTCTGGCGGACGATCTGGGCTACTCCGACCTTGGCGCCTTCGGCAGCGAGATACGCACGCCGAACATCGACGGCCTGGCGAAGCAAGGTCGGATCTACACGAACATGTATGCGACGCCGCTGTGCGCGATCACCCGGGCCGAGCTGCTGTCGGGCACAGATCATCATCTGGTGGGACTTGGGACCATGCTGCCGCCCACAGGCAAGCAGGTGGGTGCGCCGGGATACGAAGGACACTTGACCGATCGCGCATTGTCGATAGCAGAAGTTCTCCGCGACAGCGGCTACCACACGTACATGGCCGGCAAATGGCATCTGGGCGCGCAGGCAGAGCACAGCCCGCGGGCGCGTGGCTTCGAATCGTCCTTTGCACTGCTTCCCGGCGGCGGCGATCACTTCCTCGTCGATGCGGCAAAGCTGTCCGCTACCGAAAAGACCACTCTTCTGTATCGCGACAACGACGAGCTGGTACAGCCGCCGCGCAATTTCTACTCCACCGACTTCTTCACCGACCGGCTGATCGCCGACATCGATCGCAACCGGGCCGACGGCAAACCCTTCTTTGCCTATGCTGCCTACACCGCGCCGCATTGGCCGCTGCAGGCGCCGGATGAGTTCATCCAGCGCCAGCGCGGCCGCTACGATGCCGGCTACGAGGTCATCAGGCAACGCCGGCTCGAACGCCTGAAGCAGCTCGGCATCATGCCCGCGCAGATGCGCCCCGCCATCCCGGTCTCGTCCGGCTTGCATGCAAGCGCGGATACGCGAATGAAGGTGCTGCCCAATGACCCAGGCCTCAAGACGTGGCGCGAACTGGACGCGCCGACCAAGCAAAAAGAAGCGCGCCGCATGGAGATCTACGCAGCCATGGTCGAGAACCTCGACTGGAACGTCGGACGGCTGCTCGACCATCTCAAGGCCCGCAACGAATTCGACAACACGCTGATCGTCTTCATGTCGGACAACGGCGCAGCGTCGAACGGCGCGACGACGCGCGCGGCGGCCAACATGAACAACTCCTTCGACAACCTGGGCAAGCGCGACTCTTATGTAACCTTCTCGCCACGCTGGGCGGAAGTCAGCAACGCACCATTGAGCCTGTGGAAGCAGACGCCGGCCGAAGGCGGCATCGCCGTACCCCTTATCGTGCACATGCCGGGACAGAAGGACGCGCGGCCATTGAGTCGGGCGGTCGTCGCGGTCAAGGATCTGGCGCCGACCTTCGCGCAGATTGCCGGTGTCGAGAATCCCGGCGCGCGCTACCAAGGACGCGACGTGTCGCCGTGGACAGGGACTTCATTGCTTGCGCTGCTGGACGGCCAGGTGCCACAGGTGCACGCCGATGATACGGTGTTTGCCGATGAGTCCGATTTCGAGTACTACATCAGGCAAGGAGACTGGAAAGCGGTCTGGCTCAAACCTCCGCACGGCTCCGGCGCGCTCAAGCTCTACGACATTCGCAACGACCGGGGCGAAACCGTCGACCGGGCCGCGCAACAACCCGTCATCGCAAAGAAGATGGCGGATCTGTACGAACAGTACGTGCAGCGCGTTGGCGTCGCGAAGCAGTGATCTGCATTGCCATGTGACTCGTGCAATCGCGACGCAGACATGTCTTCTTCGCCTCGCTGATCGCACTTGCCGCATTGTTGATCGGTGGAATGACCCTCTGGTGGCGCGCCTCTCCTGCGCCGCCGGTGGCCGATTCGCCAGCGTCGGCTTTGCCACGCACTGCTAGCTTTGCTAGCCCCGCCGCAGTCTTCACTGACGAAGCGCAATGCACAGCGTGCCACGCCGCCGAGCAACAGGCATGGACCGGATCGCACCACGCCGCGGCGATGCAGGCGGCGGCGCCCGCGACGGTGCTCGGCGACTTCTCGAACAGGCACTTCGGAAAGGCCGGCGCGAGCTCGCGCTTTTTCAGGCGCGGCGATCAATTCCTCGTGAACACCGCAGGCCCCGATGGTCGGCTGGCGGACTTCGAAGTGACATACACATTCGGCATCGAACCCTTGCAACAATACTTGCTCGAATTGCCGCGTGGCCGGCTGCAGGCGTTCACCACCGCGTGGGACACGCAGCACAAGCGCTGGTTCGAACTGAACCCGGACGTGAACCCGGGCGACGCGATCGATTCCCGCGACGAGCTGCATTGGACGAAGCCTGCCTACAACTGGAACTTCATGTGTGCGGAATGCCATTCGACACAGCTGCAGAAGAATTACGACGCCGGGCAAGACACCTATCGCACCCAGTTCGCGCAAGCGAACGTCGGCTGTCAGGCGTGTCATGGACCGGCGTCGAATCATGTCGCGCAGATGCGAGCCGGCAAGCAACTCGCGAAGTCGGCCGGCGGACTTCTGCCATTGCCATCCCAGCCGGCCGCAGCCGAAATCGAAACCTGCGCGCGATGCCATGCACGCCGCTCAGTGTTATCCAGTGAATATCGTCATGGCGCGCCGCTGCTCGATACCCACCTGCCGGCCTTGCTCGAAGAGCCTCTGTTCTACGCAGATGGGCAGATCCGGGACGAGGTGTTCGAGTACGCGTCCTTTCTGCAGAGCCGCATGCATGCGAAAGGCGTGCGCTGCAGCGATTGCCACGAACCGCATTCTTTGCAAACGCGAGCGCAGGGCAATGCCTTGTGCACGACTTGCCACAACGCGAACACGCCAACCCTGCGACATGCGATCGATGCCGGAGGATTACAGCACAAGAACTACGACTCGCCTGCGCATCACTTTCATACCGCCGGCTCACCCGGTTCCCAGTGCGTGGGCTGCCATATGCCGTCGCGCACCTACATGCAGTTGCAGCCACGACACGATCACAGCCTGCGAGTGCCCAGGCCGGACCTGTCCGAGAAACTCGGAACCCCGAATGCCTGCAACAACTGCCACCAGGATCGCACGCCTGCATGGGCGGCGCAGAGCGTCGCGAAATGGTACGGCGACGGCCGGCGTCAGGAACACACCTATGGAGAAGCCCTTTGGGCGGGCCGCCGTCGCGAACCCGGCGCAGCGCGCGGCCTGGTTGGTCTTGCACGCGATAAAGATCAAGCCGCGATTGTGCGCGCGACGGCGCTTGACCTGCTGCGCGACTACTCGGGCAACGCCGGGCCTCATCTGGACGTATTCGGCGAGAGTTTGTCCGATGCCGATCCCCTCGTGCGCCGCACGGCGCTGCTGGGACTGGAAGCTCTGCCACCAGAACACCGCGTTGCTGCAATCGCCCCACTGTTGAACGACACCGTGCGTGGCGTGCGCATGGAAGCGGCGCGCCTGCTTGCAAGTCTGCCGCCGAATACACCGAGGCTCGATGCGGCCGCATTGAGCAAAGGTGTAGGTGAATACGAAGCTTCGCAACAGGAGAATGCAGACCGGCCCGAGGCGCATTTGAACTTGGGCAACCTCCACGCCAGTCGGGGTGAGTTCTCCGCCGCGGAGGCCGCTTATCGAGCCGCACTGAAACTCGATCCGCGATTTGCGCCTGCCTACGCAAACCTGGCGGATCTGAAATCGAATGTCGAGTCGCCGAATGCTGCCGAGGAAATCCTGCGCGCCGGCCTGCAGTCGCTGCCCGATTCAGCGGCCTTGCATCATGCCCTCGGCCTGATCGCCTTCAGGCAGAGCAAACCGGAACAGGCTTTGTCGGAACTGCGGCGTGCAATGGCGCTGGCGCCGACCGAATCCAGGTACGCATATGTGTACGGCGTGGCGATGCATGATCTGAGCAGCCCTGGGAAAGGCATGGCTGTGTTGCAGTCGGCCCTGCTGCGCTATCCGAACGACCGCGATCTGTTGCTTGCGCTCGCAGGTTATGCCCGCCAGAAAGGCGACGAAGCGGCGGTGGCCCGCTATGTCCAGCGCCTGCGCAGCATCGAGGAATGAATCGCGGAGGAATGAATCGCGTTGCGCCGGTTCGCACAGAGGTCCGCCGCTTTACTTTGTAACGCTCATTCCAAACCGAACGCGAGCAGCACATTCCCAGGTCGTCCAACGAGACCGCCGTAGCCTGAGTTCACGAACACCATGCCGCCGGCGACGACGGGCCCGGGACCATCCATGCCGCTGCCGGTCGCCCTTATTCCATTGACAGTTTCGAATTCGCGATTGGTATCGAACTGCCACAGGATGGCGCCATCCTGCGTCGAATACGCGCGCAGGCCGCCGTCCAGCGAACTGCTGAGCACTGCACCGGGAATCACCGTGACTGCTCCGCCTTGCGCAGCGCTGCAGCCTTTCACGTCGCCGCACATTTTCTTCTGGGGTGGCATGTGCCAGGCCGCTTTGCCATCGGCAAGATTCACCGCGTGCATGCCGCCGGGATTTTTCGTCAAGAAATCCGCGACGCCGAAGTACGCGTGACGATCATCCACCGCCGTGCCCCATTGGCCACCCAAGCCGCTGCCCTGGCCGATGCGGAACTGCCACGCCACCGCGCCCTGCCTATCCGGATCCAATGCGTACGCCATGCCTGATTTCTGCGGCAACACCAGCAGATCGCGACCGGCTACGCTGGCGATTGCCGGCGACGCGGAGAAGTCGAGATCCGGCCCGAGGGTTGCAGGACACGCGGGATTGTCCGGGTTGTTCGGCTGGCATCCCAACACGAAGCTGTCATTCGCCGTGAGCTGGTTCACCCATTTCACTTTGCCCGTCAGCATGTCCATGGCGATGACAGCATCGGTCATCGGCTGCGGCGGGTCGGCATAGCCGTTGCCCGTGGCCACGTACACCAGGCGACGCTTTGCATCCACGGTGGGCGCGGACCAGATCGAGCCTCCAGCCGGACCCCAGGTCTGCACGCCGTCTTTGTTCTTGCCGCGCGGCTTCGATTCGTCAATGGTGTAGGTTTTCCAGATCACCGCACCCGTATTCGCATCCAGCGCAGATACGCTGCCGCGGAACGTGCAGCATGCGTAGCCGCCGCGGCCGCCCTGCACTTCTTCATTGAGTCCTTGCACCGGCACGAACACGCGTCCGTCGTACACGACAGGCGCACCGGTGATTGCGGCAGCGGGATGTTCTTCGACCTTGCGGACCCACAACTGCTGTCCCGTCGCTGCATCCACTGCATAGGCGTTGCCGCGCGTGTCGCCGAAATAAACTGCGTTCCCCGTCGTCCCCGACGCGCCTTTGTATGGCGCGACCGAAAGCGCAGTGCGCACGCCAGCCTGGGCCTTGAACACCCAAAACCTGCACCCTGTCTTCGGGTTCAGCGCCTGGACCTCGCCATTCTCACTCGCTGCAAACAAGCGCCCGCCTGCCACAGCCGGCTGCGCGCGGGCGGATGCGACATTGGCGTAGCCGAAAGCCCATTTCAGCTTCAGCTTCGGCAGGTCGGCTGCGGTCAATCCACCCTGCGACGCTGGTTGAAAGCGCGTGTTCGCGGCGCCATTTCCCCAGCCATTCCACTCAGCGCCTGCCAGCGCCGAATCGGGAGTCGCGCTCGCGCATTGATTGGCTTTGGCTGCGGCGACGACCGCGCCAAGACGCCGACCGCTGAGAAATTCAGCGACGGCACGTCGTTCAGCCTCACTGAGCGCCGCAGCTTGAGCCTGCATCTTGCCTTGCGTCAGCGAAGTGAGAATGCCTTCAGGCGTGTAGAGGCGCAGCGTCTCGCGCGCCGGCGCCCGATTGGTCATGGGATCCGGTGTCGCATGGCACACGGCGCATTGCCGTTGATACACGTCACTTCCGTCCGGACTATTCGTGGGTGGTGACTGTGCCCAGGCTACGGCGAGTGAACTCACATAAATAAACGCGGCCGTAAGAACGCCCACGAACATACGCATGGCTTGCATTTGCATCCCTCGGCTGAAGTGCCGGGAGCATAGCCTACAGGAACGTCGTTTTAGGTTCAGCACCCAGCCGCCGCCTTATGAAGGCTGCCTGCTCTGCCAGCACCTCGGCGTCTTCCGGTGCGCCGAAGAATCCTCCATGCGGCATCGCTTCCCAGACGTGCAAATCGGCATCGACGCCTGCCTTGCACAGCGCACGGTGCAATCGAACTGTATTCGAGAGAAACAGATCGCGTGTGCCGGAGAGCAGCATCGTCGGCGGGAAGCCCTTCGAGAAATCTCCGAATACTGCCGACAGATAGGGATCGCGCAAGTCGTGGCCACCGGCATAGAGGGCGATGGATTCGGCCAGCCGTTTGCGCAGAACCACGTCGATTTCCGCATTGGTCTCGAACGTATCTCCGGACTCCGTGAGATCCGCCTGGGGCGTGGCAAGCACGCATGCGGCGGGCAGCGGCAGGCCGGCATCGCGAACCTTGAGCAGCAGTGAAGCCGCCAACCCGCCTCCTGCCGAGGGCCCGACCACCACGACCTGCTTTGGCGAGAAGCGTTCAATCACCGTCCGGTAGCCGGCCAACGCATCCTCGAGTCCGATCGGGTACGGGTGATCCGGCGGCATTCGATAATCCATCGACAGCACTCTCAGCCCCGCGACGGCAGCAAGCGGCTGAGCCATATACGCCGCGCATATACCCGATCCGAAAATGAACGCGCCGCCATGCAAGTAGTAGATGGCGCGTTGCGAATCCTCGCCCGACATGCCGGCCGGCTGGATGTCGTAGAGCATCGTATCGCCTACGTTGTGCTCGACAACCTCGCAGGGATAGCTTGCGGCTTGGTGTGCGAGCATCTGCGTCAACATCTGCGTGCCTTGATTGCAGACTTCCCGCCACGCCGCCATGTCGTGAAGATCCGCGGGCATAGCCATACCCATTTGAGGCGGGTTAGCAAGAAGGTTGCGCGCTTCCGGACTGACTGTGCTGGGCGCTGGTATCCATCGACCCGCGATGTACACGCCTCTGCCAGATGCTGCGGATCCTGAATCAGGCTCCGTCATAGAAACCGCCCGTGTTGCTGAGTTTGCGCATGAGTGGCCTGATGCTAGACATAGACAGCACATGGGTCAATTGAGCAAGGCATCGGGTGCGGATTTCTCCTCGAACTCAACGCCCGCAAGCGAAACCGAGAAAAGCTTCCCGCCTACCTGCATATCAAACGCATAGATCAGACGCACATTCGGCACGATCAGGTGAAAACGCGCGGTGTAGATGGTTTCCGTGCCGTCTTCGAAAACTACAGCCGGACCGCTATACGTCAGCGACCAGCGTAACATCCCCGCGTCAACGAAACGGCCGCACGCGCGTTGCACCTTCATCGATGAGTACGAACAACGAGCAACACCTCATGCCCAGACAGCCCGTCGGACAGATTCTTCTCGCGTCGTTGATGGTTATTGCCAGCTTCGCAGCCCGCGGCGAAGACCCAGAGACGCGGCAAACGCTGACATTCGGAGGAATCACACGCTCCTACGTGGTGCGTGCTCCGTTGGCGCTGAACCCAACCGGCCCGCGTGTGCCGCTGGTGCTGGTTCTCCACGGCGGCGGCGGCAATGCCGACAATGCGGAGCAGATGACCGGGTTCACCGCAAAGGCGCGCAAGGAGGGTTTCATCGTCGTCTATCCGGAAGGGACCGGACGACTGAAGAACAAACTGCTCACCTGGAACGATGGCCATTGCTGCGGATATGCGATGAAGCAGCAGGTCGACGATGTTGGCTTCGTCAGCGCCTTGCTCGACAAGCTCGTCCAAAGCTATCCGGTGGACACCGCCAGGATCTACGCAACGGGCATGTCCAACGGCGGCATGATGACGCACCGCCTGGGCATTCAACTTTCCGACCGGCTCGCCGCCATCGCGCCGGTCGTCGCCACCGTTTTCGGCGATGAAAAGCCGCCAGCCCATCCGGTATCGGCGCTGATGATCAACGGCTTGCTGGACAAGAATGTACCCAACGCGGGTGGCGCTCCCGGCGGACGCGGCGCAGATGCCTGGGACGGCTCACCGACGCGACCGGCTCTGGAGCAGGCCGCATTTTGGGCTGCGGCCAACGGCTGCACGAATGCTCCACTCAAGGACGACAGCGCTCAGCTGGCTACGTGGCGATACCAGTGCCCTTCAGGCCGTGCAGTGGAGCTCGTGCTCGTGAAGGACAACGGTCATGCCTGGCCCGGTGGAGAGCCGGGTAGTCGCAGAGGCGACAAGCCGAGTTCATCGCTGAATGCGACGGATGTCATCTGGGAATTCTTCAAGACGCATCCGCAATAGCCGACCGCGCTGTCGCCGACGTTTCCTGCGAGCAGGTAAAGCGCAGTCTTGCGGATGTTGTCGAAGATGCGGCGTCCTCCCTCAATCGCCGCAACGATCGTAGCGAAGTTGTCATCGGCTAAGACGATATCGGACGCCTCACGGGCCACTTCCGTGCCTGTAGCCAAGCCCCTCCGCCGATTTTCCGGCTGCACGATACCAAACTCGCGTGCAATTGAGCCTGGATGACATCGCCTCCTGCGGGCGCACACTCGCCGAGGTTTTGAGAAGGCTCGCATCCCTTGGCATCGACGGCGCGACTTGCGTGATCGTGCATGCCTTTTTTTTGCAGAGGGCGCGGAAGCGGCCTGCGCGATTCGGGCGCCCGACGCATCGTCTCGACCAATACCGTCGCGCGCGCCACCAACGAAATCGACATCGCTCCCTTGATCGTTGCAGCGCTCGCACAGCTCACGGCGCGACAGTCATAGGCTTGACCGCGCGACGCCGAGCCGTCACGCGTACAGGGAAGTCCCTCATGCACTGCGGGGAGTCCTGGATACTCAGTACACAGAGCCGCTGCTACATTGACGACCGTCGACCCCCCTTTTTTAACCCCGTTTCCAAGGAGAATTTCCATGAATCATCGATTCCATGCGCTCATTGGCTTGTCCGCAGCAACATTGCTGGCTGCGAGTTCACTCAGCTTCGCCGCGGAAGAAGCCACGCCGCCAATGCATATGCACAAGTCGGAAATGAATCACGACAAGAAGGATGTCGAAGTGGCCGCGGAGTACAAAAGCGAGGCCACGCAGTTGCGTGAAAACGCCAACTCTCACCGCAAGCTGGCGAAGTTGTATGAGACGCGCACGCTTCCAAAAGGCGGCGCCAGCTACGCCAGCGTAGCGAAGCATTGCGAGAAGCTCGCGAAGTTCTACGAGGACGCCGCCACCGAAGCAGAGGCGGTCTCCTCCGAACTGAGCAAGCCGTAATTCACCCTTTGCGCCGGCCTGAAGCGCATGCCGGCGCATTCGACCTCGACACTTCTGGAGACTCTGGTGGCCGTCGCCGAGGCCGGGTCGACCTTTCATGAGCACGGAGTGCAGAGTAATGCGTCAAGGCAATTCGTAGACCCAGCGGCACTGCGATGAATCGAAGTTCGCAATGCCCGTCGGTGCATCCAGGCGGTAGCCGCGCACCAAGACCTGTGTGGTAGGGGAAGTACCCACCAGACCCAGCACTTCGTCTTGACCGGGCTGGTTGCCGATGTCCATATCGAAGAGGAATACGTGATCCTTCTGGTCCGCACTCACTGCGATACCCATGTGCTCCGGATGCTCGCCCGCATGTATCAAACTGCCGCGTGCCTCGAACTCAAGGTTTGAATCCGGCGGACTGGACGCTGCGGCGGCAGCGGTGTCCGGTGCGAGTACACCAATCAGGAGCGGGGCTTCAGGCAGCTGCAACGATGCGCGCTGCTCCACGGGTTGCAGCAAGTGCAGACTGGCGAGTCGCGTAGTCAACGCGCGCTCTTTGCAAGCGAAGTCGGCGCAGGCATCCACCAATCGCCGGAACGCGTCGCTATCGCTCTTCCAGCAGGACTTGGCCGCGGCATCGATCTGCTTTTCAACGCCGCCTTCGTAGGCGAACAAAGTTTCCTCGAGTTGGTAGAGCCGTTCCTCGCAGTCGATATCTCCCTCCGCGCATACGGTGTCGCGCGGCTCGCCGGCATCGACTGCAGCAGGGACAGCCTTGGATTCGACGGCAGCGACAGCTACAGGTTTTTCGTTGTCGCCGCAACTGCTGAGCATCGCTGTCAAGACAGCAATCCCGACGGTCAATGCACTGGACACTCCTGTTGTCATTTCAGTCCTCGCAGTCGCGCATTTTCAGATCGACCGGGTTCCAATATCGATCACTTGAGTCCGGCTCGATGTCCCTTGAATCCGTAGTGTGCAATGTACAGGTAGCAGGTGAGCGGAATCGCGAACGAGTACAGCAAATCGATGTGATCGGCGAAGACACCCTGCAACACGGGCACGATCGCGCCGCCGACGATCGCCATGCACAGCACGCCTGAACCGGCGCCGGTGTGCCTGCCCAGGCCGGCGATCGCGAGCGTGAATATGACGGGAAACATGATGGAGTTGAACAAGCCGATGGCCAACAGCGACCACATGGCGATCTTGCCGGCAAACAGCATTGCCGTCACGAGCAGCAGCACGACCATGATGGCATTGAACACCAGGACGCGACCTGCCCGCACTCGCGTCAGCACTGCTGCTCCGATGAATCGTCCAACCATCGCACCGCCCCAATACAGCGACAGGTACTTGCCTGCCGTTTCCGGAGTAAGCGCAGCGATTTCCGGTCGGCTCATGAAGCTCACCAGAAAGCTGCCGATGGCAACTTCCGCGCCCACGTAGAAGAAGATGGCGACCGCGCCGAGCACCAGGTGACGGTACTGCCACACGCTTGTGCGGCTCGGCGTTTCCGCACTGGCGCCATCGACTTGTGGCTCCTCGACCTGCGGCAGATGCAGGAGCTTGATGAGCACTGCCAAGGCAAATAGCGCAGCGGCCAGCCCAAGATACGGTACTTGCACCGACGCTGCCTCGGCGGCTTGCCGCGCTGTCTCATCCGGCGCGTGGATGGTCGAGAGAATCAGAACCGCGCCCACGAACGGCCCCACGGTGGTGCCAAGCGAATTGAACGCCTGCGTAAGCACCAGGCGGCTCGATGCTGTCTGTGGGGCGCCCAGTATCGCCACATACGGATTCGCGGCGACCTGCAGCAAAGTGATTCCCGAGGCGAGCACGAACAGCGCGCCCAGAAAGAGAGGATACGAATGTGCTGCGGCGGCGGGGTAGAACAGCAGACAACCTGTGCCGGCGGTGGCAAGCCCGGCGATGATGCCGTGCTTGTAACCCACCCGCTTCACGAAATATCCGCTCGGCAGCGAGACCACGAAGTAGGCGCCGAAGAAGCAAAGTTGCACCAGCATGGCCTGCGTGTAGGAGAGCGCGAACGCTCCCTTCAAATGCGGAATGAGGATGTCGTTGAGCGAGGTGATCAGGCCCCACATGAAGAACAGCGTCGTCAGTGCAATGAGCGCCGGGGCGTACTTGTTTTGCTTGTTCATGGTCCTACTGCCGCGGCGCACGAGGAGCGCGCCGGCGATTGCGTCTTATGGAGAGAAATTCAGAACCCCAGTGAGCTTAGCAGTTGCGCCTGCCCTTCGAGCTTGATGTTCGCCGAGGAACTGCCGACGAGAATCCCGAACGTGCCGGCATCGGCGCGCCACTGCTTCTTTGGCACGTCATAGTACGAGAATGCGCGCGCGTCGAGCGGCACGGTCACGGTGCGTGCTTCGCCCGGTTGCAGCATCACCTTGGCGAAGCCTTTCAACTCCTTCGCAGGACGCGGCACGCGCGAGTGACCGTCGGCTACGTACACCTGCGGCACGTCCGCCCCTGCGCGGGAGCCCTTGTTGGCGACTGTAAACGTCACGTCGTAGAGAATCTCTGCGCCGGTCTTTGCGATGCTCTGGCGCGGGACGATCTTCAAATCGCTGTAGTCGAAGCGGGTGTACGACAGCCCGTGGCCAAACGCAAACAGCGGCTCGGTGCCGTTCTTCTCGAACCCGCGATAGCCGACGAACACGCCTTCCGAATAGAGAATGCGCTTGGTCCCCGTCTCAGGATAGTAGTGTACGTAGGCGGGATTGTCCCGCGCCCGGCGTTCGAACGTGGCCGGGAGCCGCCCGGAAGGGTTCACGTCCCCGAAAAGAATCTCGGTCAGCGCGGTGCCACCCTCCTGGCCTGGGTACCAGGCTTGCAGCAGCGCAGGCGTCCGGCCGAGCCAGCCGCTCATGTCCACCGCGCCGCCCGACGTGATCACAACGATGGCATTCGGGTTTGCAGCCGTGATTTTCTGAATCAACTCGTTCTGACCGGGCGGCAGCGCAAAGGAGCGATCCCAGTCTTCCAGCTCACTCGTCGCATCGAATCCGACTGCGAGCACCACGGCGTCGGCGTTGCGTGCGAGCCGCTCTGCGGCGGGGTCCACCCAAGTGCCCACCTGCACGATGCCGAAGCGCACAAAAGGCAGAACGCCGTTCAGCCCGCCGGACTCGCCGCGATATTCCAGAACGATCTTATGCGGCCGCGCATCCAGTTCGAGCCGCACCTGCTCCACTGCCGCGTGCTTCATGCTCCAGCGATCGCTGACGAGCCGGTCGTCGATGTAAAGGCGATGCCCTACTCCGCGTCCAAAGCCGCCGAACTGAATGAATGCGTCGTGAGCGCCCGCGGTCGAAGGAGTGTGATAGCCGGTCCAGCGCAAAGAGACCGGACGGACTGGCGCGAACAGACTGCGATCCATTTCGCCGATCGCCATCGGCGTCAAGTCAAGCGGTGCACCTTGGCTGATGGTCGAGTCGATGCGCGTACTCGCTGGCGTGCCCGCAAGATCCACATTGTCGAAGGTCTCAACGGTGACGCCCGCTTTGTCACCCGCGGCGGAAGTCGAAAAATGCGTCGCAGCGGCGGCGCTGCGCAGATCCCGGATGCCGCGTACCCATTGAACGTTGCCCCCAGGCAGCCCCTCGCTCAGTCCCTCCAGAAAACTCACCGCGCGAAACGGCGCGACGGTAACGCTGCCGCCGCCTTGCGGTACGGCGGGATAGGCATTCGGCCCGATGAGAGCCAGCGTCCTGATCTTGTCCTTGTTCAAGGGCAGAACGTTACGTTCGTTCTTGAGCAGCACCATGCCTTCACGCGCTGTCTGCAACGCTGCTTGCCGGCCCGGAACATTGTAGAGCGCAATGGTGTCGTCACGCTGCTCGCGGTCAAGCCAACCGAAGCGCACGGCTGTGCGCAGAATGCGGCGCACCTTGTCGTCGATCGTCGCCTGCGACACTTTGCCGCTGCGAATCAGCGGCAGGAGCGCTTCGCGGTTGAAGTATTTTCCCGAGGGCATCTCCAGATCCAGTCCGCCATTCGCGGCGCCGAGGGTGTCGTAGGTCGATTCCCAATCGGACATCAGCACGCCATCGAATCCCCATTCGCGCTTGAGCACATCGACGTTCAGGCGCCGGTTCTGGGTCGCATGCTCGCCGTTGACCAGGTTGTAGCTGTTCATCACGGCAGCGACCTTGGCCTGCTTCACTGCAGCTTCGAACGCGGGTAGATAGATCTCGCGCAGCGCGCGCTCATCGATGACCGAGTCCGTGGTGTGGCGCAGGAACTCTGAGTTGTTGGCGACATAGTGCTTGACGGTCGCCGCCACACCCTGCGCCTGCACCGCCTGTATGAGCGGGACGGCGATGCGTGCGGCGAGCAAGGGATCTTCACCCAGGTACTCGAAGTTGCGACCGTTGAGCGGCGCACGGTAGATGTTCACGCCGGGCGCGAGATAGAAGTGCACACCGCGGGCGCGTGCGTCCCGGCCGATTTCCCGCCCCACCGTGCGTGCAAGCTCGGGATTCCAGGTGGCAGCGAGCACGATGCCGGCCGCCATCAAGTTCGCGCGCGCATTGCGGCGCACCCCAAACGGTCCGTCTGCGGCAGACATGAGCGGCACGCCCAGGCGCGGCACACCGCGAACGTCGAATCCGTTCACGCCGCCAAGCAGATCGATCTTTTCCTCCAGCGTCATCTGCTTGAGGATGGAGTCTGCGCGCCGTTCGATATCTGCAGTGGGTGCTGTCTGCGCACAGAGCAATGTCGGCGCCAGCAGCATCGCTGCAGCCAAGAGGATTCGTAACATTCCTGCTTCTCCAGATCGCCTCAACAGGTCGGGAGTAAGTATGTAGGATTAGGGAGGGGGTCCGCGAATCGTTGTTACGGCCGAGGGAGTGATTCCTTCGCACTGTGCGCAGTCGCAGGGAAATAGGGTGGGTACGACGTGTTTGGCAGCACACGCTGGGTCGATATCAGTGTCATCACCGCGATGGCGCTCGTCGCAATGCAGACGCGGTGCCACCCAACACGGCCGCGGCTGGCGTACTCGCCGGTATCGCGGCCACCGCGCACGCAATCCGGCTCGCGCGTTGGCATGGACTGCGTACGTTCGCCGAACCCATCGTCTGAGTTCTGCACCTCGCCTATCTGTGGCTGCCGATCGGTTTGGCGTTGAAGGCGATTCACCTGTTGACCGGCCTTGCGTGGTCCGCGAGCTGGTTGCACGCCCTCGCCATAGGCGCGGCGGGCATGACGATCGTTGCAGTGATCACGCGTGCGTCATTGGGGCACACCGGGGCGAGCGCTCACCGTCGAACGCAGCGTAGCAGCAGCGTAATGAGCGCACCGCAGCGTAGCTGACTACTTTGGCTTTCAATGCATTTGGAGGGAACTTTCATCACGGCTTATGCGTAGACGCTTATTGACGACAAACCGCCAGAGGGCTGTGCATACGTGGACAAGGAATTGGGATCGGGCCCGTCCGCCAAACCCGCGCCGCTGGAGCAGGTCAAGCATTCCGTACATAGTGACCTTCAGTACGTTTCCATCCAGATCGAGGGAAAGATCTACGGTGGCTGGTACCGAACGTTGGCAGACGGGCAAATGGAATTGCTTGCCCTTGCCAACATGCACTGTGAGCGGCGCTTCGAAAATACCCCGATCGAGCAGGCGCGCGGCATGCTCACGGATTTCATCCGTGTAGCACGGCCGACGCAGGCGCCAGGCGAGTCCCCTGCGGTCATCACCAACAACAGCTTGGACATACACACGGACGAGGAGCGGCGCCAGGGCACAGGAACCCTCGGCGACCTGCTTTACGCCGATAAGGCCAAGGCGCGCGTTGCCGAGAAGAATTGGGTCGGGCTGCTCCGGTGCATCGCCGCGGGCGATCAGCTTGCGCTGCATGAACTGTACGAACGCACACATCGCATCGTATTCACACTGTTCGTGCGACTCACCAACGATCCGGAAACCGCCGAAGAGCTGACGCTGGACGTATTTCACGACGCGTGGCGACGGGCGGCGCAATACGATGCCGCAGGCGGATCGGTCGTGGGATGGATCATGAATCGGGCCCGGGCCAGGGCAGTTGACCACGCGCGGTTCGAATCCTGGAAGGGGCGCGGCAACATTCTCGCGAACTGTCCCTCTCCCCTGAATGCTTCGAGTGTGAGTGCTGCGAGTGAACGTCCTACCGACGTACTGCGTCCATCGCAGTCCCTATGGGCACGCCTCGCGCAACGCATCGAGGCGAAATCCCGCGGTGGACCCGTGTCGTCCACGACGCTGCAATGGCAGGAACCGGAATGGGAAGAAGTCGCGCCAGGCATCTCATGCCAACTGTTCGCGACTGATGCCGAGCAGCACCGCGTCACCATGCTGGTGCGTCTCGCTCCAGGAATCCAGTATCCGCCTCACCGCCATGCCGGAGTCGAGGAATTGCATCTGTTATACGGCGAGCTGCATATAGATGAGAGGAAACTCCACGCCGGCGGCTACAATAGGGCGGAACCCGGCACCGCGGATAGACGCGTGTGGAGCGAGACCGGCTGCACCTGCGTTCTCATGACTTCTACTCAAGACTTAGTCAGCTGACCAGGGCCGGGCGGGCCGGGCCGTGCTACCAAGCATGGGACGGTTCCAGCAACAGTACACCTGCAAGCGCGATAAGTAGCCGACGGCGATGAGCAGCAGTCCAACCGAGAACAGCGATGAATCACCAAGTGAGAGATCTCGCGGAATCCCTGCTCCGCACCGGACTCGACAACCTGACCGAGCGCGACCGGCGGACTATCAGCCGGATCGCGAGCCGCGCTCACGTGGCGAAGAATGTGAATCTCACCTTCGAGAACCAATTGAGCTTCGGCGAACGGCTCTCCGACCGCATCTCCTCGTTCGGCGGTTCATGGCCGTTCATTATTCTGTTCGGCGTGGCTCTGGTGGTATGGATAGCGCTCAACTCGATGGTTCTCGTGAACCGCGCGTTCGATCCCTATCCGTACATTCTGTTGAATCTGGTTCTGTCCATGCTCGCTGCCATCCAGGCGCCGGTGATCATGATGTCGCAGAATCGCCAGGCCGCAAAGGATAGGCTGGCGGCAACGCATGACTACGAGGTCAATCTCAAAGCGGAGCTGGAGATCATGGGCTTGCATGACAAGCTCGACGAACTGCGACAGCAGCACATCGCAAAATTCCTGGAGCGTCAGGAGCACCAGCTACAGCTCATCCTGAAGCTGGTCGACGCGCAATGCGGCGCTACGCAGCGCACCGATGAGCGAACACCTCCGGCGGATTGACGCCGCGGACAGGCTGCCGCAGTTGGCCGCCGACGCGCCCCGATTGATTCTGCTCACCCCCGACGTCTAACGCTGCGTGCATACCATTGTGCATGGGTATCGTCGCGGCTATGAAAAAAGCAGTTGCTGGAGTTTTCCGCCAGGTCACCTCGGTATTGGTTCCGCTGATATGCGCGTTGCTTTCTACGGTGGCCCAGGCAGCGGACGATCTGCATCTCGATCGCTTTCGCGGCAAAGTGGTGCTGGTCGATTTCTGGGCTTCGTGGTGCGAACCGTGCCGACGCTCCTTTCCCTGGCTCAACGCCATGCAGGCGAAGTACGCCGACCGCGGGCTGATCGTCATCGGTGTCAACGTCGATCCGCAACGCGCGGACGCGCAACGTTTTCTTCATGACGTGCCTGCTTCGTTCGAGATTGTCTACGACGCCGCGGGGGCGCTCGCCACTCGTTACGAAGTGCCGGGCATGCCCAGCTCGTATGTATTCGACACGCACGGGAATCTCGTCAGCCAGCACATTGGCTTTCGCAACACCGCGCGCGAGGAGCGGGAGGCGGAGCTGCTGAAGCTGCTGCCGACTGCGACCCCGGCCGGCCTGTCACACTGATTCGCTTGAATTCCATGGCAAGGAGAACATGCATGAAGGCAATCTTGGCGGTAACTGCAGCCTTGGCGCTGTCTGGTTGCGCGAGTCTTGGCGTGCAGCCTTGGGAGCGCGATGTACTGGCGCGACCGGAGATGTCCCTGGATGCCTATGCGCTGGATGCCGCCATCGACGATCACATCTATTTCAGCAAGGAAGCATCCAGTGGCGGACGCGGATTCGGCGGCGGCGGCTGCGGCTGCAATTAACCGGCGGCCACGGAAATCTTCGATGAACGATAACGATACCTTGACCGCGACCCTGGCCGCCGCGACTTGTGCATTGCTCGGCAGCACGATCGCAACCCCGGCAACGGCGGCCGAAGCCGACCAGTGGTCATTCGATTCAAGCCTGCTCTACTACGGCGAGAGCGATGATCGCGTGCAGGACGTGAGTGCTGCGTTGTCCGCGAAGCGCAACTTCGAGGACGAGCGTTCGTTGGGAATATCGCTCACCGCCGACACACTTACCGGCGCCTCGGCAAGCGGCGCGACCGCCATGAACACGCCGCAGACTTTCACGAGCCCTTCCGGCCGCGCCGTATATACGACGCCGGCAGGCGACGTGCCGCTCGACGACACCTTCCACGACACGCGCTTTGCGCTTAGCGCCAACTGGACGCAACCGCTTGCGCGGCTGTACACGGTCGCGGCAGGGTTGGGGTTCTCGACCGAATACGATTACCGGCACCTGGGCGCGAACCTGTCGCTCGCGCGCGATTTCAACAAACGCAACACGACGCTGAGCGCGGGCATTGCCTGGTCGCAGGACGACATCGATCCGGTGGGCGGCGCGCCAGTACCTCTTGCGCAAATGCTTGACGTGGGCAACGGCACCAGCAAACGCAGCAGCGACAGCAAGGATGTAATGGATCTGCTGCTCGGCTTCACGCAGGTGTTGGGCCGCAATACGGTGCTGCGCGCCAACTATTCGTACAGCAAGGCCAGCGGCTATCTCAACGATCCCTACAAGATCCTGAGTGTCGTCGATCCGCTCACGGGAGATACGATCGCTCGCGTGCCCGCGGGTGGAGTTCTGGGTCCGACCGGCGTGTATCGATATGAAAGCAGGCCGGATAGTCGTGCGAAACAAAGCCTCTATGCCGAAGTGAAGCATTCATTCGGCGCACCGGTGCTGCATCTGGCATACCGCTTCATGACCGACGACTGGCAGATCGACTCGCACACGCTCGATGCTCGCCTGCGCTGGCCGATCGGCGCGGCCAGCTACATCGAGCCGCAACTGCGCTACTACGTACAAAGCGAAGCGGAATTCTATCGGGCCAGCCTGGTTGCGGGACAACCGCTGCCGCGCTACGCGTCGGCGGATTTCCGCCTCGGCAATTTCGATGCGGTCACGGCCGGCGTGAAGTTCGGGCATCGCACTGCCAGCGGCAACGAATGGAGTACGCGGCTGGAGTACTACATGCAAAGCGGCGATGTGCCGCGGCAGCAGATCATCGGCAACCAGGCGAACCGGGAGCAGTATCCGGACCTGAATGCGGTGATCGTGCAATTCGGCTACAGCTTCAGGCTCTGAACATGTTCGCGGATTCCGCCATCGCCGCCGCTCCCGCCTCCGAGCAGCAACGCACGGCGGAACTGGTGCGCGGTGAGGATCATTGGATCGGCCGCTTCAGCGCCATGGGCTGTCCGTGCGAGGTGCTGATCGAGCAGGTTCCGGCGACGCTGGCGCGGCGGCTTGTCGATGAAGTATCGCGCTGCGCCTGGCGCATCGAAGCGAAGTTCAGCCGCTACCGCGATGACAACATCGTGCATCTCATCAACACCAGCGCCGGCCGGCCCGTCAGCGTCGATGAAGAGACCGCAAAGTTGCTCGACTTCGCCGCGACCTTGACGCGCCTTTCGGACGGACGCTTCGATATCACCTGTGGCGTACTGCGCAAGGCGTGGCGCTTCGATGGCGGCGATCACGTCCCGCTGCAAAGCGAAATAGACGCACTGCTGCCGCTGATCGGCTGGCATCGCCTGTCGTGGCATTCGCCCGTGCTGTCGCTGCAGCCGGGCATGCAGATCGATTTCGGCGGCATCGGCAAGGAATATGCGGTCGATGCCGCAGTCGCGCTTGCTTCAGGCATCGCGCGAGGCGTGAGCTGCCTGGTCAATTTCGGCGGCGATGTAGCCGTGCGCCATCCCCGCCGGGACGGCCGCGCCTGGCGCGTGGGCGTCGAATCCGCCGATCGGGTCGGAGCCGCCGCGTCGATCATCAGTCTTACGCGTGGCGCACTTGCCACCAGCGGCGATTCGCGGCGCTTTGCATTGAAGGACGGTAAACGCTACAGCCACGTGCTGGACGCCCGTACCGGCTGGCCGGTGGCGAACTCGCCGCGATCTGTCACCGTCGCCGCAGAAAGCTGCACCCAGGCGGGGACGCTTGCAACGCTTGCCCTGCTGCAAGCCGACGCTGCCGAAGCGCTCCTTCGAGCGCAGAAGGTGCGCTACTGGCTGCAGTGATTCGCGGGCGCGACGACCTGATCCGCCAGATCCACGGCGCTCAGAACGGCAGCAAGTCGGCGAAATTGGGAGATTTGACGATCAGCGCATCGCACGGCAGATGCTCGAGCACATCCTCCGCCGTGCTGCCGACGAAAGCGCGCTTGAGACCGCTGCGCGAGATCGCCCCCATCGCCATGATATCGGCTTTGAGGTGCGTCGCGATGCGCGACAGAACCTCCGCGGTCCCACCAGCCTCCAGGTGAATGCGGTCAGCGGTCACCGCGTAGTCCGACACCAGCGCGCTGACCTGCTTGAGTTCCATCTCCCGGTCGCGCGCGAGGTCTTCAGAAGTGATCGCCCCGGCCATGGGTGGCGTCGTTGCCGATGTAATGATTACGCTCATGGGTATGTAGGCGTGCAAGGCGTGCAATTCACCGCCCAATTTCTGCGCGAACAATGCGGCGTGATCGAGAATTCTCAGATCGAGCGCCGACGGTTTGTCGTTCGCATGACCGGGATCCACCGCCGCCACGATGCGCGGGGTATCCGACCAGAATGTGGGCTTGGTCAGCAACAACGGAACTGGACAGCCGCGGATGAGATGCCAGTCCGTGTTGCTCAGAATAGTACGCTTTGCCAGCGTGTGATGATGCGTGTCCTTGACGACCAGATCCGCCGTAGTGAGCTGAGTCCGCTCCAGCAGCGCAACATGCAACGGGTCGGCGCGAACGGTCTCGGTGCTGACGTCCAGTCCGCGCGCTCTGAGCGGCGTGGCCAACGATTCCAGCATCGCCTTTAGATTGACTACGAATGGCTCGGCGGGCTGAGTTCGCATATGCGCCGCGAGCCGTGTTTCGCGCGACGCCTTCGTCTCGCACGCGAACAGCTCGAGCCGGGCATGGAATTTTTCCGCGAGCAGCGCCGCCTTCGCTACCGCGGGCTGCGCGTCTGCAGTTGGATCGACGATCACGAGAATGTTGGCAATGCGGTTCACGGTTCGCTCCTGACTCAAGTCGAAAACGGGCTCAGTCGCTGACGGTGCCATCGTCATTCAGCTTCGCCCGATCGCGAGTCGGGCCGCGCATGCGCGACAAATAGTCGGCGACGGCCGTGACTTCCTCGCTATCGAGACTGTCCAGGAACCTCACCAGATCCTCCTCGACATTGCGCCGGTGCCAGGAGGCGATGCTGCTCATCTGCCGCAGCAGATAGGAGTAGTGCTGGTCGCGCAGCGAAGGAATGAACCCATCGTCGTCCCCGCGCCCGTCTTCTTCATGGCACGATGCACATTGCTCCTGGAAGATGGCCTCACCGAGTTCGACTCCGCGGCCATCACCCGTGGCGGGAAAGCGTGCCGGACGCAGATGATTCAGATAGCCCGCGATGTCCGCCCAGACTTGCGGCTCCGCCATTTCCGGGCGGGACACGACCAGATGCATGTCGCGGCTGTCGCGCTCCAACTCCGTAAAGTCGGCAAGCTGCTTGATGAGATAGGCCCGGCGCTGGCCTGCAAGCGCAGGAATCGTGTTGACAGCACTGCCCAAAGCCTGCGGCCCATGGCACTGGGCGCAGTTGGCGGCGTAAAGCTTGCCGCCTCGCTTGGCATTCTGGTCCAATTGCAGCGCGTTGCGGACCAGTTCATCCACGCGCAGCTGCGATGCGTTGCTACCTGTCCACGACAGGCAGGCGAGCAGGCAGACGAGGAGTCCAGTGGCGCGGCGGCCGTGATGTATGAATAGCGACATGGCTCGCAGTGTTCTCCCTTGCCGCTTTGGACGATATCGGGGGAACCTCGTAACCCACCCGCGAAACCCCAGGTAATGCCGGGAGCATCAAGCGCCGCCGTCCTGATCTGCCTTTAAGGGACAGGCGCTAGGCACTGCGGGGATGTCGCGGTATTCGCCCCGAGTGCTTTTGAGGCAAGCTTCGGCCACCTGCATCCAGGCGATTGACGCAGCGCCGTCGATGTCCAGTGCTCGAACCAGCGCAAGGTGACTTCCTAGTGGCAAAATCCGACGAACACGACTCCAGCCCCGCACCGACGCAGATCGGCGGACTCTTCGAGCAGTTGCTGCAGATCGCCCGCATCTCTGCGCTGGAAGAGCTGGCCAGCGGCATTGCGCACGAACTGAATCAGCCGATCGGCGCCATCACGACCTTTGCCCAGACCGGCGAGCGCATGCTGGGGCTGCCCAAGCCGCTGGTCGGTGAAACCCGCGAAATTCTGCATCACATCGGCAACGAGGCGCTGAAAGCCGGTGGCGGCATCCATCGCATTCGTGCTCTGTTTCGCGGCGAGGACATGGAAAAGAGCGATTGCGCCATCGCCGATGTGGTTACCGAGCTTCGGCCCCTGCTGAATCTGTTGGCGCAGCGCTCGGGCGCGCGCCTGGATATCCGCATCGCGCCGGACCTGCCGGCGGTTCACGTCGACCGTCTGCGCATCCAGCATGTGCTGATTACGTTGGTGCAGAACGCCTTCGAAGCCCCCCGCCCCTCGGGCGCGCCGCCGCACGTGCTGATCGAAGTCGGCGGCGACAAATATGCCGTAGTCACTTCGGTGAGCGACAACGGCGGCGGCATCCCTGCAGACGCGCGCGATCACCTGTTCCGCCCGTTCTTCACCAGCAAGCGCAATGGCACCGGCCTGGGACTAGCCTCCAGCCGTGCGATCGTGGAAGCTCACGAAGGCACCATCGGGTTCGAAGATGCCGCAGGCGGGGGTGCCCGATTCTGGTTCCGTCTGCCGGCCCATTCTGGAGAAAATGCGACATGACACCTGCATCGGGCAAGCAGCCGAAAGCCAAACCCACCATATACATCGTGGACGACGATGACGGCATGCGTCGCGCGCTGACGGCGCTCATGACGACCGTGGGCTACCACGCCGTCCCGTATGCCCGCCCGGCTGAATTCCTGTCCAAGTACGATCCCAACCAGCCCGGCTGCCTGGTGCTGGATGTGCGCATGCCCGAGATGAGCGGGCTCGAAGTACAGCAGCAGCTCAACCGCGCGGGTTCCATGCTGCCCATCATCCTCGTCACCGGTCACGGCGATATCCCCATGGCCGTGCAAGCGATGAAGGACGGTGCGTTCGACTTCCTGCAGAAACCGTTCCGCGATCAGGAGCTGCTCGACCGCATCAATGCCGCACTCAAGCAGGATGCCGAGAATCGCGCGACCGTCGAACGCCATTCCGACCTGAAGCGGCGCTCGGAATCCCTGACGCCGCGCGAACATGAAGTGATGGCGCTGGTCGTAGACGGCCGCGCCAACAAGGTCATCGCGATCGACCTGGGCTTAAGCGAGCGCACGGTGGAGATTCACCGCTCGAATGTCATGGAGAAAATGGGGGCGCGCTCGGTCGCTCACCTGGTCAAGATGCATTTGACGCTGGGCGGGGATGGCTGAACCCAGCGGCGTCAGCCGAGTCCCCATAGCAACGTCGCGAGCGCCATTCCTGTCTCTGCTCGTGCTTGATCGAGCCGGAAATATCACACAGCATTCCCGTCACCACATCGATGACGTCGTCGAGCGCGATGATGCCGGTCAGGGCTCCGCGCGTGTCCACGACGGGCACTCGACGGATGCCTGCGATGCGCATGGCCTGCAGAAGGTCACCCACATCATCCGTTTCCGTGGCGATCAGCGGCTTGCGTGTCATGACATCGGCGACGGTGACTGCGTGCGGATTCACGTCCCGCGCCGTGACCTGCAGCACGATATCGCGATCCGTCAACACGCCTACCGGCTTGCGAATTTCGTCGTCTTCGTTGCAGACGACCAGAAAGCCGATGTGGTCATCGCGCATCAACTTGGCAGCCTCGGTGATATCGGCTTTGGCGCCGACGGCAATGACGCCTCGTTTGCAATAGTCCCCGACTTTCATGACTTACCCTCCACGCTGTTCTCCTGAATTCAACCCGCCTGACCAGGCGAGACGTAGTGTTCACGCTTCACCCTGTCGTGCCCATGCGGGGATAGCCGTAATCGCTACGGGGTTCATCGAGTGCTCGCAGGGCGCGATAGCCTTCCAGCAACGGCAATTCGCCGACCGCCGGGCGAACCGCAGCCGCGCGCCTCAGCGGCCAGCCTGGCCAAGCCTGCGCATCTCGGCGAGGTACTCGGTTCGCGCCGCGGCGTTCATCGTTCCCACGCTGCCGATGACCGTCGCCCTGACGCGTCGGAAACCGATGAAGTGCAGAATGTTTCTTTGCAGGCTGCGCAAGCTGTGAGCCCGGAAGTACCAGCGATACACGAACGCCGGCATGCCCATGGTTACGACAATGCGTGCGCTCTTGCCACTGTGGAATTTCACCGGCCAGCGACCCAGCTGCCGCGTACTGAATGCGAATCCAGGTCGTAGCATCTGCTCCAGGAGGCCTTTGAGCAGTGCGGGCATGGAGCCGAGCCAAAGCGGATAGAGAATGACGACGTGCGTAGCCCAGTCCATGACTGCCTGGCATTTGCGAATGGCCTCGACCGGCTCCTGCTTCTCGTAGTCGCTCTGGGTGCGCAACAGCGGAAAGTCTATATCGGCGGCGCGAATCGCAATCACTTCGTGCTTACCCGATTCGGCACCCTCGCGGTACGCCGCCGCCAGTGCGTGCATGAAGCGATCCGGCGATGGGTCCGGATGCCCGTCCAGTATCAGAATACGCTGACTCATCGCACTCTCCAGTTGCTGCCCCTCGTACGATTTTGGCGCCCGCGGCATGAGCTTAGATTGCCTTGCGCGATGCGTTCGAGAGTGCAAACGGCAACTGCGCAACGTTCATCGATCCTGAGGCAGCTCAAGACTTACCCTCAGGTCTCGCGCGCACTACGGACCATCAATACCGGGACGGAAGATGTGCGCAAGACAAGCTCGGCATCGCTGCCGAGCGCGAGGCGGCGCAGCCCGCGACGGCCGTGCGTCCCCATGACGATCAGGTCGGCCGACCATTGCTGTGCCGCCTCGATGATCGAGTCGGCGGCCTGTCCACCGATCCGTTCCGCCATTTCCGACTCCAGTGCAACGCCTTGCTCGGCCACCAAGGCTTGCGCCGCAGCCAGCACCTGCTCACCGGATTTTCGCATGCTGACGATGACTGTCTCGATGTACACCGACGGCACATAGCCGGAATCGATGATCAAATCATTCAGGACGTGCAAGAGCTTGATCTGCGCGCGCATCGCTTTCGCAAGCTTGATGGCCTCGTCCAAGCCTTTCAGTGACGCGACGCTGCCGTCGACCGGAACCAATATCCTGGTGTACATGGGAAACTCCGCTTTATCGTCGAATGCCTCACATCGAATGTGACGACTTCGTCCGCTGACTTGGCACATAGCCTCCCATCTCTGGGCAGCAGTTACAGCCGTGAGTGTTCACGATGGGCTACGTGGTTCACCGGACACACATTGCCCGCAATGCCCGGGTGGCACACCCCACAGGTATCGGCTCGCTTCTACTCCCGCCATCTGATGGCAGTCGAAACTGTTTATCATGCGAGCAGGAAATTGCAGCCCCGGGAATACCCCGAGGTATTGCGACGACCGCTCAGCGATCACTATCGCAAGGTGCGCAATGTCGAACGTCGAGCCTGCACAACCCTCAGCAAAAGATGTTGTCGGGTTGACCTGCGCCGAAGCCGCGCAGCGGTTGGCGCAGGACGGACCTAACGAACTGCCGGGTCATGGACCACGCAGTCTCGCCGGGATAGCTCACGAAGTGTTGACCGAGCCCATGTTCCTGCTACTGCTCGGCGCAGCAGCGATCTACGTGACGTTGGGCGACATGCGCGAGGCGATCGTCCTGGCATCGTCCATCCTGATCGTCGTCGCCATCACTATTTTCCAGGAACGCCGTACCGAACATGCGCTGGCGCGGCTTAGAGATCTCTCCAGCCCGCGCGCCCTGGTGATTCGTGACGGCGTGGAGCAGCGGATCGCCGGCCGGGATGTCGTCGTCGGCGACCGGGTGCTGCTGCGTGAAGGCGATCGTGTGCCAGCGGATGGCTTGCTCATAAGCGCGACCGCCTTGAGTGCCGATGAATCGATACTCACAGGCGAATCGTTGCCGGTGGACAAGACGCCGTCACTCGGCGCGCACGCCGATGAAGATGCGCGGATCTATTCCGGCAGCCTCGTCGTGCGAGGCTTCGGTGTAGCACAGGTCACAGCGACTGGAGCGCGCTCGGAGATCGGCAAGATCGGCCGCGCGCTGACCACGCTTACGCCGGAGACGACGGCGCTGTTTCACGAAACTCGCCGCATTGCGCGGCAGGTTGCTATCGGCGGGTTACTGGTATGCACTGCTATCGCATTGGTCTACGGCATTTCGCGTGACGACTGGCTCGGCGGCGTGCTCGCCGGCATCACGGTAGCGATGGGAATATTGCCGGAGGAGATCCCGGTCGTGCTTACCGTGTTTCTCGCCATGGGCGCATGGCGAATCTCGCGCGTGGGCGTGCTCACACGGCGCATGCCCGCCGTCGAATCGATCGGCGCGGTGACCGTGCTGGCAGTCGATAAGACCGGTACGCTGACGGAGAATCGCATGCGCCTCGCCGTCGTGGAAACTCCCGAGCGTCGCTTCGATCTGCGCGCAGCCGACGTCGCGTTGGACGATGACGCCCGGGCGGTTCTGGAAACTGCACTGGCCGCGAGCGAGCGCGAAGCATTCGATCCCATGGAACGTGCCATCCACGAAGCGACGCAGCGGCTTGTGCCGGGCCATGGAGATGAACTCGCGCAACGCAGCCTGGTCCGGGAGTATGACCTGACACCAGAATTGCTGGCCGTCACGCATGTATGGCAGAAACCTGGTTCGAACGAGCTCGAGGTAGCGGTGAAAGGAGCGCCGGAAACCATCATGGAATTGTGCCGGCTGGATGCGACCCACCGAGCCGCGCTGCTGCAACTCGTCGCCGAACACGCTCGACAGGGACTGCGAGTGTTAGGCGTGGCCCGCGGCACTGCCGTCGGATCGGCATTGCCGCAGTCTCCCCGCTCCTTCGACCTTGCGTTGCTCGGATTCGTCTGCCTCGCCGATCCGCTGCGTGCGGATGTAAAAGCAAGCCTGTCCGAATGCCTGCAAGCCGGGATGCGGGTGGTGATGATTACGGGCGACCATCCCGGCACGGCTCTCGCAATTGCGGAGCAGGCAGGCTTCGACACTCGCGGCGGCGTACTGACGGGCGCCGAAATCGAAGCGTTTACCGACGAAGAGCTTGGAGCCCGCGCCCGCGACGTGAACATCTTCGCCCGCTCCAAGCCGCAGCACAAACTGCGATTGGTGCAAGCCTTCAAGGCCAACGGGGAAGTGATCGCCATGACAGGCGACGGCGTGAACGACGCGCCTGCGCTCAAGGCCGCGCATGTGGGTGTGGCAATGGGCGGCCGCGGCACCGACGTCGCGCGGGAAGCCGCGGCGCTGGTACTCGTGAACGACGACTTCAAGTCGCTGGTCGCCGCGGTGCGATTGGGGAGGCGCATCTACGACAATATCCGGCACGCGATGACCTACATCGTTGCGGTGCATATCCCAATCGCGGGACTGGGGTTGCTGCCGGTCCTGTTCGGCTGGCCGCTGTTGTTCCTCCCGATGCATGTGCTGTTTCTGGAGTTCGTCATCGATCCGGCCTGCGCCTTCGTTTTCGAAGCCGATCGGGAAGCGACGGACATGATGCGGCGCAAACCGCGCCGGCCGGACAAACCTTTGTTCTCCCGGGACATGGTGCGCGGAAGCGTGTTGCTCGGCGCGCTGGTGCTGACCTTCGGCACGATTCTGTACGGCACGGCGCTGGCCGTCATGCCTGAAAACGCAGCGCGCGCACTCGCCTTCCTCGGCGTGGTCATCGCCAACCTTGCACTGATCTTCGTGAGCCGCTCCCGCAGCGAAACCCTCGCAACCATCTATGCCCGCCCCAATTCGGTTTTCTGGTGGATCGCAGGCCTCGCCAGTTGCGCATTGGCGATCGTGATTTATGTACCTGCCGTGGCGTCCCTGTTCAAGTTCGCACCGCCGCCATGGACAACTGTAGGTCCAACCGCGCTCGCGGCGATATCGGTGGTCTTGATAGCCGGAAGCCTGTTGCGCCGCCGGTCAGCAGTAGCTATCGATTGACCGGCAAGTCAGGCCCGGGGCTCGGACAAGGCGCCCAAACGCGGGTCGCGCCGATGCGAGGCGGCGCGATGCCGTAAAAGCTACTCAAGACGTGCGCGATATACTTCCGCAAGCGACGTTTCACCAGTACGCGCCAGCGCCAGGGCCTGAGTCGTAAGGCGCACCATTCCCTCTCGCTCGGCGATCGATTGCAATTCGTCGTCGCCAGCGCCGGCGTGAATCCGCTCGCGCAGTGCGGGCGTCATCTCCAGCAGTTCGTAGACAGCCACACGGCCACGATAGCCCGCACCCGCACATTCCTCACAGCCGCCGCCGCGCCAGAAGGTTTCTGCGGCGCTCACGCCCAGTGCCGCACGGATCGCCGGTTCGACGACTTCCGGCTTGCGACACGCTACGCAATTGCGTCGCACCAGACGTTGAGCCAGCACTCCGGCCAGCGTGGCATTGACCAGGTAGGGCTCGATGCCGATTTCGATGAGTCGTGTGATCGTCTGTACGGCGCTGTTCGTATGCAGCGTCGACAGCACGAGATGCCCTGTCAGCGCACTCTCCACGGCTATGCGCGCGGTGTCGCGGTCGCGAATCTCTCCAATGAGGATCACGTCCGGATCGTGGCGCAGAATGTGGCGCAGCGCCGTTGGAAATCCGTAGTCGATCGCCGGCTGCACTTGAATCTGCAGCGCTCCGTGGAGGCGGTACTCGACCGGATCCTCCACGGTGATGATCTGGAATTCACCCGTATTGAGTTCCTGCAACCCGGCATAGAGCGTGGTCGTCTTGCCCGATCCGGTGGGCCCGGTGACGAGCACGAGTCCTTGATTGCGGTCGAGTAGCGCGCGAAAGCGAGCCTCATCGTGCGTACTGAATCCCACGCTGTTGAGCCGTCGCAAACTGACGCTCGGATCGAGCAGGCGCACGACGGCGCTTTCGCCATGGATCGTCGGAATCACCGAAACGCGCATATCCACTGCGCGCCCATGAACGGTCATGTGTATCGCCCCATCCTGCGGCAAACGGTGTTCCGCGAGATTCATCCCGCCCAGCACTTTGATGCGAGCCATGATGGCGGGCAGGAGCGTTTTGGCGAAAACACGAACCGACGTCAATGAGCCGTCGATCCTGAATAGCACCTGTGCCGAGTCGTCGTCCGGCCGTACATGCACGTCCGATGCATGCCGATTGACCGCATCGTGCAGCAAGTTCGCCACCAGCCTCACTATCGGCGCCGCTGACGCAATCTGCTCAGGCGCAGGCTGCAGCGCCGACTTTGGATGCGATGACTGCCCGGATTGTTCTGCCAGCGACGCATCCTCGAATGGCGGGTAATGCATCGCGATGGCTGCGCGTATGTCCTCCGGCGTCGCGAGCACTATCTCGATGTGACAGCCCGCGGCAACACGCAACGTGCTCAACGCATGTGCGTCACCGGGTTCGCTCACGGCGACGATCAACCGCCCGCGATCGAGCATCAGCGGCAACGCGGACAAGCCGCGCACGATGTGCGGTGGCAACAGCATGAGCGCCTGCGGATCGACGTCAATCTCCGCCAGGCGCACGAATGGCACGCCCAACTGGCGACCGAGCGCCGCATAGAGGTCGCGCTCGTTGATGCGGCCATTTTTCAACAGCAGCTGTCCGATGCGCTCGCCGTACCCTTGGCCACGCTGCAGTGCCAACGCCTTGAAGATCCCGGTTTCGCTTACCCGGCCTTCGCTTGCGAGCAGTTCACCCAGCAGCATGCGCTCTGCATTACCTGGCTGTCGCAGCCGAGCCCGCAGGGCAGCTTGTGAAGTAACTGCGCGTTCGCCGTCGGCGTCCGCGGTAGAAGCGAGTATTGGATTTTGCATCGAGATTTCCATTGCAGAGTCGCAATAGTCTCTCGTATGGACACAACATCGAGCGTGCCCGCATTCCCGGCTTCGCAACGCCTTTCTAAGGACTTCCCCGCAACAGCTCACGGAAAACCCCGCACGCTGCGAATCCAGGTATCACTTGCGGGAACCCCGTAAGACGGGCAGTTGCGATTCGCAGGAAACTTCGTGCGAATTACCAGCGAGGCCCACCGTGCACGCCAGCGATCCAGTCAATCGAATCATGTCCGAACCCGTCCTTACGATCGGACCGGACGCATCGTTCGATGAAGTGTCTGGACTATTCCTGGTGCACCGCGTTCACCACCTGCCGGTAGTCGTGGAGCGCCGCGTCGTGGGCATGGTCAGCTGCGCAGACTTGATGAAGCTGCAATTGCATCTGCCGCCTGCAGGGCCGCCGCGGGATACGTTCCTGGCGAGAGCAGGGCATGCCGGCCGGCTGATGCGATCGCCCGTGCTCACGGTGACGGAACACGAAACCGCGCAACGCGCCGCCGAACTGATGGCCGCCAACGGCATCCACTCCCTCCCCGTAGTCAACAGCGACGAGGAGTTGATCGGCATCGTCACCACGACCGATCTGATGCGGTGCTGCCTGGATCCACTGCCTGACACGCCTGCAGCCGATGCAGATGAAATGCAGCTGCTGCCGCTTGCCGATGGCAGAATCGCTGCCGTCCTTGCGGCGGCTCGCCGCGCGGTCAACACCGGTCACGATCCGTGCGGAGTGTCGGCCGCGCTATTGTCCATGCGGCAACGAGTGGCCGCACTGGAACAGGTTGCAACCGCCGCGAAGCGTTACCTCAATGCCGGCCAGGACGAGCGCCTGCACTCAGCTTTGCACAAGGCCATCGAGCACGCCGATCGCTTCGACGAAAGGATGCGGCATGCACTGGTCCTGGGTTTGGGTAGCGCCTGAGCTCGATGCAGGCAGCATCAGCAAGTCGCTACGCGTAACCGTACCGACGTCCGGCGCACTCATGCAGCGACGCAGCGATTCCGGCCACTTTCCTTGGCCCGATACATGGCCCTGTCGGCCCTATCGAATGCAGCGTTCGATGAATCGCCCGCCAGCAGCGCGGTGACGCCGCTGGATATCGTGACTGACAGCGGCGTACCGCGAAAATGAAAGCCGACTTTTGCAATGGCAATGCGCATCTCGTCGATCAGGCCCACAGCAGCGTCGAGCTGCGTACCGGAAAGGATCATGACGAATTCCTCGCCGCCGTAGCGTGCCACGAAGTCCGTCCCGCGAATCCGCGCCGCCAGGCGCTCGGCCAGGGCACTGAGCACCCGATCGCCCGCTCGATGCCCCCAGGTGTCATTGATGCGCTTGAAGTGATCGACGTCCAGCACGGCAATGCAGGTGGGCTGCTTGAAGCGCCGCCATCGGCTCAACTCTTCCTCCATGCGCTTCTCGTAGGCCAGGCGATTCGGAATCTTCGTCAGCGCATCTATCGTCGACAACAACCGTTCGTCGTTGAGCTGCTTGTGAAGCCGATTGGCTTCGGCTTCCAATACCGAAACTCGCTGCCGCATCTGCTCGTTGCGCGCTCGCACCGCGCTGGCCCGCGTGGTTTCGCGTTGCCGGAACTCCTGCAGGTGTAGATCGATGGAATCGAGGCGGACGCGGACCTGGGTGCGAATCTGTTGCAGATCGCGCGCGGATTCGACGCTCTCTCCCATGGCTTTCATTTCGCCGACCAGTTGCGTGTTCAAGGTTTCGCTGCTGGACTGCGACTGACTCTGGTGCTGATTCTGTTCGGCGACGAACTGGCCGATTTCGTCCAGCTTCCCCACCATCTGGCTCAGCAGCGTCTCTATCTCCTGCTTGGAGCGCTCGATGCGATGGATTCGCTGACTGACTATTTCTGTAAGAGACGACAGGACTTCGGGAAGCTGGTCGCGCGTCATTGAGGCGGCGAGCTTCGCGTCGAGTGCGTCCACTTGATCGAGAAGTTCGGGGTCGCGCCTGAGCTCCGCAAGCAGAGCGGCAAGAATCGACCGTATTCGTTCGTCGCCGATGATGGCTGCGCGCGGCGAGTCGGGCTGCATCGGCGTTGCCGGCGCGGCAGCAACGGGCCGGGCAGGTGCGGAACGATCGAGCGCTTGAATGGCTTCCGTAAGAGCCGGCGTGATCTGTTCCAGCTCGTCAATACTGACCTCGCGCCGGATCACTTTCTGCAGCTTGTTGATCTCCTCGTCCAGCTGCGCAGATTGACCGAGCGAAGCAGTACAAAGCCGCCCCGCGAGGCGCTTCAGCGCCGTCTCCATGGCGCGGAATTGCCGCTGCCCGCTTTCCAGCGAGTCCAGGCTATCGAAGTACTTCTTCCGCCAGTTATCGGTATCGGTACCGTTCTTCACACGCATTATCCAGGCACGATCCGCACCGCAAGTATCGGGGCTGGATCATCCCGCGCCGAGGGGCGCAGAAATGCGGTCTGCTTCATGTATTTGCCGGATGGCGTGCGCCCACGCAGCCGGCATGGGTCAACGTGAGATGAGTAGACGCATGCACGTGAACGACTTCACAGGTGCAGCAAGGAATAACGAGCTATCAAGCTTCAGGCATAACCCTAGCTCCGCCGAGTACTCTGGCCGTCCGTTGTTGGTCGTTATCGAGTCCTGCGTAAGTTGCTCAGATCGTCTTCGTTCCAGCGTCAAGCATTGCGCCACAGATCGCCTCCTGACCTTGATCGCGCAGTGCATCGGCCATCTTCCACGCGGTTGTCTCATTCGCAATGCTCTCGTGCTTGCGCCTGAATCCTGCCACCACCGCGCGCGCGAGTTGCACATCGTCCCGAATGGAGATCGGGCCCTGAACGTGCACGACTTGAAAGACCGCTGGTATGCGATACTGGCTGCAGCAGCTTCGATCGAACCGCAACGCCCAGACCTCAAAGGCGGCACTCCGTCGCCGCGCGCGCCATGAGACACATCGAACGACATCGAACACAGAATGTTGGCTGGCTGCGACCCGCTGTTCTAGGGGCCAACGACGGCATCATCTCCACGGCGAGCATGATGCTCGGCGTGGCCGCCGCAGGCACGGCCTCGTCCAGCGTCCTGCTCACGGGCATCGCAGCGGTGGTCGCGGGCGCGATGTCGATGGCCGCGGGAGAGTACGTATCCGTAAGCTCCCAGTCCGACACGGAACATTCCGACCTGGAACGTGAAAAACGCGAGCTACTGGCAGACCCAGTGAGCGAGCACAACGAAATGACCTCCATCTACGTCAAGCGCGGGCTGGATCCGCAGCTCGCCGGCAAAGTTGCAACGCAACTGATGGCACACGATGCGCTCGGGGCTCATGCTCGCGAGGAGCTCGGGATCTCGGCAACAGTCGCCGCGCGACCATTGCAGGCGGCATTCGCGTCGGCGGGCGCTTTCACGGTCGGGGGATTGCTGCCGCTGTGCGTCGCGCTGCTCACGCCGCCGACCTCGATCATCGTGACCGTCGCAATGAGTTCGCTATTGTTTCTCGCTCTCCTCGGCGCTTTGGCGGCCCGAACCGGTGGCGCTCCAGTGGTAATGCCCGCGCTTCGAGTCACGTTCTGGGGCGCAGTCGCCATGGGCGTCACCGCCTGCGTCGGAGCGATATGGCATGTAGCAGGCTAGTCGGCAAAGTCTCTTCATGAATCCCATTCCTTCGGACTCCGATGCAACGTTCTCCAACGAGGACGTTCTCACCTGCATACGCGTCCTGCGCGCCATAGACACCGATCGCTCACGCCTGACACGCCTTGCGCAGGATCGGCGGCGTGAACTCTTGACGCTCGCCGGGCTCGTGGCAAAACCCGAGCGGCATGACTTGGTGAAGATGGCGAAGGCTTTTCGTAAAGCCGACCGCGCCGCCACAAAAGAACACGACCGCAAACTGATCGAGCAAACCGGGCTGCGCGTCCAGCGCCAATCCGCTGTGTACATGCCGCTTTGGCTCCAACCCCCGGACACGAAGGATCTGAACGACCAGCCCACACTGAATCGAGAGCGCACCTGTTACGTCTGCAAGCAGCCATTCACCGCAGTGCACCGATATTACGATTCGATGTGCGGTGCGTGCGGCGACTTCAACTATGCCAAGCGCGAGCAGACGGCCGATCTTGCGGGTCATTACGCGCTGGTTACGGGAGCGAGAGTCAAAATCGGCTACCAGGCCTCGCTCAAGCTGTTGCGGGCCGGCGCGCACGTGATTGCCACGACGCGCTTTCCAGTGGATGCGGCGCAGCGGTACTCACAGGAAGCCGATTACTCCGCCTTTCGTGAACGTCTGCAAGTCCACGGGCTGGATTTGCGCCATACGCCGAGTGTGGAGCTGTTCGCGCGATTTCTTCTCGAACGCCTGCCTCGCCTCGATCACATCATCAACAACGCCTGTCAGACCGTGCGCAGGCCGGCGGGTTTCTTTCAACACCTGATTGCGCACGAAGCGACTTCGTTCGATGCGCTGCCCGAGTCCTGGCGCATTACGCTCGCAAGTCACGATGAACTGCGAAGAGCACTGGCTGCTGTGCCGATACCCGCACGCGGCTTGCTCATCACCGGTTCGAACCGGACACACGCCGAAGGATTGGTTCACAGCGCCGCACTCTCGCAGCGGCACTATCTCGATGAGGACTTTCGCGATAGCGAAGCACTGTTCCCCAACAATCGCTATGACGAGGATCGCCAACAGATCGATTTGCGTGCAGTGAACAGCTGGCGCTTGCGCCTGCATGAAGTCGAGACACCTGAGCTTCTGGAAGTGCAGCTGGTGAATGCGATCGCGCCCTACATTCTGAATGCGCGCCTCAAGCCGCTCATGGTCCGCACGCCAGGCCGCCACAAGCACGTGGTCAACGTCAGTGCCATGGAAGGTCAGTTCTACCGCACCTTCAAGACCGAGAAGCATCCGCACACCAACATGGCGAAGGCTGCGCTGAACATGATGACGCGGACCAGCGCCACGGACTTCGTGAAGGAGGGCATACATATGAATGCCGTCGACACCGGATGGGTGACCGATGAAGACCCCGCCGCGCATGCAGCGCGCAAGGCAGAGAGCGGCTTTTCGCCACCGCTCGATATCATCGACGGGGCTGCCCGTATCGTCGACCCGACCTTCGCCGGCCAGCTTACCGGCACCCACGTTTGGGGGCAGTTTCTGAAGGATTACAAGCCGGCGCCGTGGTGACCTCTTAGCCAGGCGGTCCGATACGGCAAATGCAGATGTCCGCGGCCGGGAGCGCATTGTTGCAAATGCGAATGGTTCGCAATATCATGCGGGCCATTGTCAGGCACTGGTAATGCTGACAAACCCTCCCCACCGCCAGCCAATCCCGATCGGGGTCGCCAGCCACGCTTCCGGGGTGCGCTCAAAAAACCATATCGGGAGAAGCTCGAGTGTCGTGTCATATCTATTCCCGCCCGGCAGTGGGGCGTTCGCATTCCGTTGCAGCCGCGGTGAGTCTCATCCTCGGTCTTGCCGGACAGGTCCAGGCACAAGATTCCGTACCCAAGGCGCTGCCGAAAATTTCCGTGCAGGAGCAGGAATCGACGAACAAGATTGATCAGGTCAGTTCACCCAAGTTCACCCAGCCGCTGCTCGATACTCCCCAGACCATCACCATCGTGAGTCAGGAAGTGCTGAAACAGCAGGGAGCCACGACGCTGAGCCAGGCCTTGCGCAATACGCCAGGAGTAACCTTCTTGCTCGGCGAGAACGGCAACACCGCCACCGGCGACTCCATCTTCATGCGCGGCTTCGACACTCAGGGCAGCATCTTCATTGACGGCATCCGCGACTTGGGCACGATCTCGCGCGATACCTTCAATACCGAACAGGTCGAAATCGCCAAGGGCCCCGCGGGGCCGGACAACGGTCGCGGCGCCGCTTCAGGTTACGTGAACATGTCGACCAAGGTGCCCGTGGCTGAGGATTTCTCGCAAGGCACGATCAGCTATGGCACCGGCGACAACGGCCGCGTCACCAGCGACCTCAATCATTCCTTCGACGACACGAATGCCGCATTCCGCATCAACGTGATGGGCCAGAACGGCGGCGTCGACGGCCGCGATGAAGTGAAGCGCGACAGCTGGGCGATCGCGCCGTCATTGGCGTTGGGGCTTGGCGAACCGACGCGCGCCTACTTCTATTTGCTGCACACCGAGCAGGACAACCGGCCGGACGGCGGCGTGCCCACCATCGGCCTGGACGGTTTCTACAATGCCGCACTTGCCAGTGCCGGTATCGTGCCGCGCAAGGTGGACCGCGACAACTTCTACGGATCGCTCAGCGACTTCGAGGACATCGAGGGCACTATGTTCACGGCGCGCATCGAGCACGACTTCAGCGCCGACGTGAAGCTGAGGAATACTTCGCGCTACGGCAAGTCCAAGCAATTCTATGTACTCACGGGCGTCAACGCGATCACGATACCCACACTGGATCCTGCCACATGGACTGTCGCTCGTACGCGGCAGAGCAAGTCGCAGGAGAACACACTGCTCACCAACCAGACCAATCTGACAGCGGCGTTCAAGACCGGCGCCATTGAGCATTCGCTCACCGGCGGCCTGGAATTCATCTACGAGAAGCAGTTCAATCCCGCCTACACCGGCGCCGGCACTGTGGCGCCGGCGGGCTCGGTAACAGGAACCAACCTTGCCAATCTCTATAATCCCAATCCGCGGGATCCCGTCACCGGACTTGCTCTTGTACGCACCGCCGCTTTCACCAAGGGCGACACGTTCACCGCGGGCGCCTATGTGTTCGATACGATCAATCTCACCGAGCGATGGGAATTGACCGGCGGCGTTCGTCTCGATGACTTCGATACGCAGTTCGACAGCGTCGCGCTGTCAACTGCAGCCAGCAATCCGACGCTGCCGGTCGGCACGCCGGTGCCGACGGAGTTGGCAGTGTCCGATACTTTGTTCGCTTACAAAGTCGGCGCGCTCTTCAAGCCGACGCCGAACAGCAGCGTCTACATCTCATACGCGACTTCACAGCAGCCTCCCGGCGGCACCAACTTCACGTTGAACTCCGGAACACCCAACGCCACCACCGGTGCCGTAAATATCAATACTCCCAATCTCGATCCGCAGGAAGCGACCAACCTCGAGCTGGGCGCCAAATGGGATCTACGTGACGGCGCCCTGGGCTTGACGGCCGCAGTGTTCCGTAGCGAGAACAAGAACGACCTCGCACAGGTCGATCCCACCGATCCGTCGGCGATTCAGCAATTCGGCAAGAAGCGTGTCGAGGGTATCGAACTCGGCGTGGTCGGCCAGATCACCGACGACTGGCAAATCACTGCCGGCCTGGCAAAGATGAAAACCGACGTCGTGGCGGGCACGGCAACGCAGACCGGAGCGCAGATCAACTGGTCGCCGGAGTTCACCTTCACGAGTTGGACAACGTATCAGTTGCCATTCGGCCTGAGCATCGGCGGCGGCGTGCGCTACGTGGACACCGTGTTCCGCCAGGTCACCAACAATTCGGCTCCCGCGGCCACTCCGGCCACCGTGCCGAGCGCGCCGGACTACTGGGTGATCGACGCGATGGCCGCCTACGACGTCAACGATCGCATCACCGTGCAGCTCAACGGCTACAATCTGGCCGACGAGCTATACGTGGCAACCCTCAACAACAGCGGGGCGCGTTATTCACCCGGCGCGCCGCGTTCGGCGTTGCTGACCGTGAACGTCACGTTCTAGGCAACCACGAGCGTAAGCCGGCATGATGGTCCACATACCCAAGGTACTGACCGCGGAACAAGTGACCGAATGCCGGCGCGCACTCGATCAGGCCGAATGGACCGACGGCAAGGCCACCGTCGGCGAGCAAGGTGCGCTGGTAAAACGCAACCGCCAGCTGCCCGAACTGTCGCCGGTGGGCAGGCAGCTGGGTGAAATGATACTGACGGCGCTGGCGCGAAATACTCTGTTCTTTTCCGCTGCGTTGCCGCTGCGAACTGCGCCGCCGCTGTTCAACCGTTACGAAGGCGGCGAGCAGTATGGCGTGCACATTGACGGCGCCGTGCGCGCTGTGCCGGGTACGTCGTTCTTTCTGCGCACGGACCTGTCTTCCACCCTGTTCCTGAGCGAGCCGTCCGAATACGAAGGCGGCGAACTGGTGGTGTTCGACACGTATGGCAAGCACGAAGTGAAGCTGGCGGCGGGCGATCTGGTCCTGTACTCCTCGGGGAGCCTGCATCGCGTCAACCCCGTGACCGGGGGTCGGCGCACCTGCGCGTTCTTCTGGACGCAAAGCATGGTGCCCGACGAGCGGCATCGCGAGCTGCTATTCGGCTTCGATTCGACGATTCAAGCGCTGCGCGGCAAACACGGAGACTCCGACGAAACCGTGGCGCTGGCCGGCCACTATCACAATCTGCTGCGGCTCTGGACTGTGATCTGAACCCCGCAGATTTCGTCACGCCCAACCGCGCTGACTCGCGCGCCTCACGACCCTCTGCGCCGCGTCATGAACGGCACCAGCATCGGCACGCGACGCCGATAGCTCTCATACTCCGGATGCGCGTCCACCAGATCGCGCTCTTCGAGCTGAATCGCGATGAGGATGTAGGCGCTGGTCGCGATTGCGAATACGAGATGTGTCACCGTCATCGTCGGCGTCGACCAGAACGCGAAGAACCATCCGACGTACAACGGGTGACGCACGTAGCGATACAGCAAGGGCATTTTGAACGGCAGCGGGCGATACGGCTTGCCGCGCAACTGCAGCCAGACCTGGCGCAGGCCGAACAGATCGAAATGATTGATCAGAAACGTCGACACAAGCACGAGACTCCAGCCGAATGCGAATGCGCAGTACAGCGCCGCTTGGCCGGCTGGCGACGTCACGTTCCAGAGCACCCCGCCAAGCGGCTGCCAGAACACGAACAGCGCGATCAGTGCGATGCTCGAGAACAACGTGTAGGTGCTGCGTTCGGCAGCCTGCGGCACAAAGCCGGTCCACCAACGCTTGAATGCCGGGCGGGCCATTACGCTGTGCTGCACGGCAAACAGCCCTAGCAGCGCCAAATCTGTCAGCAGGGCAGTTGGCAGCGGCACCTCGCGGGCCGAATCGATGGACTTGGGAACCCAGAAGTTGCCGATGAACCCGACGGCATACAGGAACGTGGCGAAGAACACGGCGTAGCACAGCACGCCATAGATGAATATGGTCAGTCGCTTCATGACGGAATCTCCGATCAGGCAGGAACGCTTACCCATACGAACGGAAATGCGCGGCGAAAGCCGCCACGATACAGATCTCGACGCCGGCATGAACAGCCTGAGTACTGGTGTATTCCAGTTGTTGCGGCGCACGCGTTGCAGCGCCGAACCGTGTTCAGTCGCTGCACTGCAATTGTCGTCGGTTATTTCGGCGCCGCGCCCGCCACTTGCGCCTGACCGGCGACGTAAGCGCGAATCGCCTCCGCGCCACCTTCCGGCAGGAAAGATTTCCAGGCGATCATGCCCGTCGCCTGCATCGCGCCGTCCTCGACGATCGATTGCCACAGCGCCTTGTCGTCCAGCGCCACCGCGCGTCGCAGGTCGGGAATGATGTTGGGCGAGTGCGTCTCGATACCGTGACAGCGGGCGCAGCGCGCGAGGTACAGATCCTTGCCCTGCCCGACCAGCTTCGCGTCGAACTTCTCCTTGACGATCACCACCGGCCGAGCCGGCGGCGGGTCGGCCGCCAAGGTTGCGGCTCCATTGAGTTTGAACGCAATCAGCCGGCCGACCTGGCGCTCACGCACATCAGGCGTCCCGGCGATGATCGAACCGCCGCCGGCGCCCGACGCGGCCAGCACGTACTGTTCGCCGTCGACACTGTAGCTGACAGGTCCGCTCGCGATCGCATTCGGAGTGGCGTGGCTCCAGATCTTTGCGCCGGTATCGGCGCGATAGGCAACGAGTTCGCCCATCACGACGTTGCGGGCATGGCCTTGGAAGACCAGACCGCTTGCCGTCACCATCACGCCGTTGCCGGTGCTCGACGTTTTCCACGCCGCCTTCTGCGCGACCGGATCCCACGCCAGCAGATGGGTCTCAGGTTGAGGTGCTTTCGGATCGGGCGACGGCGCTTTCTCGGCCGGTCCGTGGGTCGCGAAGTGATACGTGCCGAGATTGTCGAGCCCCTTCACGTACTCGAATGTGGGCCGCGGTATGTGCCGCGCGGTGGAGTTGTCCGTTGCCTGCAGGTACATCAAGCGGGTCTTTGGGCTGAACGCGGTGGGCTGCCATGCGTGGCCGCCGCCTTCGCCGGGACTCGCGGTGAACGGCTTCTTCAATGCGTCGTACTGCGCCGCCGGATTCATGATCGGCCGGCCCGTTGCCATGTCGATACCCTTGGCCCAGTTGATGCCCGCCACGTACGCCGCGGCCGAAATCAATGCACCGGTGCGACGATCGAGGTTGTAAAAGAAACCGTTCTTCGGTGTGTGCATCAGCACTTTGCGGGGCTGTCCGCCGATGGTGAGATCCGCGAGGATCATGTCGGCCACCGAGTCGTAGTCCCAGATGTCTCCTGGCGTCTCCTGGTAGTGCCACTTGTACTTGCCCGTGGTGGCATCGAGTGCAACGACGGAGCAGATGAAAAGATTGTCGCCCTTGCCGTCGGAGCGGAAGGTGCGCAGCCACGGATAGCCGTTGCCCGTCGCAATGTACAACTGATCGAACTCGCCATCGTAGACGATGGAGTTCCAGACGTTGCCGCCACCACGATACTCGTTGTGCGCGCCGAACCAGGTGGGCTGCGCTTTGGCCGCGAGCGCTGCGTCGGAAGCGACCCCATCGGGTTTCGCGGGATCGCCCGGTACGGTGTAGAAGCGCCACGCCAGCTTGCCGGTGTCGGCGTCGTAGGCACTGATGAAGCCGCGGCCGCCGAACTCTCCGCCGGAATTGCCGATGAACACCAGCCCGTGGCCGACGCGCGGTGCACCGCTGATCGCATGCATCGACTCGGGATCGAACGTCACCTCGGTCCAGACTTCCTTGCCCGTCGCAGCATCGAGCGCGATCAATCGGCCGTCAAACGCCCCGACGAAAACTTTGCCCCGGTAAACCGCGGCCCCGCGGCTGACCACGTCGCAGCAGTTCTTGGCGGCATTCGGCCCGCGTACCTGTGGATCGTAATGCCACAGCAGCTTGCCGCTCTTCGCATCCGCCGCATACACCTTGCTCCACGCGGTCGTCACGTAGACGACGCCATCCACCACCAGCGGCGTGGCTTCCTGGCCCCGATTGGTGTCGAAGTCCAGCGACCAGGCAGGCTTGAGCTGCGCAATGTTCGCCGGGGTGATCTGTTCGAGTCCCGAATAGCGCTGCGCGAGCTGAGTGCCGCCGTGAGCAAGCCAGTTCTGCGGCTCGGCGGCCGCATTGTTGAGCCGCGCATCATCCACCTGCGCAGCTTTCAGCTCGGGCGGCGCCGCTTGCCGCGGCGCCGGCTTGGAACAACCTGCGGCCAACACAGTCAGCGCCAGCAATGCGATCAGCGTGTGTCTCACGAGCAATCCCCCCGGGCCGTCAATCTTTTTGAATCAAAGCAATGCCGACGCGGCTGCTGCTTGCATCCACCGAGGTGCGCGATCCGGTTGCTACGAGTTTTTTTTCAGCTCCGCATCGATTGCGGCCGTCAGCCGCGGATCATCGGCGGTGACATCCGGGGCAAATCGAGCGACCACATCTCCCTGACGATCGACCAGGAATTTCTCGAAGTTCCACAGTACGTCCGCGGGATCCTTCGCCGCGACGCCATGCCCCTGGAGCCGATCGCGCATTGGACCTGTGCCGATGGCAGCCGGCTGGGCAGCAGTCAACTGCGCATACAGAGGGTGACGATCCGCGCCTACCACCGAAATCTTGGCAAAGAGCGGGAAGTGAACGTCGTAGTTGACCGCGCAGAACTGGCCGATCTCGGCATCGGTGCCAGGCTCCTGGCCCCCGAAATTGTTGGCCGGAAAACCGAGCACTTCCAACCCGAGGCCGTGCTTGCTCTGGTACAGGCGTTCCAGGCCTTCGTATTGCGGTGTCAGACCGCACTTGGATGCGACGTTGACGACCAGCAGCACCTTGCCGCGATAGTCCGCCAGGCTGGCCTGCGCGCCGCCGATCCGCTTGAGGGGAATGTCGTATAGAGATGTCAAAGCTGCCTCCTCCACTGGTTGGGTCGACTGTCCGGCTACTTGGCTAAAGCTCCAGGCCGCCGCTTCACAAAGAGCAGATATTGTAACTGTCTTTAGCCACGGCGAGTTCTCTTTGCCTTCATGCGACGCGCTCCTCGCCCATGATGGTCGTGCGCTTCCTGGCGAATTCGGTCTGGGCGCCAGCGTGCGAACGCTAAGCAGCGTTATCTTGGGCAGCATGAACGAGGCCGCCGATGTGCGGCTTGATCGGCTCGATGCGTACCGTGTTCATGATGGCTCCTGGCTCGATGAACGGGCCATACATTCCGGGCCGTGTCGAGGCAACGAGAGAACTGCGGCCCAATGATATGCACCACCGGACGCCGGGCACCACTGGTGCAACGGCGAATCCGTAGATTTTCCCCGAATCTTGACCTTTACGGCGATGACATTTTTCGATCGGCACCGGCACCGGACTCCGGCGACTCCTGCGGTGCCACGTTGATTACTATTTTGCCTCGCGCGCGCCCCGTCTCCAGATACCGCATCGCCTGCGCAGCTTCGCTCAGCGGGTAGTGCCGATCGATCACCGGCGTCAACTTGCCGGCGGCCATGAGGTCCGCGAGAGCTTGCATATCCGGTTGAGTCGACTGGGCCATCATCATGCCGAGCTCCTGGTCGACGAAGCGCGACATCACCAACGCCGCGATCGGCAATCGGAACGGCCCGATCCAGTTCCCCGGAGCGCCCCCGACGATCACAAGCTTGCCGTTCGGCTTCAGCACGCGCCGGATGTCCGCCAGCGAACGATTCGCCACGTTGTCGAGTATCAAGTCGTACTGCTCGCCACTCGATGCAAAATCGGTTTTGGTGTAATCGATCACGTGATCCGCGCCGAGCGCGCGCACCAGCTCGATGTTTCTCGTGCTGCATACGCCGGTGACTTCCGCGCCGAACGACTTGGCTATCTGCACGGCGAATGTACCTACGCCGCCCGATGCGCCATTGATGAGCACCTTGTGCCCGGGTTGAATCCGTCCGGAGTCGCGCAGCGCTTGCAGCGCGGTGACTCCCGCAACGTTCACGGCTGCCGCTTGCTCGAACGTCATGTTCGCCGGCTTGATCGCCACCGCGCCTTCCTCGCGTTTGACGACATACTCCGCGAGCGCACCCGCCGCACCGCCGAACACCTCATCGCCCGGCTTGAACCGCGTGACGTTCTTGCCGACTGCTGCGACCGTCCCCGCGAAATCCGAGCCCACCCGCGTCCGCTGCGGCGCACCCACACCATCCGGGATACGCAACACATACGGACTGCCTCTCATCAGGTGCAGGTCCACTGGATTGACGGACGCTGCGCGAATCTTGACCAGAATCTCGTCGTCAGCGGGCGCCGGCTTCGCAACGTCCTCGAGGCGCAGCACATCCGGCGAGCCGTAGCACCGGACGACGACGGCCTTCATCAGTTGTGTGCCCTCGGCAAGCTGCTCCGCCGCACCACAAGACGAGTTGTAGCTGAGAGTGAAGGCGAGCGCCCCGAACACTAGCGCCACGACGATCGCGATGGCGCCCAGGATCTTGCTTCGTGTGCTCATGTTCGATGCCCCCAAAATGACGGTGAGTCCGCGCCGGATCTTCCGTGCATCTTGGGCGTCGCCGCCGTATCCGTGGAGACGGCGTCGGCGAACGGCGGGGCATGACCGGTGAATTTCGCGACGAGCGGCGAGCGCAGCGACGGCGAAGCCGCCACTGCTCCTTTAGCGGCGTTTGTACGCCGCGAGCTTGCTATGGGTGCGCAGAGCATCCGCTTCCGAAAAACGCATGGCTTGCATTTCGCGTTGCACCAGCTCACTGAACTCGGCGGCGGGCAGCGCCGGACTGAAGTGGTATCCCTGGTACTGGTCGCAACCCATGGACTTGAGAAAGTCGAGCTGCTCGAGGGTCTCGACGCCTTCGGCGACGACCTTGAGACGCAGGCTGTGCGCCAGCGAAATAATGGCCCGCACGATGGACGCATCGTCGGCCCGTGTCATCAGCTCCGCGATGAAGCCCCGGTCGATCTTGAGCTTGTCGATGGGAAACCGGCGCAGGTAGCTCATGCTCGAGTAGCCCGTGCCGAAATCATCGACGGATACCAGCACGCCCATGCGGCTCAGATCCTCCAGAATGCCGGCGGACTCCTCGGGATCCGTCATCACGGCGCTCTCGGTGAGTTCGATCTCCAGATAGCACGGCTGCAGTGAGGCATCGTGCAGCGCGCGGCGAATCACATCGAGCAGATTGCCCTGTCGGAACTGCGAGGCCGCGACGTTGACGGCGATGCGCAGCGGCGGCAAACCCTCCTTCTGCCAGGCCGCTGACTGGCGGCAGGCTTCACGCACTACCCATTCGCCGATGGATTCCATCAGTCCGCATTCCTCGGCGAGCGGAATGAAGTCATCCGGCTTGACCATGCCGCGCTCCGGATGCAGCCAGCGAATGAGGGCCTCGGCGCTGTGCACCTTGCCCGTGGCCGCGTCCACTTTGGGCTGATAGTGCAGCGCGAATTGCCCGCGCGCGAGCGCGTAGTGCAAGTCGTGCCGCAACCCTACGCGCTCGCGGGTAATGCGATCCATACCAGGCTCGAAGTGCTGCACGTTATTGCGGCCGCGCTGCTTGGCGCAGTACATCGCGGCGTCCGCGTTGACCATCAGCGCCTCGGTCGAAGCGCCATCCGCTGGATAAAATGCAATGCCGATGCTCGGCGAGATGCGCAAGTCCACGCCGGAAATCCTGGCAGGCGCCTGCAGGACTTCGATAACGCGTTGTGCAACGTATTCGGCATCCTGCCGCTCAGGCGATGGGCTCACCACCAGCACGAATTCATCGCCGCCGACTCGCGCCACCGTGTCGATGTTCCTCACGACTCCACTGAGTCGCCGCGCCACCTCGTTCAACAGCTCATCGCCCGCGCGGTGACCGAGCGAGTCGTTGACCAGCTTGAAGCGGTCAAGGTCGATGACCAGGACCGCGAACTGGTTCGCATCGCGCTCGGCATGCGCGATGGCTTGCATCAGCCGGTCGTCGAGCAGCACGCGGTTGGGCAGCCCCGTCAGTGGATCGTGAGTGGCCAGGTGCCGCAGCTGACGGTTGGCAGCCTCGAGACCTTCGGTGCGGGCAGTGACCACTTGCTCAAGGGATTCGACTTGCTTGCGCAGCACGCGCTCGTGCTGCCATTTGCGTGTCAGCGCGCTCGCGCACTGCATCGCTTCGATGGGCTCGAACGGCTTCTTGAGCACCAGCAGCTTGTCGGAAGTACCGAGCCTGGCGACGAAGTCGATCCAGTCGTGATCAGAATGCGCCGAGCAGATGACTATCTGCACGTCCGGATCGATCGCCCACAACCGCTCGATAGTTTCCAAGCCGTCCCAGCCCGGCGGCATGCGCATATCGACGAAGGCCATCGCGAACGGCCGCCCGTGCATGCAGGCTGTCCTGACCATGTCGACGCCCTGCTCGCCCTGCGAAGCGAATTCGACTTCGAACATCGGCTGCGTGCGCACCGCAGTCTTGTCGCCGAACAACACTCTTTCGATTTCCGACATGGCTGCGTCGACTGCGGCCTCGCGCCCATGCAGGTCGCCGCCGAGAATCTTGGCGAAGTCTTGGTGGATGGCCGCGTTGTCGTCGATCACCAGCACACGCCGGTTGGCAAACTCGGCAGCATCGATCATCACAATTCCTCCGACACTTGAAGATGGTTCCCACCGCACTCGCACAGTGCGGCACGTGCCGAAAGGCGGATTCGCACGATGCACCGCCGCGACCAGGCACATGAAACGAAGCTTCACGCGCGTGGGCGAAGTGCAAACTGCTATGTGATTAACAGTAGCGGTTGTACCGCCCAGGTACCGTTAATCGCGTAACACTTCGTCGAGGATCGAGGGCACAGGCCAGGTACTCACGACATAACCTACTGTCTTCGAGGCGGCGTACTCAAGACCACGTAGCCACAGCACAATCGCGCATCCGGAAAATCCCCACAAAGCCGCCATTATGCAAGCAAGCTACAACACCTGGCTCGTGGCACTGTCCATTCTCGTGGCAATGGCAGTGGCCTATACGGCGCTCAAACTCGCCGCCCGGGTCGCGGAGGCCGATGGGGCCGGCGGTCGCCTGTGGCTGTTCGGCGGCGCCATCGCGATGGGCACCGGCATATGGTCGATGCACTTCATCGGCATGCTGGCCTTTTCCGTGTCCGTGCCACTACGCTACGACATCATCGAGACGCTGGGCTCGTTGGGGATCGCCATCATCACTTCGGGTTTCGCGCTGGCCATTGCCAGCCGCGCGGAGCTCAGCCTGAGACGTCTAGCCGTCGGCGCCATCATCATGGGCGCAGGCATTTGCGCCATGCACTACTCGGGCATGGCGGCGATCACGATCGTGCCGATGATCACCTACGAGCCGCTGCTGGTCGCGGCGTCCGTCGTCATCGCCGTGACGGCTTCGTTTGCCGCTCTATGGCTGGCCTTCAATCTCCGCACCGGTCAATCCAAGTACATCGCGTTGGCCCGTTGCGGTGCAGCCATGGTGATGGGGCTAGCTATCAGCGGCATGCACTACACCGCGATGGCAGCCTCGCAATTCTCCGCAGGATCGTACTGCCTGGGCGGTGCATCGTTCGATAACGGCTGGCTTGCGTTGACCATCGGTCTCATCGCACTCGGAGTGCTTGCCATTACATTGGTCACCGCGGTCTACGACGCGCACCTAGCATCGAAGACACGGCAGGACGCTTTGCGATTGGCGCAAGTCAACTCGGCGCTGCAACACGGTAAGAACCTGCTGGGGCTCGCGACCCGAGCCGCCGGCATTTCCTCGTGGGAGCAAGACATCGACACCCACATCACGCTGTGGACGGAAAATGAAATCGAGTCGCTGCGGGCAGCGGGTGTGGACTCCCAGAAGCAACCCAACGCCGTCAGGGACATGACCCACCCGGAAGACCGCTCCGTGCAATGCGATGCCGTGCGCAAGGCCGTTGCCGAAGGCAAGGATGTCTGTGATTTCCGGTTCCGAGTCGTCACGCCTGACTACAATATCGTCCACCTGGAAGCGCACGCACGGATCTTCTGCGATGAGCAAGGCGCGCCGGTGCGGATTCTGGGTGTGTCCTGGGATGTGACCGGCGAGATCATGCAGGAGAATCGCCGTCGTGAGCTGCAGATGCAGCTACGCGACGCCTCGCGCGATGCGGGCATGGCGGAAGTCGCCACCGGGGTTCTGCACAGCGTCGGCAATGTCTTGAACAGCCTCGGTGTCTCCGCCTCGCTGGTGCAGACGCGATTGCGCGACTCACGCATCGGCAACGTGCGGCGCATTGCCTCGCTGCTTGCCGGACAAGGCGAGCAGTTGGGAGTGTTCCTGGCCACCGATGCAGGCGGCCGGCAAATCCCGGGCTATCTCACGCAACTGGGCGACACTCTCGACGCGGAAAACCAAGGACTGCAGATCGAAGCCGAAGCCATCGCGACACACGTCGGGCATATCCGGACCATCGTAGCGGCACAACAGACCTATGCGCGTCGCGGCGGCGTCACCGAAGCGGTCGACATCGCGGAGCTCGTGGACAACGCGCTTGCCATCCACTTTGCGACGGCCACCGAGGTGTCGATCAGGCGCGAATACCATCCCGTACCTGCGGTGACGCTCGACCGGCACAAGCTGATTCAGATCCTGGGAAACCTGTTGAGCAACGCGCGCCATGCACTCAAGGATCAAACCAGCAGCCAGCGCGTGCTCACGCTGCGCGTCTCGGCGCAGGAGCGCGGGCCGCTGGTTCTGGAAGTGGAAGATTCAGGCGAGGGAATCAGCGCGGCAGCGCTCGAGCATCTCTTCGAGTTCGGCTTCACCACCAAAAAAGACGGCCACGGGTTCGGACTGCACACCAGCGCCATTCTGGCCAAGGAGTTCGGCGGCGACTTGACCGGTCATAGCGAAGGACCAGGCCGTGGAGCGCGATTCGTGCTGCGCTTGCCGCTCGCAGCAGATGCAATGATACAGCGCAAGCAGGCCTGATGCGGCGGCCGTCCGGCCGCCGCATCAGGCAATCCGCTACTTCTTCGGTGCGGCCGAGTCCTTGAGCTTGTCTTTCATGCCATTGAAGGTCGCCGGATCGGACGGTGTCAGATTGGGACGCCCGACCAAGAAGCCCATCGAGATCGACCCCTGCACGTAGTAAGTTTCGCCGCGCTCGACCTCCAGGTTCAGGACGTCCTTCGCTTCCGAATGTACGGTGTATGCGTGCGGGCCCGCCGGCGCTTGCACGACGAAGTAGTTGCCGCTCGACAGCTTGCCGAGTTCCACGTCGCCTTCGCGGACCTTGAAGCTCACCGCGGCGCCGGCGAATTTGCTGGCGCGGAAAAAGACCACCGTTCCCCTGTCGCCACTGGGCGCGGCAATAGGTACAGACGCGGGCGCGGGTGTGGGCGCCGGACGCGCGGCCGGTGCCGGCGCGGGTGCAGGTTGGGATTTGCCCGAAGGCGTGCCGGTGCTGGCGCAGCCGGCGATGGCAAACGTCAGGCCGATGGCCGCGATGCGAACCAGGGCCTTGAGATTCAGGTCACTGCTGAGAAGGTGCATTGTTATCGATCTCCGTCGATGGTTGATCCGGGATTGAGGGTGAAGCGCCATCCACTGGATCCGGTCCCGTAGCCGGAGTGGAAGAAAGCATGCTGTCCGCTGCGACTTTCGCGAATACGTCAGTGCCTGCGGGCAGCGAGATGTCTTTTCCTGTGACGAAGAGGCCTACCACGACGAAGCTCAGGCCCAAGGCGAGATTGACGCGATCCTGGCCGCTGCCCGCCGAGAACGAGCGCAGTCTGACGGTCTGATCGCCGACCCGCACGAAGCGGCTGGCGAGGATCAGCTCGCCGGCGCGGCCGCCGAAACCGCCTTTGGCGGCGTGCACGACTTCACCTTCGCCGCGCGCGCCAGCCGGGATGACGATGGCGCCGTCGACGCGGACCGGCTCGACGACTTCCAGGGGAAAGCGATCGCCGTGCTTGTGGGTATTCGATGCGACGGGTTCGAGCAGCCGCAGATGAACTTCGGTGTCGGCCGGCAATAAATGAGTCGCCGGAGGGGGCGCGGCGTCGGTAAGCGTGGTCTCTTGCGCACTCAACGCGGATGCCAGCGCCAGCAGGGCGCCTGCAACGTATAACCTAACCCCTATACGCACGACTGCTTCCTTGTTCTAGTTATCGCCTGATCCGTCGGCCGCCATTCTAGCTAAAGTTCATTTCAGTCAAAAGATGGTGGCACTGTCCTCAAGACTTGCGCAATACGTCGGCTGAGACCGCGTGCACGTCGTTGCATCCCGTCAACGCCAGGCTCACCTGCAATTCCCTGCCGATGATTTCCAACGCGGTAGTGACGCCTGCCTCGCCCAGTGCGGCGAGCGCATACAAGAATGCCTTGCCGATCAGACAGCCGCGCGCGCCGAGCGCCAGTGCCCTGAGCACGTCCTGCCCCGATTGCACGCCGCCGTCGAACAACACTTCGCAACGGCCATCGATCGCCGCGACGATTTCCGGCAGCACCGCGATCGTCGACGGCGCACCGTCCAGCTGCCGGCCGCCATGATTCGATACCACGATGGCATCGACCATGCCCGTGCAGGCGAGGCGCGCATCTTCCGCATCCATGATTCCCTTGATGATGAGCTTGCCGGGCCAGCGCGCGCGCACCCACTCGATATCCTTCCAGGTCACGCTCGGATCGAACTGTGTGCCGATCCACTGCGACAGCGTTGCCAGTCCGCCCGTGCCCGGCACGCGTCCCATCAGGTTGCCGAACGTGCGGCGCTTGCCGGCAAGGACACGCAACGCCCAGGCCGGCTTGGTCGCGACATCGAGCGCATTGCGCCAAGTGACGCGCGGCGGAATGCTCATGCCGTTCTTTAAATCGCGCCGCCGCAGCCCCTGCACCGGCATGTCGACGGTGAGCATCAGGGCCGAACACTGCGCCGCCCGTGCGCGCTGGATGAGTTCTTCGTTGCAGCCGCGATCACGCATCAGATAGAGCTGAAACCAGAAAGGTTTCGTCACCGCGCCGCGCACATCTTCGATCGAACATATGGACATGGTGCTGAGACAGAACGGAATACCGAACGCCTCGGCGGCACGCGCGCCGAGCATTTCACCGTCTGCGCGGAACAAGCCCGTCAAGCCCGTCGGCGCGATGGCCAACGGCAGCGTCGCCGCGTCGCCGACCAGCGTGGTCGCCATCCGCTGACTGGAAACGTCGACCATCGCGCGCGGGCGGAACTCCAATGCGGCGAGGTCGGCACGGTTGCGGGCGAGCGTCACTTCGTCATACGCACCGCGATCCGCATATTCGAAGATGGCGCGCGGAATGCGGCGGCGTGCCAGTTCGCGCAGGTCGGCAATGCTGTTGATGATGGTCATGAAATTCCTCGGCAACCGCGTCGGCGCGGCGATCTTGCCATGCGCGCCGGCGTCGGCATAGAACCATGCCAACAGGCTTCCCTCCTGCGGGGTCATGTCCAAGTCGCGGCGAATGAGGGAAAATAGCCGCCGTCGAGATGTTCCGGTGAGCGCCGTCCATTGCCAATCGAGGTCACCCCATGCGTCATTCGCCCCTCATCATGGCAGCTTGCCTGGCCCTGCCCCTGTTCATAACCATGGACGCCGGCGCGGCGGAGCACCTGAACATCAAGACCGGGTTGTGGGAAATCACCTCGGTCATGCAAACCAGCGGCGTGCCGCCGCTGCCCAAGGAACTGCTCGAAAAGATGACACCGGCCCAGCGGGCCAAGATGCGCGCCGACGCGCAATCGAAGCCGTCATGCGATGTCTCGCGCGAGTGCGTCACGCAGAAGGACATCGCGAAACCCTTCTCCACCGCCGACGCCGACAACTGCAAGGAATCCATCGTGACCACGACCCGCACGACCCAGGAAGTGCACATCGTGTGCGACCGCGAGCCCAAAGGCTCCGGTACGATGCGCATCACGACGCCGAACAGCGAATCGATGACCGGATCGATGGAGCTGAAGCTGGGCAGCGGCGCCGACGCCTTCACCGTGAAAGGCGACCTCAGGGGGCGCTGGCTGGGCAGCGATTGCGGCGAGGAAGCGGACGACGAGGATTCGGATGCCGACGGCGACGAGGACGAGGGAACGGATTGAAGTGAAGGCGACAGTCTAATCGAGCGCCTGCCGCAATTTCTCCACGGCGCTCTTAGGCGTAGTCAGTAGCACGCGCCCTTGCACCGGCGCTATTGCGGCAGCGGCACGGGCCAGCGAAAACTGGCCGAGAACCAGACTATCCGTCAGCGGCATTTGCGCCGCCGCCGCCGCCACCAGGTCATCGTGACGCACTGTGTCGCCAGCCTTCAGCGCGTCCAACGCTCCATCGACGACGTGGCCCGTGATTGAAATCTCTACGCCGCGTTCGCGCGCCATCTGCCGCAACTCGGTTTCCAACGCAGGCAGCGCCGGTGGGAATGTCACCAGTAACCCGATGCGTCCGCCTATGTCGAGCGCCTTGTCGAAAGCAGCCTCGTTCGGTCGCAGCACCGGCATGTTCACGGCCTGCTTCACGGCGTCGATGGCCGGCTGAAACGCGGAACAGGTAAACAATATCGCTTCGGTCCGGCCGCCCTCACCTGCGGTCGCAGCGGCATAGCGGCCGAGTGCCAGGAAACGCTCGATCATCGCCGGTTCGAGCCGCCCCGCGCTGGCCAGATCGCGTGCCAGGGAAGTGTCGAGTAGATCGAACAGCACCGCTTCGGGCCATTGCTGCGCGAACGCGGCGTGAATGGGCTGCACGGATTCGGCGAGCGCATGGATCAGCGCGATGCGCGGCGCCCCCGGCGGTTTGCGTTGAGCTGTCCTCATGGGCGCACTGTAATTAGAATGTGGCATGGCAGGCAATGGCACCCGCATTCGCGTCGGCATCGGCGGCTGGAGTTATCAGCCCTGGCGCGAGACTTTCTATCCCGCCGACGTGCCGAAAAAAGACGAGCTGCACTTCGCCAGCCGCCAGCTCACGGCCATCGAGATCAACAGCACGTTCTATCGGCTGCAGACACCCGCGGTGTTTGCCAAGTGGCGCGACGCTACGCCCGAGGACTTCGTCTTCAGCCTGAAGGCACCCCGCTACGTCATGAACCGGCGCGTGCTTGCCGAGGCAGGCGAGACGATGGGCAAGTTTCTCGGCAGCGGCATCGGCGAACTCGGCACGAAGCTCGGCCCCATCCTGTGGCAACTCGCGCCGACCAAGACGTTCGCAGCCGACGATGTCGAGGCCTTCTTCAAGCTGCTGCCCGAGCGATTGGGCAAGCTGCGGCTGCGCCATGCCTTTGAAGTCAGGCATCAGAGTTTCGTGTGCGAGGAGTATGTCGCGCTGGCGCGGCAGTACGACGTCGCGACGGTATTCGCGGACTCGCATGAGTATCCGTGCATCGCGGACGTCACCGGCGATTTCGTCTACGCGCGACTCATGAAGACTGTGTCGAGCGAGAAGACCGGCTACACGAAAAAGGCGCTGGGCGACTGGGCGCAACGCCTGCGTATCTGGAACGAGGGCGGCGACCCGGCGGGCCTGCCGCGTGCCGCTGGATCGACCAATAGGAGCGAGTCGCGCGATGTGTTCGCATACTTCATCAGCGGCGCGAAGGAGCGTGCGCCCGCGGCGGCGCAGGCCGTGATCTCGCTCGTGTCGAGCCCGGCTGCGTAGGTTGGGCTGAGTCTTCGAAGCCCAACATTCTTCGCCGCCAAGATCGTTGGGCTTCGAAGACTCAGCCCAACCTACGATCCCTAGATATCGAACTTCACGCCCTGCGCGAGCGGCAGCCGCGAACCGTAGTTGATGGTGTTGGTCGCGCGGCGCATATAGGCCTTCCAGGAATCCGAGCCCGCCTCGCGGCCGCCGCCGGTCTCCTTCTCGCCGCCGAACGCACCGCCGATCTCCGCACCGGACGGACCGATGTTCACGTTGGCAATGCCGCAGTCCGAGCCGCGCGAGGAGATGAAGCGTTCGGCTTCACGCAGGTCGCTGGTGAAGATCGACGATGACAATCCCTGCGGCACGTCGTTCTGCATGCGAATCGCAGCGTCGAGTTTTTCGTACTGCATGACGTACAGGATGGGCGCAAAGGTTTCACGGCGCACGACCTCGGTCTGCCTCTCGATCTCCACCAGCGCTGGACGCACGTAGTACGCATCCTCGCCCCGCTCCATCGCAACTCGCTCGCCACCTGTAATTTTTCCGCCCGACGCCGCGGCTTCACGCAACGCGGCCTGCATCGCATCGAACGAGGTCTTGTCGATCAGTGGACCCACCATTACGCCGGTGTCGCGCGGATCGCCGATCGCCACCGACTCGTAGACGCTCTTCAATCGATCGATCAACTTCGGATACGCCTCGCGGTGCACGAACAGGCGCCGCAACGTCGTGCAGCGCTGCCCCGCCGTGCCGATGGCGGAGAATGCGATGGCGCGCAGCGCCAGATCCGGATCGGCCGAGGGCGTCACGATGGCGGCGTTGTTCCCGCCCAGTTCGAGAATGGAGCGGGCAAAGCGCGCTGCCACGCGCGGCCCGACCTTGCGACCCATGCAAGTCGAACCGGTCGCGGACACGACCGGGATGCGCGGATGATCGACGATGAATTCGCCGATCTGCGCGCCGCCGATCAGCAGCGCCGTCAGGCCGGGCGGCATGTCGCCGAAGCGCGCGGCGGCCCGCTCGAACAGTGCATGCACGGCAAGCGCCGTCAGCGGTGTTTTCTCCGACGGCTTCCACACGATCGCGTTGCCGCACACCAGCGCGAGCGCTGCGTTCCACGCCCACACTGCCACGGGAAAATTGAACGCCGAAATGATGCCGACGACGCCGACCGGATGCCAGTTCTCCATCAGGCGGTGATCCGGGCGCTCGGACGCGATGGTCTGGCCGCCGAGCTGGCGCGACAGTCCGACTGCGAAGTCGCAGATGTCGATCATCTCCTGCACTTCGCCGCGGCCTTCGGACAGGATCTTGCCTGCCTCCAGCGTGACGAGCCGTCCGAGCTGCTCCTGCGAGCCGCGCAATTCTTCCGCGAACAGTCGCACCAACTCGCCGCGGCGCGGTGCCGGAACCATGCGCCACTCGAGGAACGCCGCATGCGCGCGTTCGACGGCTTGCGCCGCCTGCAGTGGCGTGGTCGCGATGACGCGGCCGATCGTCGCGCCGCTGATGGGCGAGCGCACCTGCAAGACGCCTTCCAGGTAAGCAGCACGCCTCACACCGAGTTGCGCCAGCGTAGTTTCGACGTCCATTGTGACCGTACCGGCCATGTGAGCTTCGCTTGCAATCATAAGTTCAGAGTGGCGCATAGATCTTGCCGAAGCGGTTGTCGAGGAACGCTGCGAGCTTGATATCTTCCTGCCGCACGAAGCCGCGATCGGCGATCTTGCCGTTCGCCAGCAGGTCCAGCACGCCGGTGATGCCCGCCGCAGTGGTCAACTGGATCGCGCTGCGCATCACGCCGCGGATTTCCTTGCTGTAGATCTTATGCGCGTAGGTGTCCTGCACGAGCTGGCCGTTGCGCGTACCGCTCACTGTCACGAACACGATGACCACGTCCTGCAACGTCGCAGGAACGGCATTCTCCAGGATGTCCTTCAGCACGTCGCGGCGATCGCGCAGGCGCAGGTCGTTGAGCAGCGCCTTCATGATGATGGCGTGGCCTGGATAGCGGATGGTGCGGTAATTCAGGTTGCGCACCTTGCCGTTGAGCGTCTCGCACAGGCTGCCCAGGCCGCCCGAGGTGTTGAACGCCTCGTAGGTCACGCCATCGAGCGAGAACTCCTCGCACTCTTCCAGCGGCGGCATCTCGCGGCGCTCGCCGTTGACGATGGCTTCACAAGGTTCGCAGTATTCGTTGATCAGCCCTTCGGTGCTCCACGTCAGATTGTAGTTGAGCGCGTTGGACGGGAACTGCGGCAGCGCGCCGACGCGCATGCGCACGTCATGCAGGGTATCGAAACGGCGGATGAGGTCGTAGGCGGCAATGGTGATGAAGCCCGGCGCCAGACCGCACTGGGGAATGAACGCGGTCGTCGCATCGACGGCGAGCTCCTTCACTTTGCGCGTCGTCGCCACGTCTTCGGTGAGATCGAGATAGTGCGTACCCGCGCGCTTCGCGGCCACGGCGATGCCGCCCGTCAGGTTGAACGGCACCGCGCTGAGCACGGCAAAGCTGCCTCGCAACAGGGTTTCGAGCTGGCGGGCATCGCTCACGTCGACCTCGGCCAGCTTGATCTGCGCGTCGCTGATGCCGGCGAAGCGGCGCACCGCCCGGTCCGCCAGCGTTACAGTGTAATCACCCGAACCGGCGAGCAGGTCCGCGATGGTGACGCCGATCTTGCCGGCGCCCGCGATGACGATGTTTTTCATGCCGGCCATTCTGCGCAGGCCGGTGGTCGGACGGTATTGCCAAAGCGCCGATAGGACTGCAATGATTCGGCGAATCGCACAGCCGTTTCGTCACTTCGCAGGTTGCATCCCTTCGCATGCCATCACGCCCCGCCGCGACGCTCGACGCCACCGACCAGAAGCTGCTCGCCCTGCTGCGGGAAAACGCGCGTGCGCCCACAGCCGCTCTGGCGCGACGGTTGAGCTTGTCGCGAACGACAGTGCAGAGCCGGCTCGACCGCCTGGAACGCTCCGGCGTCATCATCGGCTATTCGGTGCGCTTGTCGGCGGCGCACGAACGCGGCGCGGTGCACGCTTACATGATGATCACAGTGAAGCCCAAGAATGCGTCGCGCGTGGAGGCGGAAGTGAAGAAGCTCACTCAGGTGCGCACGCTGGAATCCGTCAGCGGCACGTTCGATCTCATCGCCAAGGCGGTGACCGGATCGGTGCAGGAGATGGATGAGTTGATCGACGCCGTCGGGGACATGGACGGCGTGGAACGCACGACGTCGTCCATCGTGCTGTCGACGAAGTTCAACCGCTAGGAGAGGCACTTCCTAGAGTCCGTCATTCCCGCGCAGGCGGTCGCGGAGCCTCAATTAAGCGCCATTCTGCCTAGGGCTTGCCGACTTCCACTGCGGTGGCTTGAAACGGTTTGGCTGGCGCGCTCGGGTTGCGCGGGATGCCAAGCTGGCCTTCGAGAACATAGGCCGTCGTGCCGACGACAGTCACCGCGACAGGGCCGTCGGGATAGCCTTCCTTCACCGTGGTGACCTTGCCGCTATCGCCATTCAGCACGACGCGCGACAGCCTGCCGCCCGAACCGCTTTCGACGACGAGCAGGCTGTCCTTGCCGAAGCTGCGCATGCCGTCGGGGCGTTCGATGGTGCGATCTAGCTTCACTTCGGTGACCGGACCTGCCTTGCCGTCCGCACCTATCGGTACGCTGAAAATCTTGCTGGTGATCAGCGTGTTCACGAGCACGCGATTGCCCAGTACCGCGATGCCGTCCAGTATGCCGCCTTTCGGCCCGAACGCACCGTTGCCGGCCCACACTTCGAGTTCCTTCGCACCCTTCTTCAAGCGCACGACTTCCATGTTGCTGGTGTCGCTCGCATAGGCAGTGCCGTCGGCACCGACGGCGATGTCATTGCAGGAGCCACCGGCCGTCGGCAGCGGGTAGCGGCCTTTCGGTGCGCCGGTTTTCAGATCGAACGCGTGCAATGCCGAAGGCGGCGGCGGCGGTGCTCCTGGCACGGAGAAAGAGCCGGAGCAGGCCCACAGCGTGTTGGATTTATCATCGGCAAACACGCCAAAAATGCCCTGCGCGCCATCCGTGCCCGATGGAATCCAAGCCTCCGCCATCGCCGCACCTGGCTTCGCACGAAACACCGTGCGGGCGCCGACGCTGCCGACGATCACCGAGCCATCGGCCGCCGAAGTGAGGCTCTCGGGAAAAAGCTTCTCGCCCGGAAGCACGATCTGGGCAGGTGCAGCGGCCT
>Ga0307509_10000636_pt1 | contig 59893 bp, 58 predicted proteins | sample 10_EM_MG_FD_202245 | JGI IMG/M metagenome (GOLD analysis project Ga0307509, IMG submission 202245) | Populus trichocarpa ectomycorrhiza microbial communities from riparian zone in the Pacific Northwest, United States - 10_EM | ecosystem: Host-associated > Plants > Roots > Unclassified | place...
ATTGACGGCTGATCACAATGCTGGTAGAATTCCAGGGCTTCCTGGAGATTCGCTTCCTTTGCATTATGCTGGCGTTCGTTTAGGCGAGGCATCTTGAGTGTTGGAGTAACCGTCGATGCTTTTTCGTATTCGGTAAAGATTTATTTTGAAGGTGGGGTAGGGCTCTTGGCATCGAGCGGGATCCCTGTCACGAGCGGGATCCCGGTACGATACGTTATATCTTCTCCTTATATTTTCATCAGCAAAAAAACATTTTTCCCCCTCTGCTTCTTCTGAATCCATGTTGTTGAGTTTTACATTTTGTCTAATCGTGTGTGATCCTATGTAATCCTGAACATCCCTGTCATTATACAGAAAAACAAGATACTCATCTTAATTTCTGTAAAATCTGAGCAATTTTTAGCACTGGCTGCACGACCCTTTATATACCGAAGTAGAGCAATATTTGTTCAAAATTTGCAAACCGAGTATGTAAAATGTCTATGAGTTGATGCTAAAAATAACTGATATTTTGCAGAAATTAAGATTAGAATCTGCTTTTGACATATAGGAAATGTGATTTTTAGTATGACAATTGGCTGATACAGGATTGGACAAAAAGTAAAACTTAACTACAGGGTACACAGGGGGGACACTGTTTTTTGGCTGAGGTAGGAAATATTTATGACTTCAACAGAAAAAACAACAAGATTATACCTATTTCATGTAAGAAAGGCTGTACTATGTACTAAGCTTCCAAGTGATATTCACAATTGAAATGAAATATAAAATACGATATAGAAGAAAGCCTGGTGGGAATCTTGTATCACAATAATCAGTAAAATAAGTCTGCTACCAGATGGTCAATGACGAGACACCCGATAGCAATATATCCAATAACAGTATATTTCTTGTAAATATGTGTAATGGGGACACCGTACACGCTCCGGGCCCTCTATTTTCCTCTCGCTTAAAATACTTTCCGCATTCGCCCAACATAAACCTCAGGGTTTGGTCTTTATTTCCTCAGGATACATCTATTTTGGCTTTTTACTTGGGTTTCATTTTCAAGTGAAATATATATTTCACCTTTGCTGAGAGGATTTTTATTCTTGGAAAGTCAAACTGGAAGTTTGATTTTCCTTTGGCTCTCCCCCTCCTCCCTGTCCTCCGGCCTGGCCTATTGGCCTTGTCCTGAGGTCGTCTACCCCTCTCGCTTCCACTGGTGCAGGCCCGGCCTAGGCTGTTGGCCCTGCTCGCTCTGCCTCCTCTCGCTAGGACCGTAGGGCTAATCCTATCTCTCATTTGTCGTCATCCCAGTCCAGTCATGCCTCTCTCTCTGGGGAGGCTGACAATGTCGCCAATATCGTTGGGCATGCTGCCAGGCTCGCTCGCCTTGACCCGGCTTTGTTGCCCACTGTTTACACTGCCTCCGCTGCTACTTTCCCCGACAGTCAACTCGCTATGGCCTCCCTTCTCGCCCAACTCATCACTGTAGTTAACGACCTTGGTCCTTCTGTTACCTTCTGGACTTCGCAGGTTGAGTCCCTCACCTCCGCCCAGGCACAGCGCTCAGCCACCCCATCACCACCAGCCACATCCAACATGGAGGCATCCCTCAAGGACTTGTCCTATTGTGTTGCTGCTCTCACATCCCACCACGCCACACAAGTGGCACCCACGCTGCCTCAAGCGCCACCTCCTCACGCCCCTGCCGTCCAAGCTAAACCTGCTCCGCAGAAAAAGAAACTTGCCACCGGCCCAACGTCTCGTATGGTCGCCGCCCTGGATTTTCCCTTCCTTTTAGATGGAAAATGGTATGGCAACCTGGACACATACACTAAACGCCACCCGGACTTACCCCAAGCGGCTATCCTTTTCGCCTCTCGCCACCCCCAATCAGAGGAAGCCAAGCTTTACTCTGAGCGTTACCCAGCCACCTCACTCTTCCATACCGGTCCCCCCCCCAGTTTTACTGTTTCTGATCCCCTGCAGCCCCAAGAACAAACCTGGGCACAGGTTACCAGGAAGGGCGGTAAGGGCAAGAAAAAGGCTACTGCAGCACAGGTCGCTGCGTCAAGCAAGTGTAGTGTCCCCAAAGGACCCCAGCGCTCCCGGCTGCTCAACGTCGCTTGTTTGCCCCCCGTACCTCCCCAACCCTCCCTAACGATTCTTTCATCATGACTGCTACCCTCCCCGACATCATGGCCGCTGTGCTTAAAGAGGCCAACTGCTCTTTACCTCTCTCCCTAACTGCCTCAGTCAATCGCAATAGGGCTGTTACTCGCACAGCCAATCCCTACACCCCGTCTTCTGCTTACTCCCCTTTTTTTGATGCAATGACTAAGAAGCTTAATCAGAGCTTCTCTGTTGGAGACAATCCATTCAAGGTCTTCAGGGAGGCACCTACAAGTGTCGAGCTCCTCATCCACAATCTTCCTCTTTGTATTCTCCCGCACGAGCCTAATGACCTCTTTCCTTCACTCCTTGAATCAATTAGCAATGCTATTGACGTCGCCATATTTCGGGCTAGATTCCTACACTGAGATCGCGTGAAAAGGGCTGAGAAGCGCACAACCTCGGTGGTTGTGGCAGTGGACCCACTCCATGTTTCCCGGTTTGGCGAATCCATCCGGCTCTTCTCCAGCCCCCGCACGGTTGCCCCCGCCTACTCTGCCTCCATATCCATGCAGTGCCGAAAGTGCTGGCGCTTTGGTCACTCTGCTCCACTATGCAAAGAAGAGGCACAAGCTTGCCCGATCTGCACTCTCCTCCATCACCGCTCCGCCCACAGATGTGCTAACCAAAGCTGTCTGAAAGGGGGCTTTGAGAAGTCTGTCGTGGGATGCTGCAACGCCTCCCCCCCTCTCTGCATCAACTGTGGTGGTCAGCACTCCTCTTTCGATGGAACCTGTCCCATCCGCCGTGAAATCCTCTCCACTCTCCCTCCCCCCAGGGAGCAAGACATTCCCGATGCCCCTGATGCGGACCCTCCCAAACCACCCCTCAGGGTCCAACTGTTCACCCTGCTGTACCGGCCACTCCAGCTAGGCACGGTCCTCGTTTCCCTCCCACTGGCGAATCTACCGAACCTGAAACCATTAAACTGGTTGGCAGCGCGTCCGCCCAGTCTAGCCTCGCTGCTCCCCTCCCCCGCAGGAACCTCTTTGGTACTGGCAGCACCCTCTTCAGAGCTAGCACCGGTGCCGACTGGAGCGAGCCCGCGCCGACCGATGTGCACATCGATCTTTAGATGTCGACAAGCCCAGCCCAAACACAGAGTCCTTCACCATCCCAATCATTACATTATCCTGGTTGTTTAAATCTTTTCATTGTTCAGCATAATTGTCTCGGTTGCAGTAATGTTTTTCAAACTCTTTTTAGTTTTTTTACTTCGGTAGAAAGTTCTCCTCATATTGTGCCTCTTGAGGATATTCCTCTCTGGAGGAACTGTCCTCCTGTTTTTCCCAACTATAAATGTTTTTTTCCTCTAGCAACTGACAGCTATAAGCCTCGAGTTGCAACTTAGGTTCACGAACGGCTATTAGGTGTTAGTTCTATTCTTCCATTGTTTTTTGAAAGGGGTGACCTCATGGCAGTGAACTTTCACTCCCCTGAGGGACCTTTTGATACTTCTCATAATTTGCTTCATTTGTACAATGCTTACTCCTTCCCTACTGGTCACACTAGGTCCGTTTCTCCTGTTGATTTGTTTCCCCAGCATTATTTCCCTACACCTTTTCTTCGGGACCTCAACATTGATCACTCCGCTTCCGACCTGACTCGTTGGCTTCCCAACTACGATCAGTTTATAAGTTCACCTTATTTCGACAGAGCATCGGCACAGTTGTTTTCTCTCCTCAATACACCCGGGGTCTATACTAGGTTCCCGTTCACCTCCAATGATCGCCCTGCAGTTCTTGACTTGTCCTTTGCCAATACTGCTTGGCTCCTGTATTTCTATTCATGGAACCCCTCCCTCCTGCCAACCGGTTCGGATCACACCGCCCTCACAATTATTCTCTCCACTCCGCTCCTGAAGTCCCCGCCCAAGGGCCTTAATTGAAACTACACGGATTGGGATCACATCTCCCCGCTGCTCACCAATCTTACATTTGCACCTCTCCCCGTTCTCCCCACTCCACACTCACTCGACCTGTGGTTCGACGACTGCCTTGCCAATATCACCCACCTCATCACCTCCAATACCCCAATGAAACGCCCCTCCTCCTACTCTAAACCGTGGTGGACTCTAGAACTCACACAGCTACGACGCATCTATCACCATACCTCTCGTCTCCTGAGAAAGAATCTGACCTCGCCCACCCTGGCCCGTGTGGCTCGAAACACGTATTTCAAGACTATCCAATCTGCCAAAAGAGTCCATTGGTCGAGATTGTGGCCAATGTTGACTTGCGATCGGTCTGGGATGCCAGAAAGATTGCGGTCGGCAGAGCCCCTGATCTGTTCCCCACACTCGAGAACGCCTCCACCCCAACTGAAATTAACAATACACTTCTACAACATTTGTTCCCTCCTAGACCCTCTCCTCCTCCTCCCCTCATCCTTCCAGAGTTTAAGGACGTCCCTCCAGTTCTACCATCAGGAGTGTCCTCCGCACTCTGAAAGTTCTCCAACACGTCAGCCCCTGGCCCAAGTGGTATTCCTTACTCTATCTGGAAGCAAGTCCACAAGGCCAACAAGCAGGTCCTTCCCTCTCTGCTCACTCCTCTCATCACCGACGGGTACCACCCTCTAGTCATGAAGAAGGCCAACGGCATTGTCCTGGATAAACCAGGCAAACCTGATTACTGTACACCTGCTTCCTTTCGCATCATTGTCCTACTCGAAACTGTCTCCAAAATCCTCGAAAGACCTTCTGCTCTTCGTCTTGCCTCTGCCGCCCGCTCCCTTGGCCTCTTGCACCCCAATCAGTGTGGGTCCCTGGCCGGTCTGGGCTGTTTTGACACTGTCGCTACTCTCGCCCACGAAGTCCGCCTACTTCAGGCGGCTTCCTTCAAAGTATCTACTCTCTTCCTGGATGTCAAAGGTGGATTTGACAACCTCTGTGCAAACAAGCTATCTACTATCTTCACCAGAGGAGGTGTCTCTGCTTACCTGGTTGCCTGGATCAATTCATTCCTCTCCAAACGCCAATGCGGACACATATTCCAAGGCACACCTAAGGTTTTCTGCCCGGTTGCTGTTGGCACCCCGCAAGGCTCTCCGATTTCGCCTCTCCTTTTTGTGCTCTATATAGCCAGCCTCCACCCGACTGTCCCCCAAGGTCTGGCGATTTCATATGTCGACGACCTCACTATGACGGTTGGCTCGGACTCTGTAAGTTCGAATATCCGCGCTCTTCAATACTATTTCGGCATCATCCAAAGGCAGGGTGCCGACCTGGGGGTGGCTTTTTCAGTCCCCAAAACTGAACTCATTCACTGGAGAACTCCGAAGGACCGCTCGGATGTTTCCTTGGCCCCCATTGTGATCAACGACATGCTTTTTCCACTTTTTTCAGTAGTGAGGTGGCTTGGCTATTGGCTCACCCCTACTCTTCACTCCTCCGTTCATTTCCTGAGACGGCTGGCTTTAGCCAAACCCTCTTTCACTACAATCCGACAGCTCAGTGCAGCTGGCAAGGGCCTCTCCTCCTGGTGCAACAGAAAGCTAGTTTTCGGCGCCATCCTTCCTATTCTCACCTACGGCTGCGACCATTTTGTTCCGGACACAGCCACTGTTAAGAAATTCAACTCGTTCAGGCATGTGGTGCTCCGGGAGACAACTAATTGCTTTTACACCACCGCCCTCGGCACTCTGTACCGGGAAGCCTCGCTACCACCGATTGCCTCTATCTGCAAACACCGCCGTCGGTCAGCTGCCATCCGCTTAGTTTGCGCCCCTTCGGAATTGAACCCTGCTACCGCCCGGATACCGGAATCTGGTCCCACTTGGGACCAGGGTCGCTCTGCGGACGATCATCGCTTTCTTCTCAGTGCCTCTTCCAAAGCCGTCCACCTTACATCATAGCTTGGCCCGGCGGTTAATTCCGCCAAGCACCTATCACTAGACTCCTTATATGACGAGGTTTCAGACCTCATTCAGGAAATCCCTATCCTCCCACTCGCCTCAAGCGATCTCGTAGCGCTCCCGCTGTCGAGGATACCTTCCGTCACCTACCAAGCCCTCAGAGCTCCTCTGCTACAGTCACTCCTCGCTGACTGGTCAGACCTAAGTCCGCCAGTGCCCCCTTTATACCCTTATAGTGCCTGCCTCACTCCCCACGCCTTTACTGGCCTTCCTCGATTAATAGGTGGCTGCATTCACCAGATGCGTACAGGTGCCAGCTACCTTGCTACGCATGTCTCCTGGAGGAACAGGGACTCCAGCACCCTCCGCCCTTTCTGTGAGGAAGACGATGAGTCCTTCCAACACGCGATCCTCCGCTGCCCCGCTAAGGCTCAGCCTCACCTCACCCATCTCTCAGGTGTGGATGACATTGGCCCTGACGGTCCCCTCTGGCTCTCTGTTCCCCTCCTCAGGGGGTTGGCTGAGTATCTCTACTCTACTCGCACCGGTTTCCCTCCAACCATGTTGCGCATTTGAGCCAATACTGCGTCTCCTGAGCCGGGTTCGGACTCAGATAGTGCTTAACACAAAACTCCCTGGCTTGGCCCCGGCCTTCTAGGTACTGCTTTTTCAAACTCCCCTGCTCGAGCTTCTCCTCAGGGTATTTTCTATACAGTTTATAAGTTTCCTTTGTTCCTGTTTGACTGCGGCAGTGGACAGGTAGGGCGGGGAGGTTTTATTACTTGTGAATGTTTTTCTTATTAGGTTGTAAGGAGGACTTTACTTTACTTTTCTTTTGTTAGTCATCGATGGCGATGCGACAGGGTTTGGATGATCCCGCTTGGAGAGTTTTTGCACGTGTTGTTTGAATTTTGTTATTTCCTTTGTTAGTTTTTGGAATTAAGGTTTTTTATATGCCATAGCGGGAGCTGCATGCAGGATTTTGTACCTAAATCAATAATCACATGATTCAAAAAAAAAAAAAAAAAAAAAAAAAAAAAAAGAAAATGGGGGCACCGTATAGAGAGGTCAACTCTAAGGTTGCCACTCGACCAAAGATACAAAGTACAAGATACAGATAAGGGAAGATATTTCAGAAGAATCAAAAATGTAAAACCTAATATGGTTAAGCTGAAAGCCGTACTCAATAAGTTCTGTTGAGGATTATTGGTTATTGAAGTAGAATGCCAAACGCTAAAACTTAAGGAGATATCAGATTTAAGCCTTGGAGATTCACCACTACTGTCACCTTTGTTCGAGCATGCTGTCCAGCTCATGGGCGTCTGAAGTATATCCGCCATCAGGAATTGTCCTGCCTGACTTATTCGGCCTGCTCAGGTATGCTTAACTCCGTCAATAAGATATGACTTTCTGCAATGTTTCTCCAAACAACTGCATGTGGGAAAACTCTTTCTATCAAAATCAAGCAAGTGGCCAACTGCCATGACAACAACCAGGGTCAATCCCTAGGTGGTGGACTATCTAGCCCAGTGGAAGTTTCGTATATACAAGCTATACAGTCAATCATTAAATCTAGTAGACGACTGAGGACCATATTCGGACATGCACGCTCTGCTCGCGAGATTTAACGGATGGTTGCCTTAATGGGCTCTACCTATATCCATCCTCTCAAGACGCAATCTACTGTGATAAGACTCATACGACTAGAGTCTAGTGATAACATATAGGAATACTAAAAATCCAGAGGGGAAGGTTCCAGCAGGGTGCTTAGGTAATTGTCCTGAAAGCAGGCTGGCCTTCCTGGACTACCTGGGTATCTCTCAGAAGGGTATTCTACTACTAGTAGGCAAAGATAGACTTCTAGATGGCAGAAGGACCAATTATAGATGATCTCATATTGGCTGCCATCTATACCTACATTATATATTCTGTGAACAACATCAGGTCAAATGTACAGGGTCGACTGATATGTTATTAGGGCAGCTGTTCCAATAAGTGCTTTTTACTATTGAACGAGCAAATATAAAGCCGTCTGCCCCTGACACACTGTCCTAACCTTTGGGCCAGAGGGGAGTGTTAGCTGAACCCTGGTAAGTTGTAGGATGGCTTTGCGAATGAAGGTTGTTTAATTTGGGTCCCTGTGCTTAACATTGTGCAATTTTGGTAAATTATGATAGTTTACCGAAATTTACGGAATATAATTTACACTTTACATACGTAATTTACAAGCCTATGGTGTGAAATTAACCTAAACCCTAACTGGTAAATCAAATAAACTGTTTTAGGATTTAGAAAATGTTAGTTTCTTGCTGCCAGCAGTAATGGAGTGTTTTGTAAGAATAACATAAGAGTAAGAGATATAAATTCACAATAGGAAAACTACAGGATGAGGAGATTTCACAAAAGCCAGGAAGCAGAGAAGAAGCCAACAACATCCTGACTACTGCTTACTATAAATCCAATAATAGTTTATGTAAATAATGATATTTTACCGTAATTTACAAACCGGTAATTTAGAAAAGCCTAACCTTACCTAAGGTTAACCAGTCTTTTGTATACCAAGTATACCGGACCATACCACCTCTGGTTACCACTTCATATATCATTTGGGCTAAGGTACCAGTCATTGTAGCTACGTATCATAGGGTGGTTACAATACCGTATTTACTGGTATAATCTACTATCTCCATATGCGAAGCTATCTTGGGCAATCTACTCCTCACTGCACTATGGGTTTAGTTTGGCAGGTTAAGATAATTGCTAATACCAGTTAGCGAGATCAAGTACACACAGCATACTCGGGCTTGACTGTGTGAGGAAAACACTAATCCACCTTTGGCGTTTTTGTCTCTGATGATGGAGGTAGCTTTGCATACAAAGATAGTGGATTATACGAATAAATACGGTATGCTCTCAGAGTAGTTATTTACATATTGGCAGAAGTATCTAACTCCATACTCAATAGAGGATTTACTGCTTCCTCTGATTGCCAGGCTTTCCCTGCATCATATGGTATCAAAGTGGTGAAAATATCCTTGCGTCTTACATAGAGGAAAGCCACCAAAGGAATACATTCTCATGGTTTAACTTCTGAACATTAGAGCTAAAGCTCTGGCTAACTGCTGGGCTACTGGGAGATTTTTTGGGTCGCCATGAACTTCCTGGTAATTACAGTACCAGCAGCGGGAACTCAGATCTGGTTGAAATACTTCTATGTCATTTGCATGCAGCAGTGCAGAAGTGGAAAGAGGAGAACATCGTAGGTGATGTAATACTGCTGTAGTAGTGGGAAGTCTGGTCTTCGCGAAGTAGAAATACTATTATGAAGAGACATGGAAGAAGGAATTGGGTAAGAAGAAGGTAAAAGGCCTAGTGCGTTAGAGTTTCTGTTCTTGTAGCCAATGTCTTCAAATGAGTGACAATAAAATATACATTGGTAATACGAGTATATAAGAGCCCAAACTAGAGCTCAAGTCAGGTTTGTCTGCCTTTCTGTTGAGTAGAATAATTACTTCTGACCTGATTAGCGCTAACCAATTCTCATATAAATTGATTGTAGTCATCAATCATTTGTGCAACATGTATCAGATTTCCATGCTGGAATACTCTAAATCCATTCTGAGCAGATGTAGTATTTGTACTACCTCTCTTTGGATTTCATCAATTGGCTAGAATGAGCTAAGGTACATGATGGATCATTCGAAGAAACAAGGCCCTCTTATTATTGTACCAAACAATTGAAAGAATTCTTATGACCAGAATACCACTACTGGAGTTCCAGTCTAAAGTCCTGTATATAGTGACCTATGGACAGCTGATTCTGGAGGAAACTCTGGCTGACCACAGCCAGGCATTCTGGAAGGACCTATTCCCTACTCTGGAAGGTAATGGAAGAGGAGAATGGTTCTAAAGTAGTTCATATCGATATTGATTTGAACCTCTGTCAATTGAGGGTGAAAGATGAAATGCTGTAAAGCCTACATAGTGGAAAAAAATAAATTTGCTTGAGAAGCACGCCCCCATTTGGAAGTGTCAATTCTGGTTTTGGGTTTGTCAACTCAACCGTTTCTGTGGTTATGTCACTACTCTGATTATTTGTCTGACAAGAACAAAACAAAAAGCTATAGGTATAAACCGTTTCCCCAAGTGCATAAAGCTTATATTCCTAATCAATTTCTTTATTAGATATCTTGATAGTCTGTATGGACTGGCCTATGAAGCGCGTGATTATCAAATCAAAGGTGATATTTGATGTGTGGAGATACAAGTCGTCAAAACACTTTTCAATATGGGATGCTAGTGGCTTTATCTTCCTCCAACACTCTTTCCGTGTATAGCTTTCGTAATAGAGTCAGTGGTGAAAATAACTGTTGATTTTCGCATAGTGATTGTAGGATATTTTGTGAAATTGAGTGTCTTTAATGCCTTCTCTCAATAGTCTTTCATAGCTGGATATTGACAGGCTCCATTCAAGATTTGTAATTCAATAGAGATTTATAATTCGCCAATATTTATTGCAACCCATTGCTCTTACTCTATTCCGTAGTGAGTGCTACTTGCAAACCATTCCTTCAAGCTCCCCAGAACCTTTACAAAACCGCCCGCTATCTCTCGTGCCACTTCTGGGGCTTTAGATATATTGGCTACTACAATCACTTCTCAATTCCATCATGAAGATTGATTCGTTGTGGGCTTTCATACATGAAATTAATGGGACAACACACTATATCAAGCTGTAAGATGTATATTGCTTCAGCTGCAGATAGCAATAAGTATTTAGTACTTTAGATTCTAAAATAGAATATGTCAAAATAATCGAAAACAGCTCAACTGGAGAATGATTATCTTTTGTTGCTAGTCCCGAAAGCAGAGCATGGGCATCATGTGGTGGAAACAGGCTTCAAAGGTAGTTAGATTCTGGAGATTGAGGAAGCTGTTTCCGGATATTTTGAGCTGTAGCCTTTAAGGATTTCGCATCAGTGACTTACGTTCTATTATTTAAACGCCAGAACATCTGTGAATGTACTCATAAAAACTACCTCTCCTTTTTTTAACCTGTGGGATCTCATTATCCTGGATCTTGGATGACCGTCCCACTTCATTCCCCAGCCTGGCAAATGGGACTCTCTTCTGTGGAATTTTAATTAGGGAAAACTACACTGTGTTGAATAAAGATATCTGCTTAGAGTATAGCCTGAAGAGAACTCTTTTCACAGACATGAATTTGATGATTGTTCAGGGCATGGGATTCGCCTGATTAATGATAGTCATATCGTTGAATGCAGATACAAGATTTGGAAAGAGCGCATTCTGCATTTCTAATTTGTTGAAGGAATAACTCTTGCATTGTCGCATAGGCATGTAACCCTCGCTTACACGCATATGCGACTGTACAGGATTAGTAAATCATACATTTTAACTATCCTTCTAGCATATTCTAATGATAGGAATGGAGGCCAGGTGTCCCGTCATCGACCAAAAGAAAGCGCGTGTGATTAACAAGAATGAGGGCAGGGTAGTGCAAATAATATCAGCTGGCCTGCTATGGAGCAGGTCTTGGTGATTGATAATGGACGATACTGAGGGGAGTTGAATTCATTCTGGTTTTCCTTGACAGAGGGGTTGCTAGACAGGGCCCCCCCCAAGGTGCGAGCTGGGGTAGGGGGGGGAAATCATTTTTTATGAAAACTGGAGAAGGAAACGGTGAAATGAGTTATGAGAGATGGGGCTGGCTTGCTTTTCTATCAGACTTTGCCTTGCTCTATCTACTGAGGTCCCGGATCATATTCGGGCAAAGAACTAGTAGTCTACACCTAGTCCTTCCTTTAATTTTCTCATTCCACAAGCCCCAGTGGATATCCATCAGTCGTTTCTCCACCCCCATGCCAATCTTCCTCCCGCGCTTGCAGTGAATATTCTTGTCATGCCAATACTGAAACACAGCATCGATACTGCACTCCTTTGACATTACCAAATCCAACTCCAAAGCTCGAAGCATGCGCCACATGGCATCTGAAACGTCCAAGTTAGAAGATTACCGCAGTAGGGATGCAGGCAGCTAACACACGCTTGGGCAAAATTGACCCGATCCGGTGAGCTGACCAATTTCATGTCGAGGCAGTATTTCTTAATCAATTTGGTGACGGCAGCACTCGCGTTGCTACGCTCGGTGCACCACTTGCTTGCATCTTTGCTACTGCGGTCACGCCTATTACCGTCTTCAAGTTTGCGGGTTAATTGAATAACTTGAGTGTTGAGGGCGTTACGGCGGACATGGAGAGGAGGGAATTGAGGCCGTTGTGGTTACACTTTCTGTGGTAGGGACAGGGGGCCGGCAGGAGGAAATACGTACTTTTGTTTGGCGTCTGTCGAGCTCTGGTAGCAGATTCACGATACTTCCCTGCTTGAAGGCTTTCTTCCCAACTACGACCTTGGAAAAGCAATTCTGTCAGCCCGGGAATCCCCAGAAGAGTGGAATCGACTTTTGAAGAGACTTACGCTTCGTCGGTACACCATCTTCATCCCCAGAGAGGTCACTCTCATCGATCGGGATGGTGACTATGTTGGGATTGGTTTGTTGAGAACTAGCTCAGGAGGCAAGTGGTTGGTTCGATGGAACATTTCCGCTCCGCCCCAGGTACCTGCTCTTGGCGGCGACGTGGGAGGAGGATCTAGCCAGATATAGTTAGGTTAGTAAACGTATATTAAGGGGAAAATGCAGGGTCTAACAGGTGAAAGATGCTTTGCCTGATTGTCAGACAGTGTTCCCAACTGTCCGGGGGCCCGGCGGGGCCCCGTTGCGGGACTGCCAAGAGCCCCGGAAGGGACGGGACGTTTATCTGTAGTCCATCCGGGGCGGCCTGGGGGCAGGACGGCCGTCTTTGGGCAGGACGGCGGGCCCTACAAGGTGAGACATGTTAGTTCAGGGCACGGGGGGTGGACGGCAGGTGTTGGCCGAGGACTGCGGCGCAGTGTAGAGGACGGCTGGGGACTGCGCGTGTGGTGTCTCGTGGGTGTATGATCTTAACTCGGCTAGTACAGGAGGCCCAAGCCCTAGGACTATAGTCACATATAGTCCGTCCGGTCCTCACCTTCGCGGGTCTAGTCCTGTCAGCCTCAAAAAGACTGACAATGTGCTGTAGTCCGTCCCGTCCTCACCCGAAGACGGACGGACTGGACGGTTGGGAACATTGGTCAGACATTGCCCTTGGTAATGGCCGGAGGAAGGAAGCGGGAAGGAGAAAGACCATTATTATCTGAGGATAGAAGTGGTGCAAGTGAGCTGGGTGGATGGCGAGGTAAGGAAATGATGCGTGAGTCAAGCAATCCTTGCAGCGCGTCTCATAGACAGGGTCATGCTCGCCTCGGCAGTAGGGATAGGCGGTCAAATGACAGAGAGGCACCGAGAACGGTTCTGTAGGGTGGTCTATTTACCGGCTGCAGTCGTATTGCCTAACGTAAAAACTCGAATAGAAGTGAAATGTGCTATGACGTTGGGAATGCCTCTCCTAGTAAGGCGCCTCGTATATTCCTTTTGTTTTGTCTCAACTGGGGCTGAGTTTGAGGTGTTTTCTCCTCGCGTAGCTGAGAAGGGAAATTCTAACATCCAAACACATTTCTCTTCTATTTGAGTTTTTACAGTTCTTCTCTGCGCGTTGGTTATCAGTCAGTGTTACAAGGAAGCACAGGGCAGGCCACTTAAATTTAGCTTTCTAAGGCAGTCATGCCAACAATGCACCGAACCAGCTAACCCCCCCTGACAAACTAAAATTTTCGAGCATCATTCATTCACATAAATTTACTGGTATTGTGTAGATTCTGTGATGGCAGGTTGCCATCAGCCTGCCTTAACGAGACAGTATAATACCATCAATCTCTTTCCCCATCCCCCCCCCACGACATTACATTCACCCAACCTTTTAAAAATCTCCCCTGTTTCGTTACTCCCATCAAAGGTGTTTTTTTCGTTTTTGTTTTTGTTTTCCTTTCTCTTCCTCCCTCCTTCCGGATTTTTTTTATAGAACTTTTTTACCTTCGGTAAAACATCATTCTTCACCCTTCCCGTTCTGCGCTTCTCGCTACGGAAGCACAGGAAGCACAGGAGAGAAAGAGATAGAAAGGAGAGGAGGCGAAGGGTGATTGAAATTGTTTGGCGCGAGGAAGGAGAAAAATATAAACCAACATAACCTTTTGATGCCTTGAGAGCTCATTGTGCTAATGGAAGCCGACCCCTCACCCTCTGCTCCGGCAACTACCACCATGCTTGTTAGCAATCGGTCTCATCCTGACAGCGTCCTCAAGTGTCCTGCCTCTACTGCTCCCATCGCTGCTTCAGCTATCGATTTCCCTATCTCGGAGGAGGATACCCACAGTGAGCAGGAGACTTTGAGGGATGGGCACTCGAGCTTGAATCCCTGGTTGAGGTATTTGGAGTATAAGGCCAAGACTGGAGGCATTCATGGCCAGGTGTTTGTTTTCGAGAAGGGTTGTAAAGCATTGCCTAGGTCATACAGACTTTGGAAGATGGTACGTGTCCCTTGGTCCTTCCGCTGACTTTACCTACTGTGTTTATTTACTTTTGTGTTATGGCCTTGTTTGTTGTGTGGTGGTGGTGCGATTGTTTGGTCATGAGGTATAGAGATTCTGATTGGAATGTTTTTAGTACCTCGATTTAAGAGTCAAGCACTTTTCCTCCCTCAATCCGGCACAGTCCCAGGATGAGGACAAGAAGGTCAATGATTGCCTGGAACGGTCTCTCCTCGTCCTCCTCAACAAGATGCCTAGGATCTGGACAGACTACCTATCCTTCCTGCTCAAACAATGCCTCGTTACCGAGATCCGCCGAACTTTCGATCGTGCCCTCCGGGCTCTACCGCTTACCCAGCACAGTCAAATTTGGGCACGATACCTACCGTTCGCCAATTCCGCTTCTGGAGAGATGGCTGCGAGGATTTGGAAACCGTATATGCAGGTTCACCCGGAGGAGGCAGAAGAATTGATTGAACTTCTCGTTGAAATTGGGAAATACGGGGAGGCGGCACAAAAGTGGATCGAGGTGCTGGGTAATCCAGAGTTTCGGTCAAAGGCTGGCAGAAGTCATTTTCAGATGTGGAGTAAGCTAGGCGACTTGTTGCTCAGCCACGACCCTGAGGCCAAGGGCATTGACCTTGGGAAGATTGTGCGGAATGGGATTGGAAAGCTTAGTGTCCAGGGGGGGGAATTGTGGAATAGTTTGGGCACCTATTGTATCACCAAGGGTGACTTCGAAAGGGTATGTGGATCGAATAATTTGAATTGTTTGAGGATTGATTGCTGATTATTTTGCGTAGGGAAGAGACTCTTTCGAAGAGGGCGTCGCCACCGTTATGACTGTGCGGGACTTCATCCAGATCTTCGACTCGTACACGGAATTCGAGGAATCCATCATTGGAACCCTGATGAAAGCGATTGCTGAACGGCAGAAGAAGGGAATTGTTAACGAAGGCGCCGGTTCTGATTTGGATATCCGATTGATGCGGTTCGAACAATTAATCGACCGGCGTCCTTTCCTGGTCAACGACGTTCTCCTGAGGCAGAATCCGAATAACGTCATAGAATGGCAGAAGAGGGTAGCGCTTTGGGGTGATGACAAGCAACAGATCGTCCAAACATATGCTGATGCCGTAGCCGCCGTGAACCCGAAGAAGGCCGTTGGCCAATTCCATTCCCTGTGGGTAGGATATGCAAAGTTTTATGAGAAGTATGGGGATATGAAACAGGCACGAACGATTATGGAAAAGGCTGTTCGTGTCCCCTTCAAGTCTGTTCAGGAGCTCGCTGAGATGTGGGTTGAATGGGCCGAGTTGGAATTAGGTAATGACAATTTCGGAGAGGCGGTCAAAATTATGGCTAATGCCACTCAATCGCCCAAGAGGAGCACGGTGGATTATTTTGACGAAACTCTGACACCGCAACAGAGGGTTCATAAGAGTTGGAAGCTGTGGAGTTTCTACGTCAATCTTGTAGAGAGTGTCAGCACACTTGAGGAGACGAAAAAGGTTTATGAAAAGATTTTTGAGCTCGGAATTGCTACTCCGCAGACTGTGGTGAACTATGCTAGCCTCCTAGAGGAGAACAAGTATTTTGAAGAGAGCTTCAATGTAGACTCCCCTTCCGCTGTCTGTCATATCGATTCAACTAAAAAAAACAGGTCTACGAGTATGGCCTCAATCTCTTCACCTACCCCGTAGCCTTTGAACTTTGGAATCTCTACCTAACCAAAGCTGTAAACCGCAAAATTGATATCGAACGACTTCGTGACATCTTCGAGCTTGCCCTGAAACATTGCCCCCACAAGTTCACGAAAGACATCTATCTAATGTACGGCAATTTCGAAGAAGAGCGCGACCAACCCCTGAGAGCAAGGAGCATCTATGAGAGCGCGATAAAGGTGCTACGAGGCGGAGAGGCGACGGAAATATGTCTCAAGTGGGCTGAGATAGAGCAACGTCTCGGAGATATCAATAGAGCATGGAGCATCTACGTCTATGCATCGTCAATCTGTGATCTAAGAACTTCACCACAACTCTGGACTAAATGGGAAGCCTTTGAAATCCGGTACGGCGGCGAATACTCACTCAATAAAATGCTCGGAATCAAGAGGATGGTGGAAGCGAAGTACAACGACGTCAACTCCATCGCAAGTGGCTGTGCTGGCAGCGGGAGTGACGAGGAGGTGGGGTCCGAAAGGGACGATGCAATGGAGGCAGAGGAGAGTGACGCTAGGGTGCCCGCGGGATTCGTCCCGGCGAAGGATCGAGGGGAAATTAAAGGATCGGTTGGAAGGGTTGTTACGGCTACAGGCACGGAGGTTAACCCTGACGCTATTGATTTCGATATGGAAGGGTAGCCTACCAGTATTCCATAGTTAAAGGGGTATGGTTGCTTGCTCGGTTGGATGCAGTCGTGGGAAGGCGGAGTTTAGCCTTTTCTTCTTTCTCACTCTTTTCTGCTTTCTCCTTTCATTCCCTTTGAATGTCGCCTTAAATCAGGCAAATTCAATTTTTCTTTTCCTTTCTTGTCTTACTCTGAGCTAAGTTATGTTGCCAATTGACCTGCTGCCTATCTGACTATCCTATCCACCAGTCCGCCCGACAGCTCATCAGCCCCTTCATTTTACCTCATTTCGTTAGTGCTATATGCTTATATCCTATTACAGTACTCAAGCTACTATTGCACCTCACTTCACTGTCCTTAAATTCATGTTTCATAAAATGTTGTTTTCAAACTGCATAATCATTATCATTATCATTCCCTTTTATAGTAAGTGCACAAAACTAATGTCAAATCCAGAGAGAAACATATGGCAATAAAGTAAAGTTGGCTTGCTCTGAGATATAATAATAATACATATTGTCTTCATAATTTGCTAAATAGTATTGTTGAAGAAATTAAATGATTGTGAAACAAATAAGTAAAAAGGAAGGAGAATTGAAGCAAAACTATATTATGCAAAATGTAGTGGAATAGAAATATGGCAATTCACAACTATGAATTATATTACAGAACAATTATAGTAAAGGAAGCATCACTATTAGGAATCACAGAATAGAAGTTAATCTTGCACTTGTTAGTAATGACCGATGATTACTCAGAATCAGAGAATCTTTCGATCTTATCTTACCTATGATTTCATTTGTCTGTCAGCTATACTTTCTCAACTTGAGACTTTGTTTACAAGCACTCAGTTACTCTCCATGGATGAGCAATTTGGAAGAGCGTATCTGTCTACTTTTGACAACAGTAGAGTTTGTTATTTAACCTCTCAGATCTAGTAAATAATAGGGCCTGGCCAGATTACACGCCCTACATGACTGACAAATATCAGGTAGGGTAATATTAGTTGGTTTGTGGCCTCTTCTCCCTGGATCCTGTCTAATCCATGTAATACATCAGCAAAAAAACATTTTTCCCCCTGTTCCCGTTGTGGATCCATGTTGTTGAGTTTTATGTTTTGTCTAATTGCATGTGACCCCATCTAATCCTGAACATCCCTGTAGTTCTACTGAAAGATAAGATACTAATCTTAATTTCTGCAAAATCTGAGCTATTTTTAGCAATTCCTCAAGGACATTTTACATACCAAAGTTGAGCAATATTTGTTCAAATTATACAACTTCGGAATGTAAAAGGTCTGTGAGTTGATGATAGAAATAGCTCATATTTTGCAGAAATTAAGATTTGTATCTTTTTTTCAAATAGAAGGAATGGGACTCCTGATATTACAATTGGGTGACACGTGATTCCACAAAACATAAAACTCAACCACATCCCGGTGGTCCTACCTCCTTGTCGTCCTACTTTCTTGCGCTTGGCTTGGTGGCGCTTTCGCAGGGGAAAGCTAGCAAATCATCCTTACTCCCTGGAAGCCAGTCTCACATCTCATGAACTCCACTCGCCAATTCGTACAGTATCTGGATATACAGTACTCGCGCGGCCGAGTTGCTCTTGGACACCCACATAGAGTAGTCATCGCTGGACCAATAAGTGGACAATCCGATGGCGGCAAGTGGCGTCATGCAATTTGCTATACCGTAGAAATTATGTGGGCATACGATGATTACCTGTTCATTGAGAAGCAATCTGGTACCGTCGGATTTTTTGTAACGTATATGATTATTAACGATGTTGCCCTGGATCAGCTTGCTATTCGCCCGTAGGATTGCTACTCTATTTGGGTGTCCAACAGCAACACGGCCGCGCGAGTCGAGAGAACGCTTGGCTCCTGGGATATTATTATCCGGTATAGCCAACACAATTTATGGCCACAAGCGCTGTGGTTCCCGAGAAAGAAAAAAAACTCGGACACTGTATGACCAACTACTCGAGTATCTTAGCACCAAGCGGCTTTCTCCATTTTCAAATACTTTATCAATTTGCGAGTAGACTACGCTTGGAAAAAAACAATTTGTACTGTATCCCTTATGAATTTATTACGGGCTCCCTACATGAGATATTTGTATCGCATGAACACCTTTTCAATCAGCTGGTCGAGGAAAGCACCGTAAAGTGCGCTCAGAGGCCTTATCACATTCTGATATACAGGTAGTAATCGAGTACTAGTGGCTAGCCAAATTCACTCTTTGCTGAGGCTGAGGCGGGACACATAGAACCACTCGACAGCTATTTGCTGCGAATCCCTGATTAGGCTTGTAGCGCAGCAGACACAGCCCGCTTGCGTGGGTAGGAGCTGATGAACCAGGCAACAAGCAAATAAGGCATCTCATTTACTCGGAACAATTATCATGCATCTTCGAAGGAGACACCCAGCACTCGTAACTGCCGCCAGAGCATCCTCCCTGAGTTTCTATTTCTCTAGCCTCAACGGCTACCCGCTTTGGACCAGTACCGCATTCACTGGTTATATTCGGAATAGGGAGGGCTATTACCACAGTACGAGTAGATAAAAAAGCGAGTTACTTGTACAGTACCACCAACATGGCTCTGTGGAAGGTTAGCCGAGCCAAGCAGTCACGCAACCTTCTCGTGACAACAACTACCAAAACTGGTGATCTTGACGTAGTAAATCTAATTTTGAACCAATGAGCCATCAGGTTATGACAATACAGGAAATTAACCAAGAATAATCAGTCATCTCACTTTCGCTTGATCTCTTTTTTTTTATATTCTCTCGGCCTCACAATTACGCAACACGCCGATCTTTCATGTTAGCGCCATTCCGAATATAATCAATAAATGCTGAAATTCATTCTTGCGAGTTTGTATTCTCCCGCTCCGGTATTAGTGTTGGTATTGTGTTGTGTAATAGTGAGCTTCATATATCGTCATAGATATGCCGGCGCTTCCTCACTGAGAACTGCCCACGTAGTAATTCAAAGCAGCCTTCTATAAAATCACCAATATCGCTCCCATATCTATCGCTATAGCACATGTGCATTCAACGCTATTTGGATAAACCATGGAACCGCCAACATATCTGGAAACAGAATCGGGGCAAAGACAGCTCTTGCTGGCCGCAGAGCATGGGGCTGAGGGAGCCGTAAAGTTAATATTGGAACGACAGGATATCGATCCCAACTCTTCCGATGCCAAATACTGTCGAACTCCGCTCTTCTGGGCTGTAAAGCAGGGCAGTGAGGGAGTAGTAAAGTTGCTATTGCAACGAGAGGATATCGATCCCGACAGAGGAGATACCAAAGACGGCATGACACCACTGGAGTTAGCGGCACGGCAGGGCCATGAGGGAATAGTGAAGCTGCTGTTGGGACGACAGGACATCAATCTCAACACTCCGAATGCTAAATCCTATTGGACACCACTCGGGTTGGCTGCGTGGGCTGGCCATGAGGGAGTAGTAAAGTTGCTATTGGACCGAGAGGATATCGATCTCAACACTCCGAACTCTAAAGCTGGCGGGACACCACTTTATTGGGCAGCATGGCTGGGGTGTGAGGGAGTGGTAAAACTTCTACTTGACCGAAAGGATATCAGTCCCGACATTGCAGACACCCAATATAACCTAACACCGCTGTGGAGAGCAGCGGAGAACGGCCATGAGGGAATCGTAAAGTTGCTATTGGAACGAAACGATATTGATCCCGACACAAGAGAGACCCAGTGTGGCCGAACCACACTCCTGTGGGCTGCCGAGCAAGGCCTCGAGGGAGTAGTAAAGCTGCTATTGGAACGAGACGATATCAATCCCAACACTGCCGACACCAAATATCACCTAACACCGCTCTTATGGGCCGCAGAGCGCGGGCATGAGGGTGTAGTAAAGTTGCTATTGAAACACAGGGATCTGGATCCTGAAATACCGGGCCCAACGGGACAAACAGCCCTTGAGATAGCGGCATCCCGGAAACACGCAGGGATTGTACGATTACTCTCTCAACCGAAATCATCCCCTCTCCTCCCTGCACCCCCCGCACCTGAACCGTTGGAGCCACATGAAGGCTCTCTTCAGCAGTCGACTCCCTCAAGTTGTCTAGACTCTCTCATCTGTGTGATTGGTGTGATTCTTCTGCTGGGCCTGATTGCCTCCCCATTTCTGATCATCGCTTTTGTCCCCCGTGCCCCCCGCCGCTACTACATCGTGTTCGAGTAACCCCATCGTGGTATGTTAAGTTAGGGAACACTTGTAGGTATGAGCAGGAATATGACCAGACTGCGCGGCGGTGACTAGTGTTGTGTGGTAGACAGCCCACTGTGTTGGCTACTACAAACTGTATCTAGTTTGAGCTGCGTTCCTGTCTCTTTACAACTGCCTTCATCCATTTCTACACTCCTTTGGGAACACACTTGTCATGTACATCGAATATCGAACACATCTCAGTTTTCATATCAGCCACTGACCGGTGTCTTTCTCATGAGGACAGTTCGGCTCATAGCTGTGTCATTGCGGTGGTTGTACGACGGCATATTTCCCTGCGCATAACTGGGACCTCCATCACATCGTCGGATGACTGCCCCACCATACATCGGAGTCGAGGAGGGCAAAAGCATTACTGTTTTTTGTTCGATACATGCAATTTACGGCAGATCGTGCGCCAGCCTGAGTAGAAATTAGCCTAGGGGTCCTAGTGGAATAGAGTGAATAACCTCTGACTCAATTATTGCTGTTTTTAGATCTTTCTCGTGGATGTCCTGTCTCCCCCCCTGCTCTCCTACTTGTACCACATGATACCGTTGATCTCCTTTTATTGTTTTTTTTGTTTTCTTTCCAGATTACCCTTTTCCCTCAGAATACATGATGGAAAAAGGTGCCATACACACCTCCCCACACCCTTTAGTAATCTGCTTTAAGCAATGTGCAATGTCAGCTTTTCGACTATATCATTTCATGAAAATTCTTATAGAAATTGAGCAGGGTCACCCACATCTCATAAATAGCTTCAGTATGGAAATCAATGGTTACTTTCCATCATCTGACCTTGAACAAACTCTGCTGGGTGTCTCCATCAACTGTTCCCCTCTAGCACAAAAGTCGGTGCTTCAGAATCACTGTGTTGGCCAGTAGCGACAGGCAGAGGGGTGGTCAAGAAGATCACAGGGGTTATCCCTGATCACGTTCTGGCCGGGGGCCCCCCATGATCAACTGATCGATGAAATTGAAAATGGTAGTCAACCTTTATAAACTTTCCAAATTGCGATCATCGATCATAACCACAATTGCAAATATATACAAGTTTTACAGTCCAGTGCAGCGTCCAGATTTCCAACGTTTCAACATTTCATTAACACTCTCATCATATTCCGAGATTCCTTGCCATTTCCTCATTCCCGAGATCGTGATCATTCCCATCACACTACGCGTAATAATACCAAACATTTTAGTAGCAACTTGTTGTGCTCAGGATGACAGAAATTGTTGTCCGCAACACATAGCAGTCCGGTAATCCGTCCGGCTTTGGGCACTGCCAGACTGACCCAGGCTTTTTCAGAGACAGCCGAACCGGGCAGTCGGCAAGTGGCTTTCCAAAACTAAAGCTGGGCCCGGCCTGGGTTACCTGCAGGCTTTTAGTATTTCATCCTGACCCTAATACCCAAAAATAGCTTTTCGGGTATTCGGATCAGGGTTGAAACACGCTATCCCCATATCTCTTGCTGGACTTTACGTGTATCACACTGGAAGCTCTTTTGTCGGAGGAGGATATCTTTATCTTAGTTCTATCGCGCTACTCTCTAAATGCAGCATAATATCAATAATATGGTAGTCGGAGGAGAGATAAAATTTTGGTGAACATGAGGCTCGAGATAGTATTTCGGTTAAGATTAATAGACCAGAGATAGAGATGGTAAATTCAATATTAATATTTAGCTAGATAAAGCAAAGAGACAAAATAATTGTTGTAAGTGAAGAGCGGAAGGGTCATGGTCTCTTAGTGTGAATATGAAAATAATGGTTGTTAATCAGTAAAGGACATTTACGCGTCTTAAGAAAAATCTACTAATACCGCTCTAAGCTCCTTCTTTTATTTTCATATTCTGAGTGATTAGCTGTGGAAAGCGTGGGTTGCCTATCCTCACGACATGGCGGTTGCCTGAGCACCTGCGGGCTTTCGCGGCCGTTAAGAATTTAAGCCGGACTCACCCAGAACCTTCAAAACCACGACCGCTTCGGAACGCTGGATGAGGCCTCTATTGTTCTCGAGATATCTTTGGCAATTTGGCCCTTTCTTGGGTTTTAACACAAGAGAGAATAATACAAGGAGTTGAAGTTTGGCGGGGATTGAATATTGAACCGAAGACCGAATCACACTAACCCTGTCTCTGGGACCACTTCATTCCTAGTGTCTGCCATCATGAAGCATATTGGGCATCGAGGCTTAACCTTCACGAATGACCAGTTAAACATAAGACTCTGCTAGAAGGCTTTCTGAGATGAGGACTGTCTTGAAATAAGAGTCAGACCACTGCTGGTCGACTTGAATGTGCCAACTGTAATCTCCTTGGACACTGTCTGTGTCCCTTGGTATCCTGCCGGCAAAGATCTACCAAAAGATGAGCACATGCAATTCTCCAAGGATAACTGGGTTCAGCCTAGGAAAGGAGAATCAAGGGAGCGGTCCCAATACAGGATACTAGCCAAATGCTCCTTGCCTCTCTTGCACTCGTCAGGGCACCCAACTGCGATCAAAACGGCCTTCCCAACTGGATCCAATTCAGGTACAACCTTCTGTGCAGTGTTTGTTATTCCTTCCACCGGACTTTCATCCAAGCAGCCATATATCTACTCCGCAACATCTGAAATAATATTGGAGAACCCCGCAGGTTGTGTACTGTGGAACCTCGGGTAATTGAACAATGTCCTATTATTGTTGAACACCGGCGCTCACCCCGACTCAGGGTTCCCAATGGTCGGCCGCGGACGGGCTCGGACTAGCTAGACCAGGCCAAAGTCTAGCGTGGTCTCGTAGCGGAAATTAGTCTGAAGGGACAGTCGTGATGGTTGAAACTGACCGGACCGGGCTCGGTCAGACTGGATAGACCAAGTGAAAACCGAGTGATAGAAGATGTATTTGCCTATAGCTTGTCCGCTAAAAGACAACAGATAAATCGTGAATACCTCTGCAGAGAAACCAGCTGTCTGAAAGTTCTCTCTCCTTAACCCATACTGATGAGCAGACTCCGCTAACCGACTAAACGACCAAATCCAAGGCAAGTTGAAATGTACATGTAGCCTCGCTCATATAGGTAGTGAAGATCCGTTGCAACTAATGTACGCCACAGCGGGCCAAAACACATGATTACATGAAGCAGACTGAGAGAGTGGTATTCAGAAAACCGGTTTAGGCTCTCTACTTGGGGACTATTTGATATAACTGTGTGTTTTGGCATGCGATTGGGTACGTTATCAAGTCTTTTAGTTCACTAATGGAGTGATGCTACATGTAGCGAAACCTGCTTATTAATACACCTTCCCCGGCTTCCGCCCATGCCGGTGGGAATAGGGAGACTGGTCTGGGACTAATCCCGACCAGTCCTTGACAACATCTATTGGTCAGATCTAGTCACAGACATCAATTCAGACTAACGGACTGGTCGTGCCTCCCAGATTTGACCAGTCGGACTATTCAGAACCCTGCCCCGACTTCACTACGACTGCATGCAAGTTTATCTCATTTGTCAGAATGTAGGGGAAACAAATCAGATCATCCAACGGTCAATCAGGTACTCGATGAAGAGTCTGAGAAGCGGGGTCGCTGGCATGATATTGCGGTGAAGAAAAGCGGGGAATGTAGATGGTATGATGTTGCGGTGAAGAAAAGAGGGGAAAGAAGATGGCGTGATGGAAGAAGGAAATGACATGAGCTTGTTCAGAATACTCTTGGAAGAGTTGTCAAGGCTTTTTGTACTTAAGAGTCCTTCTCGTGCACATTTGTTCACAGACTAAGCCAGGGCAAAATTTTTTTTTTTCTTTTTTTTAAATCAAGTGCCTTTGTTTTATTAAGGTACAAAGACAGCATGCATCTTTAACGATATGGCCGACAAAAACCCTACCCTCCTCACCCCAGGAAACATCCAAACCCCCAAGTGCCTCTGGTATGAGACCAACCGTACATCTCGCCTATCGCCCAACGAAACCCCCCGAATATACAGGTACACCCGAAGGATATAGAAAGGAAAGAAACAAGCAGGAAGGAGAGGGGAACCCTTAGTGACATCTACAAAATATGAACAAAGGAGATAAATGAACCCCTGACAAAGAAAATTTACGTCTGATAAGTGACGTGTATCAGCCTAAGCTAGGAAGTGAGAGTATGGACCTGAACACCGGAGCGGTGCCGGGGGACGAAGCGGTGCGCGATGGCAGGATAGACCGGTGTATGGAGGCGACTCTGGTGAGTGGTCACCGGAGGGTGTGCCAAAGCAGCATTAGCGACGGCCAGAAGGACGGGCGTAACCGCGGCGGGTTTTTTGTATAGTGACCGAAGATCTACCGCGGGAAAGGCGCAGTAAGGTGCCAGCTGAGGAGGTGGGAACAGGGGGGGGCGTGTGTAGCTGTAACCGAGAAACAGAACGAAGACCAGGAGGGTAGAGGGAGAGGGATGTGAGGAGGAAGGACCGTCCGAACACTTGAGACGAACGACTAGAGTAACCGCGGCCGATGCTTTTCCGAACGGGAAACGAAAGACGAGGCGCTGAAGTTACTAACCGAAGTGTTCCCCGACAGGACCACACAATCGAGACGGAAAGGTACTTCGCAAAGTGCTTGGAATGCTCAGCGCCGACCGTGAACGAAGAGGACAGAATGCCGACCGTGCAAAACCTAAGCGAGGTGCAAAGGAAGTGCGGGGTAAAGGGGAGAACTGAGCTTCATGAGCGGGAGTCAACGATGAACAGGAACAACCCCGTGGAGGAGGGGGTAGACCCCAGAGGGAGAGGAGGGGATGTAGAATCGCTCCCCTAGGCAGAAGCCATCAAGGGGGAGGAGAGGGGGTGGTGGTGGAATCCCACGATGATTTCCCTGGTGTTGAGATTTCAATCACCGGAGATCTAGGGGAGATGGTTCGTGACTAGGCCAGGGCAAAGGTCCTTCTTCTATATAGATTATTCTTCCTTGAGAGCAAGTTCCCAGATACACCATCAGTTTAGCCGAAAGATTATATGAGGTTATGAGCACGGGGAGCATCTCATAACGGAAACCGATTACTTGATAAACATCAGCAACAGCAGATATTGATCAAGCAAACAGTTCAGATCATTGCTCTGTAATTAGCCATATCAGAAGGCGAAACCGGAAGTTGCGAGACGAGTATCGCAGAGGTAAGTACACACCAGTGTCCAACATCTCTTACACAATCGGTCAAGAAATTGGATGGCTCTATGGCTACTTGAGATAGTAATTATAAGGCATGCCACTTCAGAATAGTCCATAATCTGAAGGAGAAAGACCTCTTGGAAGCGATCAAGCACTCAGATCAAACTGTCAGTTCAACAAAGGATGACCAGGCGTTTACGATTATTACCCTTAATATTAAGGACTCACAAATTCCCAACATTGAGGATGCGACAACAGCTCAGGAAGCTTTGGCATCATTGAAGGAGGTGCTCCATGGTATCTGAATGAACGGGAGACTGGTCTTGATCCAGCGTTTGTGGTCCTTAGAAATGGTGGAAGGGTAGGATATTGTACAACACCAAAATCAATTTCGCGAATTAGCAAATCAGTTACGGGACTTTTCAGCTGCAGGCAAAGAGTTCAAGAATAGTTAGCTTTTGACAATTCTAACATTAAGTTTGCCAGAATCATACGAACCACTTATCATGGCCTTACTAACGTGGAGTGATGAGATTACATTCGACATTATGGCAGGCAGACTACTTCAAGGATCAGTACGACGACATGTTGGACAAGTAACCCACAAGGCCCAAGATAGTGGCAATATACGAGGGTGACACCCTGCTTTCACAGCAAATTGAATATGAGCCAATACTTGATTGCCCTATGGAGGACTGGGAAGAGGCCGAGGTGGATTCCATGGGAGTTCTCGTGGCCTGTATACTGCCAAGGTTAACATACCACGAAGTGGCACACAAACAACACCTGAAACAAAGTGTCACTACGGTTATAAGGAAGGCCACTGGATAAAGAACTCGTCCAAGTGGAAATCCGAAGAGATAGGAACTCACACTAGGTGTACTTCAAGGGAGTTTATGTTTTTGGTAGAGGACAAATGTGAGCGTCAAACACGTGGGCGGATTATTGACTGATGTGCGAGTAAATACCTTGGGGTGATCGGAATTGGTTCTCTATGTACACGAACATTAGCAAAGAGTAAGCTATTACCATGGGTGATGGGAGAAAGATCCACACTCTTTGAAAGGGAGAGATTATGCTTGGTACCAGAGAAATAAGGCTTAAGTTGACTGAGGTTTGGCATGTGCCGGAAATCGGAGGCGATCTCATGTTAGTATCGAGACTTGTGGTCACTGAGTACCTAGAAGAATTTGATAAATAGCAATGCACTATCAGGAAAGATGGGATTCGCACAATACTGGGCAATTGATATGGTCGCTTGAACTACCAACTGACTTTATCAGCGCTTGGGAACCAAGTAGATAAAATGAGAAGAAACCTTGGACTTGCAACAAACAACACAACAAGCGCTACGCTCGAGACGTGGTACAGAAGACTCAGTCATTGAATACAAGACAATACTTCGGTAAAGATTATCTGTTGATCAGCTAAAGATTATCTTGGGTTGGATGTGCTGGAGGGGAGTTCAGACATATCTGATGAAGTTGTTGCTTCCGGTATATCATCTGCATCCTCACGCCATTTCAGGATACACTGGTGCGTCGTGTCTGTCGTGATGCCATTTAAGAATACCCTTTGGCTCAGGACACAATGCGGAAGAATCGTCCCGTCAGACTGCACAGGTGATCCTGTGTTGCTTCGGTCCGTATCCAGACGTTATCAGTCTTGCCTATCTCATTGTGATGGCTCTATGACGTGGGTTGATTTCCCGTCTCAACTGGGCATGCTTGGGACATCTGTATTGGGAATTAGACATAGCCCTCAAAATATATCACATCTAGCTACATGTTTCATGCACGTGTGATAGTTTGCCTATGATTATTGTTATTGATCATGTAGTATATCTATTTGTATCTACGGGGGAGGGATGGCGTAGCCGTTGTTAGGGCTATGCCGCTTGTCAATTTCAATTTTGAGTATAGTTCCGGAAGACTAGCCTCCATACCTGTTTTCAAACAGAAAGTGTGACAATATTATTGCGACGCCAAGTGTAACACACAGAAACTTCATAACCCTGATGCCTAAATTACTCAACCCTAATATGTAAAACTACCACCATATACAGAATATATTAATAATTAAAAACTAAAATAATTAAAAATTCATCCCTTAAGACCTGCAACCTGTTACTTGACCTTAGTTATTATTTACAATTTCTTTACAAATACTAAACTCATAGGTATGCTCGTGTTATGAGAATAATATACAGATTATATGATAATATTATCGACTTTGATCATATAATAGACAAAAATAGGAGTACCATCATGGATTCTAGAGAGATAGAACTTGAGCAGCGAAAGGAACAACAACGTGCAGCAACACGGGAGAGAGTACGCAAGCACCGAGCTGCTAATCAAGTTAATATAGCAATCACAGAACGACCACTCCAGTCAGGGAAGGAGCGATTAGGCAAGAGCCGTTTGAAGAAAAAGCAGCAACATCCGGTAGTTTTAGCAAATATACGCAATGAGAATCCAGCAAGTTCAAATCCAATCACCCAAAATACTACATCTATGCAGAGAACTCACAGATATAGGCAGAGGCAGAGGGAAAGATCCCTATATCACAAACCAACAGCACTTTCCCAAAGTAAGAGAAACCGCAAGTGTTATGCTAAAAAAAAACAATTAAAACTCAGTCAGCACATAGAAGAAGAAGGAGATGGACAGGTAGGATATGATTCAGGCAGATTACAAGGAGAATAGGAGTAATAGGTAATAAATAGAATAGGGAATAACTTGCAAAGGTATATGAAAGCTGGCCACGCTTTGCAAGGCCATTGCAGATTTTGAAGCGAGAGATTCTACAAAGCGGGCTAAGGAGACTTAAGAGAAAGATAAAGTCCTTTCGTGGCCAATGAGGAGGTCACAGAATTGACTTACTGTTGGACTGGAATGCTCAAGTATATGCATTTATGAAGTTGCAGCTAAAGGAGGAGAAGCAATGCAGATTGGGGGAAGTTGAGCGAGAGCCGACAGCGCCAATTACGAAGATAAAGTCATGAGAGCAATTGGCGCTTCTGGTGGCTAAGTCAGGTGGATGGGGTACATGGGTGATAAGGAGGATATTAAAACAGGAGGTAGAGTTTATTCAGTTTGGAAAACTGCTAGTACCGAAGCAAGGCAGGCATCCTAAGGTCACCAGTTGGCTGACTGATGAGGGGACAATGCTTGCAATGAGAGAATATATGTCCCTCGTTGGAGAAGGTATGTTAGTTCTATCAGCTTAGAAGTTCACGTTCATCATATTACAAAATACTTATATTAGATTTGAATAGCAATGGATTCAGCCGGGGTTGCTCAAGCAGTAACTAATTATTGGAATGAGATGTAGCTTGATCATGAGGAGCTTGGAGCTGAACACAGTCCGCTACCAGTAATCTCAGTAGCAGGGATCTACCGAAGGATCAAGCGACCACTAACAAGTCGTACGGCAGGAGCTTGGCTATTGAAATTAGGGTGGAACTGGAAAGAGGTCAAAAAGGGAGTCTATCAGAAGGGTCATGAGAGAGCAGATGTTAAAACATACCGTCAAGAGGTGTTCCTTCCTAGAATGGAAAGGCTTCAGTCCCAGATGATGGAATGCGATCACGACCTGAATGTGATTGACAAGTCCTATGAATTAGGCAGCCGACCACTCGTCTTCATTACACACGATGAGTGTACCTTCAATTCTAACGATGGTCGTATGAAGATCTGGCTTCATGAGAATCAAGCGCCAATTCGTAAAAAGGCTGGTGAGAAGGGCCTTCATGTATCGGACTTTCTCACTCCGGTTGGCCATCTTGATAATAGAAAGGTCTGTGAGACTTTGAAGTGTGGAGGGGATGTGTGGTGTACAAGTGACCTGTTGTTAGAACAGCTAAAAGAGAAAGCGATTCCAGCATTTGAAGCATCATTTCCAGGATGTCAAGGTCTATGGGCATTTGATAATGCCAAAATTCCCCAGAGGTATGCCCCAGATGCCCTTCAAGTTGGTAATATGAACCTTACTCTAGGGGGGAAAAATATGGTACCAATGTGAGATGGATACTATATTCATCCTAGCGATCCACATGCAACATACCAGCAATCGATAATGCTACCAGATGGCCGATTAAAAGGCCTGCAGATTGTCTTACAAGAACGAGGTCTATGGCCACAACAGTGAAAGCTTCTTACTCAATGCACAATTCTGGGAAACAAGCCAGGAGAAAGAAAACCTAATCGAGCCTGCAAATATGCTATCAATGCCAACTGTTGTGGTCGTGGACTACTATCATCTCAGCCCGATTTTCAAGCACAGAAGTGTCAATTACAGGAAACATTGGAGGCCGCAGGACATTAAGTAATATTCTATCCAGTTTTCCACTGTGAACTAAATTTTATTGAATATTTTTGGGGTTGTGCTAAGCTATACACAAGAGCTAATTGTGAATATATCTTTCCTTCACTTGTCCGTACTGTGCCGGTGGCCTTAGCCCCGATATCTAAGGGGTTAATGTGGAAATATTATGAGCGAAAAGTGTGTATGATAGATGCATATTGCAATAATATTGTCTATGGATCAGAGGATTTCAAGAAGCATGTATATACTAGATATTCATCTCATCGGCCGATTGCAGAGTCGTATATTCATGTAAATTAATTCGTGAGAAATATATTATTTTCTATTAGGGTTGAATAATTTAGGTATCCGGGTAATGAAGTTTCTGTGTGTTACACTTGGCGTTGCAATAATATTGTCAGACTTTCTGTTTGAAAACTGGTATGGAGGCTTGTTTTCTGGAACCACATGAGTATAAATTCACATATCTCCATGTCGGTCTATTCACATCCACACATCTCTATATTTATCTATTCACAAGTCTCCCTGTCCGTCTTCAAGACTGGGGTGCGTGCTTTCAATAGATCTCGTGAAATGTCCTTAGATCTATATAGTTGGTCACAAGCCACCGACGGTCAGTGTCTGGTAAGTGATGTGCCAGGCTTAGCATCGTCCTGATATCTACAATGGTGAACTCCCAGGCAAAGTCCCACAGCTGAACGGTAACTAGGCCATGTACATCCTAAGGGCATCCTTGATTCACCACACTCACATATTGAACAGCAGGAAGTCGGTCGACAGTATCCTGCGTTGTGTAGTCTCTGATTTTAAATAGAGCCAGAAGCCTGGCTCGAAGATAACCAGGGAGCGCGCTATACATACCCTCATCAGCTGTCTGTATCCAAACACAAACATTCCTAGTTATGTGGTTACGCAAGAGCCCAGAACCTGTGCATCGAGCCCTGCGTGTGTCGTAAATATCAGACTCTTAGAATGCAAGTACCAGGATTTTAAGTTAGGTCAGGAGTTCAATCGGGGGTGTTTGCAACATCCGAGTGTCTTCCCACAGTAATTGGAGGTGGACAAGGTTCAGTTGGCTATATTGTATCAATTCTCGACAAATTGTCTGGGGCAGTATATTGTATACTCTGCTGAAATCAATTGCGTCACGTATATCTTCGCGACAACCTTGGAGAACCCTACGTCTGGTGGATGGTTGTGGTTATGTTCTCGTTGTCTCTAAATGATCGAGTACCTCAGCTGCTAGTGGTACACCTGTATCTTGCAGGAATTATGGGTTCAGAAGTCCCATTCGGAAGGCATGCTGTCGCCCATAGCTGTTCACTATTTGTCGGGCTGTGGCAACCTGATTGGAATGTCGCCAACAGTCTTTGATTTTCTCCTTGTGGGCAAGCTGGCAAAACTCAGTAGAATATATCAGAATGTTCCCAAGCTGGTAGAAGTGATCAAACAAGTAGCTAATCAGATGCATCTTAATAAAGTTAACATTAGATTCCGAATATATCAAGGCCATATGTTGGTCATTCTCTTCTTCCAGGTCTTCGTTCCCGCACCCGTCCCCCTTTTGATTGTGCGACTGACTGGTTTAATTGGTTTCGATCCCTGCGTAGCTCACTGCTCACTTCATCCACCTTGGCCTGCAGGCGTTTAGACACCTGAAATTCCAAGAAGATATCTTTCCTTTCATGAAATCTGATCGTGTATCCTTCCATATAATCCATGGTCTTGGATGTGTGGCTTCGATATTGTACCCTTATCGTGAATTCCAGCAGCGCTCTGATGCAGGTGAGCGCACATCTGAAAGGTTGTACCTGAATACTATCAGGCATTCTTAATGCTACAGCGAGAACTCACAATACGCAACGCTCAAGATTGCTCATCTCTTTGCCTTGCCAGTGAGTGACCTCCCAATAGGCCTTTTTAGGAATATAGAATCCATTGTAGGGGGGCAAAGCTTGCCAGGCATCGTCAAATGCTTGTTGTCGGGCATGTTTCTTGAGAAATCCTGGTATCCAGTCGATCATATGCATCCAGAGTCGTAAATAAAGTGTATCTAGCATTTCCGGCATGTAAAGAGCAAGTGGTGAAACTCGGGGAACCCAGTCTAAAACCTTTTGGCCAATCTTGATACCAAGTGTTTGAAGTGTATCCCAGCAATTTTCTATCTCGATACGGTGGATCACGTTTTCTCATTTGTAAAGGTCATATCTGGTGTAATCTCTAGCATGATGACGCACCCCCGGAATTCCTAGATGGTCTGTTGGGACCTTGCATTTGGGAAAGGAGTTTGATTTGATTCCATGTAGCAAAACATTTTCCATATGGTCAGCGATCCAGCCTAACAAGATAAGGAAGCATCACCGGATCTTGCCGTCTGAACAATCTATTGGTATGCCTTCAAGAGCCCTAGCTTTCACGCATTACAAGATGAGTTGAAAGACACCTGTCAGTGTGTTTGCTTGATCTGTCTTTGGAGTTTATTAGTCGCAGAGGTACCCGCGAGTTTAGGGGGAACTGGCACAAGTGCAAGAAGAAGAATTGCGTGCGACTCTTGTCAATTGTGTCTTGTCGATGGAAGATTTCCAAATGAAATATAGACCGGCCATACTTTCCTGTCTCCCGAATTGTTTCTGAGATGCCTCTGATCTGCGATCCCAATAATGGGAACCAGAATGGCCCTTTTTCTGAGAGTTTCCTATAAAAGGTCCGGAATGTTTCACTTCAAAGAGGATAGGAGAGTTTACTTGAACGTCCCACTCCAGTCGGGGGTATGCATTGCTGAAAATAGTCTCAGTCTGTTGTCGTCATATCCACAGTGCAGCGCGTAGACTAAATCATCTCCATGGGCAATCTGACGAAGAATATATCTGAGGCAGTCTAAGATATTACGATTGAAGAAGAGTAATGTTCTCTGAGTGTGGTCGACTTTTCCTTCAAACCATTGTAGATACTGACCATAAGGATCTACGTGCTGTAGATGATTCTGCAACGATTGTGTGAAGCTGTAGCCAACTGATGCCGAGTCCCCAAGTTGATTCGCAAAGTAATCGTTGATTTCTGATTTTGGTACATTACTTTCAATGAATCAAGACAGAAGTTGGAAGCCTGGCACAATTGTAAATAGCGCCCAGGGCTCCTCGCCCAGATAAGTGTTGTCTTCCTTATACCCTTGGACATCTCCAATAGCTTCCCCCGCATCTCTATAATGGCCCTGTTGGGGTCCCTGTGAGGTGTGTTGGTCGCGAGCTTCGGTATTAGAGTGGTTCTTAGGCACATTGCGGTTCTGGTCACCTTCCTGTGTGGCGGGATGATTCCCTTGTTCGGATTCATACTTTGAATCAGGCCTCTTCTCTTAGAGGGTTGGTGTTATATATATCTCTTTCGGAGTGGTTTCAGATATTCGCAGTAGGGCATGCGTGTAGGATGTCGAGATTGGCGGGGGCTATTCTTTGATGCTTCTTGTATGTGCCGGAACGGAGGTATCTTGGTCGACAAAATGAACATCTGACGGACATGGAGGATTTCAAATGTTTCGATATGTGGTCCGGAAGTAGATTATATTGCAATGTTGTCTGAATGTGAATATATGTTTGTGACATATTGATGCAAGGGCTGCGCAAACACTGCTCTAGCAGGAGAGGTTGATCGGGTTTAGAGTGATGGCTTGCGAGGTTACACCGTGTTAGCTGTTTATCATTTAGTGTTCAACATGAAACAAAATTTACAAAAATCTATTGAAAGTCTGATCAGTCAATTGATAATCGTTTCTTATCTTCTTGATCTAATGGGGGCACCCTATAGAGAGGTGAACTCTAAGGTGACAACCGGACCAAACACTCAAACCAGAAGAAAAAGATGGGCTAAAATAATTCAGAAGAATCAAATTGTAAAGCTTAATATCCTTAAGGTGAAAGCTTCACTTAATAAGTTCTCTCGAGGAAAGTTGGTTATCAAAGTAGAATTCCAAACACTTAAACTTAAGTAGATATCAGATTTAAGCCTTGACATTTATACTCCGATCTTGTGCGAGTGGCCTGCCCTCCTGAGTGCTGTCTGAGGTCCATCCTCCATCAGGAATTATCCTGCCGGAAGTATCGAACCAACTCGGGTACACTTAACTACGTCACAAGGATTTGAGTTTCTAGAATGTATTCCCAATACAACCAGAGGTGGAAAAACTCTTCTTATCGAAGTCATACCAGTGGCTAACTGTTATGACAACAACCGGAATCAATACCTTGGTGGTGGACTCATTGGCCCAGAGGTAGTTTCGTCTATACAAGCTATGGAGTCAATCATTTAATCTACGTGACTGTCTAATGTGATAAATGTACATGCAAGCTCCATCGGTGAGAGGTAGCTGATGGTTGGCAAAATGGGCGCTAGCTATAGCCAGCCTCGCGGGACATACTCTACCGTGATAAGACTCATACCTCTAGAGTTCATTGACAACCCATAGTAATGCTACAAATCAAGAGCAGAAGGTCCCGCCTGGTGACTGAGGTATCAGTCTCGAAAGTACCCTGGCCTCCATAGACTAGCTAAGTACCACTAGGAAGACTACCCTACTACCCGTAGGCTAAGATAGACTCCTAGGTGCCGGAGAGACCATATATGGGCAACCCCCACTTTGGCGGTTACCCATACCACCCTTATATATCCTGCGAACGACATTTAGTCGGACAGATGGCGAGGGCGTATACGGTGTTATGTCCGCTGCTCCAATGACCTCTTTTTACAAGCAAACGAGCAACTATGCAGCCGTCTGCCTATGACGCGTGGTCCCAACGCTCAGGCCAGCGGGGGGTGTTAGCAAAACCTGCCCAGGTTCAATATCATGTTCGGGCCACCATTGTTCATACGTGGGGCCTCTTCTTGCAAGTGTATTTACGGCCTTGAACCTTTAAGAGCCCATAGAATCTGAGGCAATCGACCTTAAAGATATAGGAAAAAGCTTTGCCAGTGAAATTAGGGTAACTTGGATACTTCAGTAGGGTAACTGGGTTCCATGGGCATAATGATCAAATTCACAAGGTAGCGTAACATTGTCCTCTTATGCCTATAACCACTGTGGAAGTCCTTCTGTTGAGCAACAAAGTCGTCTCTGAGGCTTGTGTAACGTTCCCATCAATTCCTTGACTTTATGACAACTTACTCCAGAAAGGTTATCCTGCCTTGTAGAGTACTGAGAGGGGAAAAAGATCCCAAGAAAAAGGTCCCCAGTCATAGTAGATAAATCACTCTACCTAAGGTTGAATTCGGTTTCTGAGAGAGAGGAAAAGGAACACGAGAGAAAATAAAGTATCCGGTATGGGCAAACACAGCTCACAGCACGGGTATTCTTATGTCACTTAGTAGAATCCAGGAAAGCTGCAGTAGAAGAAAAGAAAAAGCAAAATGTTCACCATATCGCAAAGGCCTCATTCACGGAGGTTGTAGTAATTGTTGTGTTCTTCCTCTCTCTTGCTAGCTATCTAACTACAGGTGTTTAAATACCCGTCTCTACCACTTAGCCCCCATGACAACCGCCCAGCTTTCCCACTCACCATGTCTATGAACTCGTAGACCTCAAATAAAAATAACATAAACATGTAAAAAAAGAAAGATACTAGCTATTTATCGTGATGCCCCCATAGTACCCAAGGCAACTCAACTATTGCCTAGACCTTGTCCTAGGTTAACCAGCTATTTATATACTAAGTATATGAGACATACGACCTGTGGTTAGCACTTGGTATACCATTTGGCCTAAGAGGGCAGTTATTGTAGCTGCCTATCATAGGGTCATTACACTGGATGGTCTGAAGTGTGGATGTTCAATCTTGAAACAAAACAAGGAATTCTTTATTGATTCAACACTTCTTGAATATGTGTGAGATCTGTATATAATGTGGGATAATCTCGACGAAACACGGGTCATACCGGAAATATTTCAGCCAACTCGCATCACTCAATCCACAATATGCTAAACACTTCTCAAGCATCTCTTAGTCTAATTATATGGACCAAAGATCAATTGACATGGCGCAAAATATAAACAACACACGGTACGTTTTCTTGCAAAAGACTGGTCACTAGCAGGCTCAACCGGGACAGACCTATCAACATCCACAAAGCTCTCTCTTAGGGATGATTGGGATGAGTAGCAGCAACCCTGATGGTCAGAAGATTACCACTCATAAGACGAAAGTGGGTTGCACAGCAGGGAAACCCAGCTCGGATTTGTATAAGGCTAGGAGGACGTGTGTGAAAGATCAGACGACTGCACAGAACTTTGTACCACCAAATGTCAAACCTGCCAATTACCCGGAAGCAGACTTCCTCCCAATCTACACAGGCATGAGAGCTTTGTTGCCTGAATGGCATCTCATCCCTACTACCGTGGCTGCGAATAATCAGGCTGATATAAGAGAGGTCAAAGAGGTGGTCGTTGACATAATCAAGGACAGGGTTAAGAAGCTGCAAGATACAAACAAAAGGGCTATGGGTGTTCCAGCCAGTCTATTGCTAGCCCCGGCGCAGATGACGCTGGACCCGACGTTACAACCTCCAGGCGCACCTGTTCTCTGGGCTTCGGCAACAGTTATACCTAACCCTGGTCAACTTCCACAAAACCCTCTAGTGGTCATAATTCTCGGAGCACCACAGCCTCAAGAACAGCAGGTTAATCGCATTCCACCACCACAAGTCGTTGTGGCTCTGCTGGGCAATGGTGGTCCGTCAGGAACTGTCCTACCTCAAGCTGTCAACAATGCTCACCTGGTGCCTGTCGCTAAGGCTCAACAGGGCAAGGACGGTGCATCTTGGAATGTCCTACCTCAACCAAATCAGCACACCTCTATTGGCACTAGGCATCCAGGCTCAACAGGGCAATGCTAGTCCGTTGGGAAGTGTCCTACCTCAAGCTGTCAACAACCCTCTATAATCACAAGTCGTTGTGGCTCACCAGGGAAATGGCGGTGTATCAGCAGGTGTACTACCACAAGCTGTTGTCAACCCTGCCCTCGCACAACTCATCTAGGCTCAAAAGGGAAATGACGGGGCATCTGGAAATGTAGGCCTTGTAGTACTGGCTGAGGACTCCGCTAATAGAGATAGTGAAATTGTACATACCTCTCCAGATAATCACACCTCGCCGTGGAGGCTCTTGCAAGCTTCTCAAAGGAATCACCAAGCTCGAAATATAGTGCCAACCGGTTAAATCCTTTCCTGTTTATTTGTATGCTTTGTGTTTTCACTCACTAAGATTTGATATCAGATTGGAGCGCTCTGCTTTGGCGGCCACACACAGTGCGTATTGTTTATGTGCTTTCTTCATGGAGTGGCCTGGGTTTGTCCAAGTATAACAGGAATATGGTAAACGTCACTCCTGATTATAATTCAGTACATTGGCGTCCCCAGCATATCAACAGCCGGAATTTCACCGAGTTGGATTCCTATCCTATCAGTGAGTTGTCAGCAATAATTTAGAGAACTGTGGCCCATCATCGGATCCGCAACATACTCGGCGCCACTGGCGCAGGTCGCTTGAGGCTAAGTAGGCATGGCGCCCAACCATTGCGCAGCTGGGATTATGTGTTTATCGAGGACGATGAACAAGTAAGAACACGGCTTCTTTCAAATCAAGTACTGGATGACCCACTTGAAATCATGGTGTATTGTTACCGTGATCAATGCAACAGATCACAAAATACCCCGCCGTAGACCTGGGTCAACTATCTTGCTCTAGATAACGTGGGTCATTGGGCCTGTGATCCCAGTACACATATAGGCTATATGCATATCTGCTCAGTGCGAGATATAGCATATTCTGAGTGGGGTCAGAGTAGTGATGGCTATGCAGTGAATGACGAAGACACTTGTCATATTTCCGAAACTTCATCGAATAGCACAGACTTCGAAGATTCAAGCTAATCACCACCTAACCTATACCTTCCTCTTGATTGCGCCTCAGAATCATTCATCAGCAAAAGATTATCTGGTGTCGAATGCGCTAGCCTCGTGTCTGCACGTAACCAACGTTGTCTTTGGGTCCTGTAGGTCCTGTGGGTCCTGACGACATTTAAGAATACAGTTTGGCTATGGACACAACACCGCACAATAGTCCTGTCAGACTGAACTTGTGATCCTGTTTTGCTTCGGTCCGCGTCCAGATCTTATGTGGATTGCCTATCTCATGCTTATGCTTCTACGACGGGGCTTGATTTCCGGTCATGTCTGGGCGTGCTGAGGACGTCTGTATTGCAAATTAGATATAGCCCTCAAAATAAATCGCATCTATCTACCTGTTTCGTGCAAGCGTGATAGATTGCAGATGAGTATTTTGATTGAAGATATAGGGTATCGATTGGTATCAACGGGGCAGGGATGACATACCCCTCGTTAGTGCTACGCCACTTGTTGATTTCAATTTTGAGTATGAGGGTATATTAACACATGTCTATCTTTGTCTATTAACACATGTCCATGTCCATCTTCAAGACGGGGTGCGTGCTTTCAATAAATATCGTTGAACGTCCTTATATCAATATAGTTGTTCACAAGCCCGGGACCGTCTGTTTCCGGTATGACATCCGCCAGGCTCAGGATTGTCCCGATATCTACAATTGTAGACTCCTGGCTAAAGTCCCTCAGCTGAACTGTAACTAGGCCATCTACATCCGAAGGACATCTTTGGTACACCACACTCATGTATTGAACAGCAGCGAGGGGGTGGACAGTATCCTGCTTTATGAAGCCTCTGATTTTCAATAGAGCCTGAAGCCTGGCTGGGGGAGACGACCTCGGAGCATCCTATACATATCCTTGTCAGTTGTCTGTATCCAAACAAAAACATTCCTACTCGTGTCATTACGGAAGAGCCCAGATCCTGTGCATCCAGCCATCTGTAGGTCGTAAACATCAGATTCTTGGAATACAAGTACTGGAATTTCGAGTTGGCTCAGGAGTTTAATCGGTAGTGTTTGTAAGATCCGTGTGTCTTCCGGCAGTCTTCCCAGGTGGGCAAGGTTCGGTCGGCTATAATGTAGCAATTCTTGACAAATTGTCTCCGGGGGTATATTGGATACTATGCCGAACTTAATTACCTTGAGATATATCTTCACAACAACCTTTCAGAACACTACAACTTGAAGGTGGTTGTTGAAATGTTCTCATTTTCTCCAAATGATCAAGTACCTCAGCTGGTAGTTCTATGCCTGCATCTTAAATCAATTCTACGTTCAGAAGCCTCATTCGGATGGCATGCTGTCGCCCATAGCTGTTCAGGATCTGTTGGGCTGTGTCAATATTATTGGAATGTTGCCAGCCGTCTTTGATTTGCTCTTTGTGTTCAAGCTCTTAAAACTTAGTAGACTACATCGGAATCTTACCAAACTGGTAGATGTGATTGCGAAAGTGGGTAATCTGATGCATGTTGTTGAAGTTGAAATTTGATTCCTCATGTATCATTTCCAGACGTTGGTCGTTCTCTTGTTCACGGTCTTCGTCGCACCCCTGTTGCCTCTTTTATTATACAACTGACAGGTTTAACTGTTTTCGATCCTGGCGTAGCTCTTTGCCCAACATCCGCCTTTGGCTGCCTCTGTTTAGACACCCGAAATCCTAAGAGGATGTCTTTCATTTCCTTCAATCTCGTTGGGTATTCTTCCATATAATCTAGGGTCTCGGATGTGTGGCTTGAATATTATCCATCATAGTGAAGTCCAGCAGCGAGTTGATGCAGGTGAGTGCACGTCAGAATGGTTGTCCCTAAGTACTAACAGGCTGTCTTAATTCCCCAGCGAGAACTCCCAATACACTATGCCCAAGATTCCTGATCTCTTTACCTTGCCACTGTGTGACCTCACTATAGGCCTTTTTAGGAGTATAGAATCCAAGGTAGGGGGGCAAAGCTTTCCAGGCATAATCAAACCCTTGTTGTCGGGCATGTTTCTTGAGAAATCTTTGTACCCAGTCCATCATATGCTTGAAGAGTGCTAAAAAAAGAGTGTGAACCATATCCCGCTTCTCCACATTTTGTGGCCAAACTCGTGGAAGGCCGTGAAAAATGTTTTGGCCAATCTTGATAACAAGTGTTTCAAGTGTATCCCAGCATTGTTCAATCTCGGTGTGGTGGATCTCCTTTTCTCCTTGGTACTGGTCATATCTGGAAAAATCTCTAGCACTATCATGCACTGAAGGAATTCCTAGAGCTTCTGTTGGGACCTGGCGTCTGGGGCAGGCGTTTGATTTGATTCCGTGGAGCAAAGAATCTTCCATCTAGTCTGCGATCAACCCTCACAAGATAAGGAAGCATCTCCAGATCTTGCCATCAGCACAATCTCTTGGTACACCTTCAAGAGCCCTGGCTTTCACCGGGTCAAAGATAAGGTGGAAAACACTTTTCTGTTTGTCAGCATTGATCTGTCATTCGAGTTTTTTTGTTGACGAAGTACTGGTGTGTTTCTGGGGAACTGCCAGAAGTGCAAGAAGCAGAACTGCGTGTAATTGTTGTGTATTACGTCTTGGCGATGGAAGATTTCCGATTGAAATAGAGACTGGCTATGCTTTCTTGTCTCTGGAAGGCTTTGTGAGATACGTCTGATCAGACATCCCGATAATGGGAACAAGAGTAGCCTGTTTGGGGAGTGGTTCCTATACAAGGTCAGGAACCTTTCACTTCAAAGAGGATAGGAGAGTTTACTTGAACGTCCCACAACCAGTTAGCAGTATGCATTTCTGACCATAATCTCTGTCTGTCCTGGTCGTATTCACGGCGCGGCGTGTGGACCAAATCTACTCGATAGGCAATCTGACGAAGAAGATATCTGATCTAGTCTAAGATATCACAACAGAAGGTAGGTAATATTCTCTCATTATCATCGACTTTTCCTTCAAACTATTGTAGATACTGGCTTTAAGGAGCTAGGCGCCGTAGATGATTCTCCAACTGATGCGTTGAGCTGTAGCCAACTGATTCCTACTCTCCGACTCGATATGTAAAGTAATAGTTTATTCGTGATTTTGGTATCTTACTCTCGATGAACCAAGACGCAAGTTTGAAGTCTTGCTCCCTTGTAAATGGCACCCATGGGTTCTTGAACAGAAAAGTGTGGTCTTCCTGATACTCTTGGACATCTCCAATGGCTTCCCCAGTATCTGTATAATGGTTCTGTTGGGGTCGCTCGGAGGTGTGTTCCTCGGATGCTTTGGTATTAGTGTTCTTCATAGGCATATTTGGGATCTCGTCACCTTTATAGGCCCCTGGATGATTGCTTTGTTCGGATTGGTAGTCTGAATCTGGGCGCTCACTTAGATCGCTGGTATTGGATATATCTCGCTCGGAGTCATTTATGAGGTTCGTACAACTGGATGCGACTTTGATGTTTCTCTTGGAATTGGCTATTCTTATATCCTTCTCGTATCCACCGGAATTGATGTACCTGCGGCGACAAAATGAAAATTTGATGGGTATAGTGGTTTTCAAATCTGTCGATATGTGGTGCCAAAGTAGATAGTATTGCAATATTGTCTGGATGTTAATGCGTGTTGTTGAGATGTCGATACAAGGGCTATGCAAACATTGCTCTATCACCAGAGGTTGATCTGGTTTAGCGCCATGTCTCGCGAGGTCACGTGAGGTTAGCTGTTTATGATTTGGCATCTATCTTCAAACAAGATTTAGAAAAATCTATTGAACGTCTGATCAGTCAAGCGATAATTGTTCCATATCTTCTTGATTATCGGAAGTGTGAATGTTCGATCTTGCGACAAAAAAATGAATTCTTTATTGATTCAAAGCTTCTTGAATATGTGTGAGTTCTGTATATAATGTGGGTTGTTCTCGCCCGAAGGACAGTTATACCTGGAATACCTCAGCAAACTAGCATCACCCAATCCACAGTATTTTCAACACTTGTCAATCATCTCTTGATCTATCTATATTCACCTAAGATCAATCGACATGTCGCAAAACATAATCAATGTACAGTATGTATTCATGCAAAATGCAGGTCATTTGCATGCTCCGCCAGGACAAACACATCAACCTCCTCCTAGTACACTAATAGGGACTATCAGCATGAGTCGCAGGAACACAGGTGGTCGAAGAATTAGTGCTCATAAGATAAACATGGGCTTCACAGCAGGGAAGCCCAGGGAGAATCTGTATAAGGGTTGGAGGAAGTGTGTGAAAGAGCAGATGACGGCAAGGAACTTTGTGGTAGGAAATGACAAACCTTCGAGTTATCCTCACAAGGACTTCCTCCCAATCTACACAGGCTTGAGGCCATTGTTGCCTGCCTGCGATCTCATCACCACAGCTGTGGCTGCCAATAATCTGGCGGATAAAACCGACATTGAAGAGGTGCTCCTTGACCTAATTAAGGACTGTGTTAAGAAGCTGCAAGACACAAAACAAGGGCTAATCGTGTTCTAACGAATTCAGGGCTGGCACCGGTGCAGGTGACACGGGACCCGCCAGTAGTACCTCAGGGCGCACCTGTTCTCTTGGGTTCAGCAACGGTTATACCTAACCCGGGTCAACTTCCCCAAAACCCCCCCAAGTGGCCATAATTCCAGCAGCACCATAGGCTCAAACACAACCAGTTAATCTCCCTCCAGCACCACAAGTCGTTGTGGCTCCTTAGGGCAATGGTGGTGTGTCAGAAAGTGTCCTACCTCAAGCTGTCAACAACCCTCCGCCGGCACGTGTCACCTAGGCTCAACCGAGAAATGCTGATGCGTCAGGAGGTGAACTCTAAGGTTGCGACTGCACCAAACACTCAAAGTAGAAGATAAAGATGAGGTAAAATAATTCAGAAGAATCAACGGTAAAACTTAATATAGTTAAGCTTGAAGCTTCACTCAATTTAGTTCTCTTGAGGAAAAGTTGGTTGTCGAAGTAGAATGCCAAACGCTTAAACTTAAGTAGACATCAGATTTAAGCCTTTGACATTCACCACTACTTCCTACCTTGTGCGAGCACCCTGTCCTGCTCAGTGTTTGTCCGAGGTCTATCCTCCATCAACATTTATCCTGCCGGAAGTGTTAGACCAACTCGGGTACACTTAACTCCGTCAATAGGATATGGGTTTCTGCAATGCATCTCCAATACAACCGCAGGTGGAACAACTCTTCCTATCGAAGTAATACCAGTGGCTGGCTGTTATGACAACAACCGGAGTCAATACCTAGGTGGTAGACTCACTAGCCCAGTGGCAGTTTCGTCTATACAAGCTATGAAGTCCATCATTTAATCCACTCGATTATTTAATCTGATGAATTGACATGCAAGCTCCCCAGGTGAGATGTAGCCGATGGTTGGCTAAGTGGGCGCTACCCATAGTCATCCTCTCGGGACATACTCTACCGTGATAAGACTCATACCTCTAGAGTCCAATAACAACCCATAGTAATGATACACATTGAGGGGAGAAGGTCCGGGCTAGTTACTGAGGTATTTGTCTCGAAAGTACCCTGGCCTTCTGAGACTACCTGAGTACCACTAGGAAGACTACCCTACAACCTGTAGGCTAGTGGAGAATCTTAGATGCCCGAGACACCATATATGGGCAACCCCCATTTTGGCGGTTACCCATACTCCCCTTCTATATCCTGCAAACGACATTCAGTCGGACGGACGGCGACGACTTATACACTGTTAGGGCAGCTGCTCCAATGACCTCTTTTAACAAGCAAACGAGCAACTACACAGCCCTCTGCCTATAAGGTGCCATCCCAACGCTGGGGCCAGAGAGGGGTGTTAGCTAAACCCGCCCAAGTTCAATAATATGTTCGGGACACCATCACACAGGCGTGGGGGCTCCCCGTGCAGATGCGTGTACACCTAAGAACATTTAAGAGTTCATAGAATGTGAGGCAATCGACCTCTAAGTTCTAGGATGACTTTCCGGTGAAGGTAGGGTAACTTGGACACCTCAGTAGGGTAACCGGGGTCCATGGCCATAATGACCAAATTCCCAAGGTAGGGTAACTATGCCCTGTTATACCTTTAAGCGCTCAGGAAGTCTTCCAGTCAACCACACAAGTCGTCTCGGAGATCCGTGTAACATTCCCATAATTCTCTTGACCTTATGCGAATGTTCTCCCGAAAGGTTACACTGCCTAGTAGAGTGCCTCAAGGCTACTGAACAATTCCCTAGTCCTTATCCTAGGTTTACCAGCTATTTGTATCAAGTATACAAGACCATACCACCTCTGGTTACCTCTTGGTAGACCATTTGGGATAAGGTGCTAGTGATTGTACCTACCTATCGTAGGGTCGTTACAGTTGTCACCCCTGCCCCAGCACCTGTCCCCCAGGCTCAACCAGGCAATGCGGGTGCGTCTTCAGGTCTCCTACCTCAAGCTGTTGAAAAGACTGCCCCAGCCCCTGTCGCCCAGGTTGAATCAGACAATGCTGGTGGATCCGGAACTATCCTACATCAAGCTATTAACAACCCTCATGCAGCACCTCTCACCCTGGCTCTATCAGGCAATATGGGTTCCTCCAGAAGTGTGCTACCTCAACCTGTCAACAACGCTCCCGCAGCACCACTCTTCCAGCGTCAACTGGGCAATGCTGGTCCATCTGGAAATGTCCTCCCTGTACCACTGGCTGACAACTCCGATAACACAGAAGGTGTACTGGTACTTGCTTCTCCGGATAATCACCCCACACTAGCCAGGCCCTTGCAAGTGCACCAAAGGAATTACTAAGCTCGAAATATCGTGCCAACAGGTTAGATCCTTTCATATTTACTTATATAAGATTTCTTTTCACTCAGTAACATTTGATATACAGATTGCAGAGCCCTGCTTGGGCGGCCACCTGCCGTGCGTATCGTTTATGTGCTTGCTTGAAGTTGTTGCCTGGGTTCGTCCAAGTATAACAGGAATATTTTAAACATCACTCCTGATTATAATTCTCTACATTGGCGTCCCCCGCATATCAAGGGCATGCATTTCACGGAGTTGGATTCCTATGACATCTGTGGGTTGTCAGCAATGATTTCCCGAACTGTGCCCCATCATCGGAGCCGCTACATACTCCGCGCCATGGGTGCAGCTTGTTTGCAGCAAAGTAGGCAGGGCGACGAACCATTCAGTAGCTGGGATTATGTCTTTATCAAGAACGATGAATCACTAAGAACAGGGCCTCTTTAAAATCAAGTACTCGACGACCCACTTGCAATGATTGTCTCTTGGTCCCGTGATGAATGCGACAGATCACAGAACACCCTGCCGTTGACCAGGGTCAATCATGTGGCCCAAGATGCCATGCGTCATTGGGCCCGTGATCCCACTGCACGTATTGGCCATATCCCTCTCCCCTCAGCGCGAGATGTAGCATATTCGGCGAGGGGAGAGAGTAGGGATGACAATGTCGCGAGTGACCAAGATACTTCTCATATTTCCGAGACCTCATCCAATAGCACAGACTCTGGACATTCGTGCCAATCCCTTCATAACCACTTGCTTCTTCGTGATTCCGCCTGTGAATCGTCATTGGACGTCTCAGAGTCCGAGGCTGGCGGGGACATCATATCTGACATATTGCCACGCTCGGGAGGGATTGCTCGCTTGTTTGAGAGGCAATCGAGTCGAGCCCGTGATCAACCGCCTCAGTCAGGTGAACCAGCACCCAGCTTCAGATTCGACTGATCGCCTCTCTCAAGGCGACAAAATCCTCAAGGGCTCAGCTTCCATTGGCCGTGAACCTGGTGATGAAAATTCGCCAAACGCACGATACGCGCCGTATGACTTTCATTTGTCACATTTCACTCATGAGGAATGTCAGCGTCCTGCAGATGAAGATATCGCGAATCGTGAAGATTGTGTGTCGAATAGACAGCGCACACAATCAGTGGCTAAGAACCAGAGTTTCGAATGTAGCATATCTGCGGTGGCCTCTAAAGTCTGAGTATTTGGAAAGTGTTAGCCATCGGTAGCGTCTTTTGATATTAATATCAATATTTCTTCTTTGTTTCATTCCTTTTTTGGATCGGTTGTTTCCTTAATAGGCAATTAGATCGTAGTGTATGTGTAAATCAAAGCCTTATCGAGTTCCCTTCTTTCCAGATAGTGCTTGTTGTATTGTTGTTCATAGCCACATTCTGATGGCTGCTCACTCACAACCCAATGATAACTAGAGTAGAGTAGGTAACGGTCCGAATCACGGAGAAAAGCACGTAGATGGTGGTTCCAGTATGTGATGATAACGATATGGATATTTGATGGTACGATACAGGATGCTATCTACTGGTCGCTCAGACTAGATACAGACGACAGCGCACAGACACACAAAACTGGAAAATAATACAGAACAGGAAAAACCACCATGTGGCAGTTACGACCCTAAACCAGTAGTACACCAAACTAACTATAATACCCTAACAACTATGGGATTTCAGCTATCACTCCCCTGAATCCCATGCAGTGACAAACACATATTATGATTGTGCTAAACAGCATGAAAAAAAACTTTTTGTAAGAACAAAAATGAAACACAAACGGGTATTATGATAGCGCTCAGCTCATCATAGACTACATCCTTGTAAATCCCTGGTATTTCCCACTCTCCAGACCCTTGGTAAAGCTGTCAGCTATCATCTCCTCTTTTCTAAGATAAATGATTGTGACTTCACCCTCACGTAATAGCTCTCTTAGCCAGAAATCTCTAAAGTCCACCTGGCGTGTAGAGACACTAAACTGGCCATTCATGAGACGAGCAATACAGGCTTGATTGTCGTTGAACACGGATATAGGAATAACCTCTTTCACCTCTGCGTATAACTCAGCCTGGACCTTTGCCAACCAAATACCCTCCTCAACAGCTAGGGTGGGGGTGTTGAACTCTGTATCTGCAGTTGATTTTGCTACTGGTTTCTGGCGTTGGGATATCCAGTGAACAATGGCTCTATATCGATCGAGTATAACAAAAGCAGTAGTCGATCACATACCATCCACGTCCCCTGCGAAATCGGCATCAGCGTAGACAGTGATAGGGGCTTTCCACTCTTTATTTCCTCTTTCTCTTTGCCCAAAGCCTCAATCATCCCTCCTCCCTAGACCTATTCCTAGTCCTAAAGAGTCCTTCAAATAATGCAAAATCCTCTTAACAGCTGCCCAATGTAACATAAATGGGTCACCGGTGAAACGTCCTACTAGTCCTATTGCATATGCCATGTCCGGACCGGTTGTAATAGCCGCATAAGTGAGGCTTCCGCCAGCCTCTTCGTATACTACCTTATCCGCCACCTCTTCCCCCTCTCTTTTACCCTGAAGTTTTGCCCTGACATGCTTGGGTGTAGCGGACCTCTTGCATTCGTCCATAAGAAACCTTTTCCAAACACTATTGACGTACACTCTTTGACTGAGATACATGATGCGCCTCCCCCACTGACGTTCCAGCAACATGCTTAGAAAAAACATGACATTCCCGAGATCTTTGATAGTGAAACACCATTGAATGGTGGAATGCATGCTCTGAACTTCCTCTGCACTTCTGATCAGCAAGATATCGTCGACCCAGGCGATTATTATAGCTCCTGTCTGGGTGGTATATATTCTAGCTTCAAATTTTGAGGCCCTCATTCGCATCTGCTTCGTGAAATACGATTCCAACGTATTATACCAATTGCGTCCTGCCTGCTTTAACCCATAGAGGCTTTAGTTTACGCGCACCTTGACGGAGATGCCCAACTCGATCCTGTTACTGTTTAGGATTATATGGCCATTGTTGGCAAGACCAAACTCCTTTGGTAGATGTAGATAGAGTTTCTTCTCAACTTTGCTTTCAAGGAAGACAGTGACAATGTCGAGTTGGATGATTTCTTTATTCTCTATTGCTGCTCGCAACATGAGAGTCCGAATGGCAGCAAAGGAGATGGTGTGGCGGTAGGTTTCACACTAGTCGATTCCTTCTCTCTGTCAGAATTGAGGTTGCCATGGGACGTGCTTTATATCTCGCCCTCTTTCCATCCTCCCCTATCTTCTCCTGAAGTACAATTCTAGAAGATATCGCTCGTGCATCCCTTGATATCTGTCCTTCCTGCACCATAGACCACGTCTTGTGTCCTTCCAAAGACATCAACTGGTTGTTGATTGCTTCAATCCACTTGGTGCGATTAGGTTGATTGAGTGCGTCCTTAATAGTTCTTGGTACATTGGCGACCAATAAATCTAAATCAATACTCATCACCTAATTGCTTCTACCTTCCCCTCCAGTCTCTCTCCTAATCGGTCTCAGCCCACTAGCCAACACTCTGCAGTAGCTTGCAAGAGTATTCGCCATCTGACCAGGAGTGCAACTCTTCGTAGTCTTCTTCACCACTCGCTCTGGTTCTCTTCTAACTTCTTTGAAGTGTATGCCTTAGCTCTCTCCGCTATGCTCGTGTTCTCCTTCCTCCTCCACGTCATTAGCATGATCAAAATCATCACTACTGAGACTCTGAACATCATTCAGCCCTGGATCGGAATCTGTGTCTACTCCAGTACTCTGAGACACACTGACGATAGAACTATCAGGTGAAACAGGGCAAAAGATCTGGTGCTCAAGAGGCTTGTAGAACGGAGAGTCTTGATGGAAGACAACGTCGGGTGCCGTAATCAATTTCTTCAGCTTCGGATTGTAGAGGTGGTATTGCTTGTTGGATAGCATATATCCAATCAAGATCAAATGCTGTGCACCAGTGCTCAATTTCTTGTCGGCTCGTTTTCCTGGGTGCATGTGGATATACGCTATTCATCCCCAGACTTTTAAGTGTTGAATGTTGGGTTTCTTGTCAAACCATAATTCATAGGGCGTCGCATCTATTCCCTACATCCCTTTTGTAATAGACAGGTTCTTCAAATAAACCGCTGTCTGTACCGCTTCTGCCCCATTGATCTTCGGAGCACTGGCTTGTTGTAGTAATGCGTTCACTAGACCAACAAGCACTGGATTGCTGTTGTCAGAGACGCCATCCTCCTGTCCCATATAGGGAACCATAGACTGAAACTCAATTTCACATCTCCTCAGCCTTCTCTGAAATGCCTCGCCAGTGTACTCTCCTCCAGTGTCCGTACGGACAGCCTTGATCGCGTAGTCCTTTCCACTGCCTTGATGTTGCCGTTCTATATGAGTCTTGTATGCCTCTAAAGACTCAGCTGCATCACTCTTCTTTTTAAGGAAATAGACGGCCGTAAACTTGGTAAAATCGTCTATAAGTAGGATGAAGTACTGACATCCGCCGAAAGACATCTGTTGCATAGGTCCACACAGGTCCGAGTGGATCATCTCTAGTGCACCAGACTTATGCTGTGCGGCTGGCTTGAATTTTGTTTTGATGATCTTACCTTTTAAACAAGCATCGCATCGACAGCTTCTTGAGTTTGCTAGTAAAGCGGACAACCCACAGACAAGCTCGTTACTGCTCATCTTGAGTAGATCTTGGTGGTGGAGGTGGCCTAAATGATAGTGCCATAGCATCATCAATTTTGGATCCTTCAACGAAATAAGAAGTCCTTCATCCATTACACTCACATCTGGGAGAATCGTATAGAGGCGGTCAACCTTCTTGACAATGGCCATTAGCATCCCTTCACTGAAGACCTCTGCAATGTCCCTCTTGAACGATATATTGATTCCATTTACTCAAGGCTGGCTGATTGAGATTAAATTTGTCGAAATGGCACTGGGATTATGTAAGACTTCCTGAAGAAGTATTGTCTGAGATCCATGGCTAGGTGACAATATCCTAATGCGAACTGTACCGATTCTAGTGGAAGAGATAAACTCCCTGGTAGCAGTACGCATTTGTCGTTCATCAGACTTTTGCCGCTTGTAAGTTCCCTCCAGAAATACACCAGCATGCTTCGTCATATCATTGGTGCAACAGGAGTCTATCACTCAATCCATCTCTGGAATGACCTCCTTACCTATCATTGCCTTTTGCACTCGCTTTGCCTCATCCACACTCTCTGTATTCACGTCGGCCGCCGGCCAGTGCTGCTCCTCCATGATATCAGCTCATGCAGTCTTGTTCACGCTGCGTTTGATGGATCTTCCCAACCCTGGGTCTTTGTTTGCCTTCGCTCAACACTTGCAAATCTTATCGCCGGGTTTGTGGCAGTGGTGCCAAGACACGGCGAACTTTCCTTTTATAGGTTTGCTTCTAGCACCGAGGGCGACTCTCTTTCTCGGATAGTGCGACGGCCTCTGGAATTCACCAGTGTTCCTAGACTTTGAATACCCTGCTTGGCCAGGCTTGATATCCCGTACGCGTCGTAGTTCAACTTCGTAGACAGTAAGCCTTGCCTTGAGTTCTGTGTAGCATATGATTGTCCTTTGTGAAGACAGAATACTCTTGGTGACCATGATCCATGTCTCCCATTCAGGCATCTTGGGAAGGCCCTCGAATAGATAGAAAATCATCTGCGCATAGGTAGGGGTATTTCCGCTAATTACAAGCCTATCCCGTAGCTTGGGAATCTTAATAATGTACTGGAGTACAGTACCGCACTCCGCGAGGTTACATTCGTACAGCTCTTGGTGTAAGTGATTTGCGTCCTAGCCAACTACCGTCTAGTAGTTGCTTTGGACATCTTTCCAAATATTCCCTGGTGTTATCCATACTTCATTGTCGTAGCAAACAGCGATGGCGTCTGTCATACCCAGGCAAAGAGTTCCAACTACATTCTCAATCCTACTCCTCTGCGCTTGGTATCTATCCAAGGCAGTCTGGTTTTCTCTAGGTAGGACGAGTATGGTGGAGTAAGGCCGCTTCACAATCTCTTCAACACCGATGGTCAAATCCCACAGTCCCTCCCGTTGGAGAACATCTGTTATTCACATAGACCCCATGCGATAATTCATTCCATCAAGCTTCGCAAAGCCGGATCCCATCAGAGATAATGAACCTTCTTGTTCGGTCATCTTGTATTCCACGAAAACAGCATCCGTTGACTAGCTACGTGTTATAGACTCGCTGGGAATACACCGCTTCGTTGGGTGGATGGATAGATGGATAGATGGAGGAATATGTTTGATTGTCTTCGGTGCAAACCTTTCACCTCAGCAGGCAGAAAAGGCTTTCCTAGCTTTTTTCAGACAAGTTGCGCTGGGCTCATAACTGGATAGCGACACTCTGATGGCAGCTCGCTCACAGCCCAATGATAACTAGAGTACCGTATGTAACGGGGTGAAGCACGGACAACAGCACCTAGGTGGTGGTTCCGGTATGTGATGATAAAGAGGTGGATGTTTGATGATACAAGACAGGAAGGTCTCTACTGGTAGCTCAGACTAGATACAGAAGAGAGCGCACAAATACACAAAACAGGAAAAGCCCAGACAACAGGAAAAACCCCCAAGTGCCAGTCAGAATCCTAAACCGGTCGTACCCCACACTAACTATCATACACTAACAACTATGGGATTCCAGCTATCTGTTGTGAGATCACTCAATGATCATCCGCCGAGGTTTCTTTGTCATCAATGATGAGGTATAGTCGTGGCTCAACAAACGGCTCAAAACTCATTGTGTGATCAGCATACTTGCGTCAATCACACAATCGCTCACGATCACGACGACGATTCTAGGGCTATCACAAAATCAACCTCATACCCCTCATCCACGAACGTCCTGATAGCCAAATTCTACAAGTTTGTGTCCTTCCTCTTGCAAAGGCGCAACCATTGGCCATCTAACCCTCTGTCGTCAATTCTCTCATTGCTACATCTCCAGGTCACACCTCTCCTCAACTGATTACCATAGTTTGATTGATTCATCCCGAACGACACTGTGGGAACCACGCCCTGGGTCTGAATACCCCGTGTTGTCCAGGTCAATTTACACAGATTTGTTTACCCATCTGCCTATCTTCTGAGTATGAGCATTGCCCAATACACATTTACCTAAGTTCACTGACAGTCCTTACTCCCACAATGCCTCTGAAATCACCAACACACCCTACCCAGGACTAAAACCAGAAGTAAGGACTCTCTCTCCGACTATTGAGTCCCCACCAGGCTAATATTAATTTGCCCCCATCAGCAAAGATACTAGCCTGCGTCCTGAGCGTTCTGTGGGTCAGACGCACCTGACGCACAGAACGTCAATCACGAATCAGGATGCACCGGGCGCACACCTAACACTCAGGACGCAACCAAACGGAGCACCTAACCTCAGGATGCAACCAGACGCAGCACCTAATCCTCAGGACGCAACCAGGCGCAGCACCTAATCCTCACGACACAACCAGACACAGCACCTAATCCTCAGGACCCCACCAGACGCAGAACCTACTGTGCCTGAGATAAATGAAATAAGGGAACGGTCCCCCCTCACCCCTTTACCTATTTCTGGCCTTGGTCACCCGGGTCACAATATATTTAACATCATGAAAAGTTATTAAAATTACTACAAATAGTCTTCTGTTCTTCTAATATACAGCTCATTGAATCCCTCCCCCTCTTGCCTCCCCCGGGACCATACAGCTCCATGGAGAATTGGCACCTCATAACCCTCTTTATACCCGCGTGTAGCTGGCATCGAGCCCAATGATGCCCAAGTGACGGATTCAAAATTGGTTGAGCGGTTGTGGAGGAATCCGCCATTGAGTTCAGGATTGTTAGAGACAAAAGACCACTCTCAAAAGGGTGGCGAACTCCATGAATACTGATGCGCAAGAGACGTACCCTATGCCGGCGTGTAGCTGGCGTAGCGCCCAATGACGCCCAAGTGACAGAATCAAGATCTGTCGAGCGGATGTGGAGGAATCTGCCATGGAGTGAAGGATTGTTAGAGAGAAAAGACTACTCTCAGAAGGGTGGCGAACTCCATGAATACTGATGCGCAAGAGACGTACCCTATACTGCCGTGTAGCTGGCGTCAAGCCCAACGACGCTGTGCCCTTAGATCTGGAATTGGCCAAGCAGTTGTGGAGGAATCTGCTATCGGGTCCTGGGATCGCCAGCATCCCCTCTCAGCCTTCCTAAAACCCCCCCCACAGTAGGTAGCGATTTCATCAGTATTCATGCGACAGGGACGTACCTTATACCGGCGTGTAGCTGGCGCCGAGCCCAACAACCCCCCAGTGTCAGACTTAGGATTGGATGTGTAGTTGTAGAGGTGTATTATGTAGTATGCCCTGGAATATGGATGTTGAGGGTGATGATGAGAGAATAGTTTGTCGCGTCGTGTGTGAAGGTAAGTGCGTGAGGCTAAGTGCCAAGAAACCATGATAAACTGTGCCACGAAATGCTCAGGGGTACCCCTGAGGCGAGCATCTCTCAGTGGTAAATCATGATGAGCAATGGTTTGGAGGGATGAGTCTGGATGCACAGGAGGCCGAGTAGCTTTGTCTTATATGTCAGGACGGAATGTCGTGTATTAGTTTCGCTCCAGATGCACGGTATTTGAGTGGGGGTTGCCAGGAAACTCAGGACGCACAGGTAGCAGGGAATAAAACTCAGGAAGCACAGGATGCAGGGGACGCAAAGGACGCAACTCAGGACGCACAGGACGCAGGGGACGCAGATTCAACATCGACTGTGTCAGGACGCAATGGCGCCGTATCTGACCCAGGGTAATCTTTTGCTGATGCCCACAGATGGCAAGCTGTCCTCACACGAACTGTCAATTCGAGTAATGCCAAAGACAGAAAAACACATTCCTGAGCAGCTGCTATTGCGGGAGAGGCATCAAGGACGTAAGCTATCATGCCTTATTATGCTAATAATTGATAATTTAAGAGTTTACTGAGTCCTCGTTATATTCGGATACTGAGGGAATGTCTTGCCGTGCAAAGCCAGCCTTAGAGCCCAGTGTCAAAGATATGAGGTTTGTGATATCTCACATACGGCACATTCATCACTCAAGAGTGAACTCATACCAGCCGCAGCCAGGGGCCATTTTGGAGAAATATCATAGGCAAACAGATGGTGTGGCTTTATTAACTCATGTGAGACTACGGCAACATATAAGAAATGTTTTTATCATGTAAAGGCACACATAGCGGCAGTGACATGGAACTCAGCGTGGCTAATAGGCGAACAATTGGACTCGGTCCCGAACTTTGGCTGTTCCCTCCCCTCTGTTAAATGTCAAGTAACAAAGATAAAACCCAACCACTGCCGCCAAGATGTCAAAGGAGTTCAATGACAGATCAAAGTCATGGTCAAAAAAACTGTGAAGAAACTTCAGGGGACGAATGACTCTCATGACACATAACGCCGAGACAATACAACTGAACCCCCAGATGATGCAGCTGCCGAAATGGCCTCCGCTGTCATGAGGACGTTTCAGTATCCAACTTCCCTCCCTTCTGTCTGCGTGACAGTAATAATAATTTCTTTTTTACTAAGCGCATCATGATTGGGCATCCCTGTAGGGCCCTACGGCGATCGGAATTGACATTCTTCGTCAGACTGGGGCTCCCGCAGGTCAATATCGATTTTTGGAACACTCCTGGTACGCACCTTCTCTGGATAGAAGCATTGCATGGTGTGTTCTATCAACACCAACCATAAGCACACTTGTCTTTGTGCGACAAAACCAACATGTTGAGCAACAGATTAAGTCTCCACCATATCTCATCGGGGCGACAGGCCATGGTAGCAGCATGTTACGTCGACGTCTCCGCGAACCACGACCACTGTCCGTGCTCATCATCTTGTATACAGATGGAGATATTCATGCCTGGCTGCTGGTCAACCCGGACAAAGATCCTCTCAATGTCCCCGTCCTTGAAACATGTCAACGGAGAGACAAGGGCCGAGCCGGGACCCCCTGACCAGTTTCCGGTCGGCATCAAGCTTTCGATCCAAATGTCTGACATCGAATTGGGTCTGCTGGGAGGGTGGATGATGAGATTCACACTGAAGGAAATGGCGCAAACGATAGTGATGACTACAACAATAACTATTTTGATGATAGAATCATTGTTGACTACAAGGTGGCGTCAGCTGTCTCACTTGCGCCTAACCCCCACAGTGGGGAAGATCATGATAAAGTATGATTTGTTTTTTGGATTTTATTCAGTTAATATGAGACCTGTTAGATTCATCGTCATAATAGATAAACACCGATGCTAATGCAAGATGTAGGAAAAGGATACCGACATGCCCCAATTGTCAACGGGGTCTGACAAGCATGGCGATTAATCGGGAGAGCTCCACGTACGCCTCAGACTTACCCGCCATTGAGGACTTCTAGAAACAGCAGCTGGCCACTCAGTCGCAACTGAGAATGTCCAAGTTGCCACTGTGAGGGCACTTGATGAAAAACAACCCTCAATGTCTCAGTACCTAAGGAATCCTGACACCGCTACTGCAGCGTCCAAACCTCGAGCTACAGACCCAGAGCCTAGAAGCCAGGAGCGCCCTGGACGCAAACGTGGGAACGACAGCACTGATGACACAACACCTGACGATACTCATTCTTCAGCGTAATGTGATATTCCTATTCATAGTGCCACATCCCAAGAAACCCCTCAAATGACAAAATGACCACTAGCTGTTTCTCCCCAACATCCAACAACCCCCCCTATGTCTGCCATTACTACTCATCCTGTGCATTCACCTACTGTTTATTCTGATATTAGCAACACTGCCACCCCCCAGCCAATAGCGGCTGGAGGTTCCTGTAACCCCCCTTTCCCCGATGCAAATTATCCTAGCGAAACTAGTAACAAACAAGGTGAGGGGCCCTGCCCCATACCGTCAAAGGAGATTGATTCAATAGCAGGCACAACTCCCCGGTGCAGGAAAGGTCGTTGTGGGCTTTACAGGAACAAATGGAGAATTTCCTTTTTTCATTATACTTAAATGTAACAATCCTAGCCTAGAGGGGTTAGTTATGCAATAGGTAACAAATTACTTGCGTGAATATTTGGAACTATATTTATAGTTCCCGTGCTTTTAGGCGAGAGTATTCTTCTTTCCGAGATTTACTTATGATTCCTCCTTTCGCTTTAGACTATCTTCTAGTCTTCGTATCCTATTCCAATATCTTATTGGGGAGAGGTGTCGAGGGAACTTCTTCCTATCGTGATCTCTTCTTCCTTGAGAGAGATGTGGGACTGTCCTTGTCTTTACAAGGTCGTAGTTGCTCTGACGCTTGAGAGCTAGGTTGCTTGCATACAAGCAAGAGGTAAATGTAGAGGTAAAGGTAAAGTTATATTGTAAGAAAGTACTTAGATGGTAGCGTGAAGAGCTCTAACTACTGTGACCGAGTCTCCTACTTATAGACTCTTCACGCCCACAACCCTAACCTTTGTGACTCATAACTCGAGTCACGCATCTTATGACTCATAATGAGTCATGCCCGAAATCCATCAGATGACTCCTATGAGTCACTGCGCAACATACCGTAAACCAATCATAAAACATAAAACATGTCAGGTGCGGACATCGCATCACCTGCGTGGAACTCGTGACTCATAATGTGAGTCACACGTGAAAGTCATTACATCATTATGACTCACAATCGTAAGTCATGGAAACATCAACCAATCATAACATAACGATGACGCGCAAGTGCGAGTCATGTGAAAACTATGAGTCAACTGACTGCATAGCGCGAAACATAAACATACCTTATGACTAATAACTATTAGTCATGTGAAATCTGCCTTGCTTAGTCACAATTTGTGACTTTAAACAACTTTATCATAGATTCTACCCACATTTCTTAGGCGTCCAGCATGTGTTACATTTTCATGTCTCCTTGTGATATGTATCATATTAATCAATTAATTGTAGTATCCCCTTGCGTTCGCCTTACTTGATAGGCCAAATGCTGTTAGCGTTCGTGATTGTAATCATGCTTTGCTTGTAGAGCCTGTTTGAGCAACTAAGCTGGATTGAGTATACGCTTCCAAACCCCTTTAGTCATCGTCACTCTCTCTTGCAGAATCCCTCTCGCTAACTGATACCTCTTCCCGCTAGACCTCGCCCAGACAGATCAATTTGCACCCATCTCTCTTGGCTCATTTCCCCAGATATCTTACATAGACTTTTCAAGACTGAAGATTATCCATCATCCAGGATTCAAACAATACTCCACGATTAAGATTGTTCAAACTCAATAACACCTTTCGTCAGAAAATCTCTTGACGCTGCTACTCCCATCTTCTGTTGAACTGTACTCCCAAATGTACGCCGGGCGCCACCAGAGATGTCATTCACCAGATGGTACACTCAGATATCACGACAACCGACGCCTCAATCGCTTGACAAATCTCAAGATACATTCTAAGTGACAGTTTGTCTACACCTAAATCCAGTCAACCTATCTAGCATTCGCGCAGATGTGCTCTGTTTGCTTAAGTCTTGCAAGGTTGTGTTCCTTGCATACCGATAGAAATACTTTTCCCGCTCCTGATTGACGGTTCGAAGATGAGAATATTCTTCTAACCCTATTTTTGCTTGGCCACTGTCACACGAAGAGCCGTTGTTGCTAAGTAATACTCCTTAAGGTTTGGCCTCACATGGGCTCTACCATCAGCGCCCGATTTATTTCATGTATTATTTTTCTTATATATGTCAAAACATACTTCACGACACATGTTCTGACTATAATAAAAACACCTATTTATCCGCAGGACGGATGAGCTCTGCGGATATCTGTCATTCTCAATCTGGTAACTTCATCTACTGTGAATACAGCGATTCAACGGTAGAGCTTCACAAATCTAAGCAATTTGAGGATCAGCTTTGATAACAATAGAGGAGAAGTAAGCAGCCATCCTAGAATGCCAGGTCGGGAAACCGCTTGTTAGATCTACTAAATAGGATTAGTAGATCTTCCACCCATACACCGAGTGACAGACTGTGAGTCTCCCCCCCCATATACTAGGGTCGACATCCAAGAACGCACCAGCAAAATCAACATAATCAAACTTCACGCCATCCTACACACAAAAAATAAACCATCAGACTTTACCTTAACGAAATCTCCTATATACCACTAGCATCCCAAAACCTATTGTGCGGCTGACGCCCGCACAGAATCCGAACTGACCCAGAAGAGATATTTGAACCGACATTATGGCGATGAGCAGGCCAAACCCAATTCCATCTAAAAGGCAAGCTCGTCTGCGCCACACTGGCATTGTCACCCTGGCATCAAGCCAGCGACCAATGAAATCTCTAAATCTCACTCAGCCTACGCAGGACCTTGTATTAACGTCAACCACCGGGAAGTGTCACAGCACCGGGATGTGTCACACATGGCAACCATGATAACCCCAACTAAAAAATGTAACAACTCAACCAATTCTTAACCAAATTAGACCAAACAAGATGCTCTCAATTGAGAAAGGATAGGAGAGCTAGTTCATGCCTGAAAAGTAAAATAATAATATTCCCTGCTGAGTGAAATCAGAAAAAGTGCGAAAAAGTACTTAAAACTACAAGAAAGAAGAAGGAACAAACTAGGATACAGGAGTATCCAGAACCATTTCCAAAGTAGATGTAGGTAATCTCCTATTGGTAGAACTCATAGGAAATAATTTTTAACAGCTATTAAAGTCAGAAGTGTACTGAAATAGTCAGTCATAGAGTCAATTTAATGGTAAAACTAGAGCAATGCTAGTCAGACGCTCAGATGTTGAGGGAGATAGCTCAGAAGATGAGAAGAGCAATAAAGATGTGACTCAAGGTCAGAGCACTCAGGATATCACAATCAAGCTGGATTTGTTATATTTTAGTAGTATTTAAGCTATTGTTCTTATATTTTTAATAGATTACAATATAACAAGTTCTATTGCAAATCTCACAAGGTCTAGCTGACTATTAATTATAAATTACTTGCTTATGACCAGGTTATACATCGCTAATCTATAGACAAAAGAAACTGTCATATAGTGGCCCATTTTGCAATATTGTCTCTCAGTTTCACAATTTACTCTGTTACATCCCAATTTCAACCAAATTACATTTAAGTGTATATTGTTTTAATCAAGAGTTGATATAGAAGTAAAGAGTATAGTAATGGAAACAGGATCACGGTCAGTTCTTGTTGTTGAAGCCTCAATATAAGATTGTTACCATATAATAAATCAAATAATGTATATATAAAGTTTTAAAAAATAGGTAAATTAGTAACAAAAGAGTAAATGTTTTGACATTGCGTATTAGCTGAACTGTTGAGAGTTATAAATATGTAATACAATATAAATAGTAAAAGGCATAGCACTATTGGAAAGGTTTGAGTTCTTAAATAGCAGATTATCTTTTGTAATCAGATGATCTTTCAATTATAATTTGAGTAAACCCTTCACTTCACCACTGGGAGCAATAAATCAACTAGAAATGAATAT
>Ga0307509_10000637_pt1 | contig 59854 bp, 59 predicted proteins | sample 10_EM_MG_FD_202245 | JGI IMG/M metagenome (GOLD analysis project Ga0307509, IMG submission 202245) | Populus trichocarpa ectomycorrhiza microbial communities from riparian zone in the Pacific Northwest, United States - 10_EM | ecosystem: Host-associated > Plants > Roots > Unclassified | place...
GCGCCGCCCCCCCCCCCCCCCCCCCCCCCCCCCCCCCCCCCCCAAAGTAAAATAGAAAGAAAAACTTCGCATTCCCAATCAAAAAACCCCTTCTACACCTCCTAATGCTTCTTGTATTTGTCATCAACCCGTCGCTTATGGTCAGGGTCTAACGCGTTCGTCACCCCTAATAACGTTCTGCTAACTGCCTCCGTAGCACCTATCATAGGTCGGATTATGGCCACCGGTGCAGCTCTCGCTACCGCCTTTGCCGCTCCCTGTAAAGTGTTAGCATGTATAATAAAAAAAGCCATGGTGACAAAAAACTCGCCTGGGCACTCCCTTGTTCCGCTATATCAACCGGCACCGCCATGATAGCATCCCTAGCATTTCCAAAGTTCCTCCTAAGACTGTCACCAGCGCCTCGAAGTCCTTGGGCAACAGTGAGCGGTTGGTCGGCGTAAAGGCTAATGACTTTCTTCTGTCCATGTTCGCTGGGCCCCATATCACCTTCCTCCTCGCTATCACTGATCAGGTACTCGATGCCCTCGGTTCCATCTTCCAGAATAGTGGGGACAAAAAGCCCTTCAGCATTCTGCAACATGTTTTGAGTTCCAACCGCAACTTTAGCACCAAGACGAACAAGCTCAGAGGTGGTTGTTTTTGCAAATTTCAATGCGCCCTTCTGGAGTGACCTCACAATCCTGCCATCTTTCTGGTATTCACGCATCGGGACAACAACCAAATCTTTCATGCCGCTTCCTAGATTCACGAGACTCCTGACGGGAGCAACACCGGCGAGGACATCTCCCAGCTGGTGGGACCTGATATCCGGCATCCAGGTAGCGTTCAGCTCCTCGCCCATCCTGGGGAAACCGGATATGCCAAAAAGTACAACATGACGCAATACCATATCCGCCTCTTCGAGAATGAAAAAGTTCATAAATTCAGTCGTGCGACCGGAGCGAAGCCCGGTATAATCGACCTTCTTGGGCTTGTAGTCAAGCTTAACACGGATAGAGTTCACCTCTACTCGCTGCAAGAACGGAATTTCGGCCGGACTGATTGGTGGCGCAATACTGTCATCCTTGAATTCAAAGAATCTCGTCATGAAATCTAAAGTATCTTGATCAACATGCAGCCTCAGAGGCAAGACAGTAGCCTGGCGGTAAATCAGCAGATATCTCAGGGATAGAGGGGTGGATAATAAATACACACCCTCAAGACAATCTCGCTAGCAGCCAACTCAGGTACTGGCTTGACATTCATAATCTCTATATGAACCAGGTTGCTACCAGTCTCTCTCACGCCAGCATCTTGCATATAGGTGACGAACTTCCTCCAGGTACTGGTCGGAACATTATCAAAGATTTCCAAATCTCGGACTCGCAGATCCACACTGCTTTGCGTCTCACCCATATCCGGCGGGAAAAGAAGGAAATCCACACATAGACCCTTCAACTCAATCTGGATCTTATGGCTTCTCGATCGGCCGAGCCGGAGGCGCCTTCCTGAGCCCCTATGACTACCACCAAATTCTGTGTTTCTCGAGTGACTAGAGGGCCGCGACTCGGGGATACTGGTACCCATAGAAGTCTCGCTCATGTGGTCGTCAAAGTTTTTACTTATTGCGCTTGCGAGATCACCCGGGCCCTTGTTGTTCGGAACTCCAATGTATATGGAATTGAAGAGGAAGTCTCCAATTTCACTCCCATCATCATCACTAGTATCGAAGGACACCTGGCGATTCTTTCGCTCTAAAGCCCTGTTTTCGAGGTCTCTTACAGCCTGGTTGATGGCTTCTCTTGTCCTTTGCCAGTCGTAACCGTCGTGCAGATTCCAAATCAAGTGAACATCTTTGATCTTGACTCTCAGAGGAAAGTATTGAGCCCAGCCATCAACGCCACGAGAAGGAACGTATCTCTTTCTAAAAGAATCCCATTTGTTGACCGCCTCTCTGGTGGGCCGTTTGTTAGCTATAGATGCCTGACGCTGCCGTTCCGATTGTTTGACATAATCCTCCACGAAAGAAAGTGGAGAGTTGTCAAGAACTTGCACTTGCTCGGTAAAGCTAGCCAGCATACCCTTTTCGCCAACCCCCAATGGCTTGTTACGTCCGGGTGCAAGCATTCCGAGATCTTCATCCAGCATACTATTAGCAAGCTCATCCTTGCTATAGGTTGACACCTCCGGTGTACTGGACGAGGTATTGTGGCCATAGTAGCTCTCCACAAATGTGAGATTGATCGGTACATCGTCACCAACCATGTCACCGTCTTCATCATCCATGCGGAATGGGGTTTCCTCAGCCCTTTTGCGAGACGGGTGAGCAAAGGCATCTTCCGTCAGGGATCGCAACATGTCAATAGGCATAACCTCGGTGCAATACTTGACTTCTTCTCCCTCCGGAAATGGAGGCTTAAGCCCGTTTACGATCGCGACGAGCGTTTGCGTGGAGTCGGCACAGCTTTCTATTAGCAGCAATTTGTCATGAATCTCAAGATCCACAGCTTTTTCGCCGCCTACACCGCCCATTTCTACGACACAGAGCGTAGCCATGGCAGAAGATATGGTGATGACCGAGACATAGCCCATTGCAGTGTATCCTACCAGGTGACGATCGATTGATTCTCGGCGTCTTCCAGACCCGTGTCTCTCAGATGGGGGCGCAAGGTTTGAAACATCGTCCACCACCATGAGATTAGCCTTCTTGATTTCAAGACCGGCACTAAGCATCCCACCATTGGGCAGAGCGGCTTGTAACCTGGAGTCTGTGAGAACCACCAGAGCCCGGCTTTTGAGCCCCAACGGATTAAGTCCGAGTGCACAGTCTTTGAGTATGATATCAAGCCCTAGCGGCGGGCCTTGAACAGCAATAATCTTCTCCTCGGCAATGTGGACAATACTCTGAACCATTTCCTGTGCCAAAACCTCGGCAGATGCATTTTCCGGTGCCCGCATCATTGACATCAGGGTTTCAACCCTATATTCCACCCGCAGGTTCCAAAACTTAAGCTTAATGACGGGTTCAGGATCGTCGCCGACCATCCTAACCATCAGCATCGGTTTCCCTTCATCCGCCTTGTCGTAAATCCTCCTCTCAAGCCCTTCGCCAATCAATTCTTCCTCGCCGTTCCGCCGAACATTCATCTGCATCACAGCGAGGGCAACCAAACTAGGTAAGGAAACATGGGCAATTCCTATACCACGCATATGCGCTTCGAGCAGCCCAACCCCGAGCCCGACATTGACTTTTCCGTATAGGGAATCGACGTTTAGTAGTGTGAGAAGTCCAGGTCGTTCATCCTGCGCAACAAATTCGGTCACAGTAAGAACTTTCATAACTTCGCCCCCCAGCTCTTTTAACTTTTCGCCCACCCCAATGTCCCCAATCTCCACTTTTACCGCCCCGACACCAATCCGGAGTAAACTACCTTGCTCCCTCTGGCGAAGTAACGTGTCGATTAGAATATCATCGTCTGCCTCGTATCGGTCCTTGCTCGGCGTCAAAAGCTCCAGCAATCTCCCCAGGTCTTCCTGCTCCGGTGTGCCCAGGAATTCGACTCTTGTATTTTCAACCAGGATATTTGCATCGATCGGCACTGAGGGAGAATCCCAGGGGACAACAGGGCAATAGATAGCAATTTTGTCCACACTAAAGGATATGCTACTCTGGTCACTGGTTTCACTCCGTATCTTTAATGGAGAGGCCTCTAGGCCTATCTTTCCTGTTGTTCCCACAACCTCCACCATCAGGCCCCCAATCTTACAATCAACCTTAGTGTGGATAATAGGCGGAGCTTCGGAAACGGAGCCGCCCCTATCCGGGGATTCAGTGGGTCGGCTTTTTGCTATAGTGGCAGTGGACGCGGAAGTAGAGGCCATAACACCACCAAATCCTCCGAAAGCGCATAGAGTCTCTTCCAAGTTCAAGAGATCTAGCTGGAGCTTAAGAGGAAGTGTTATGACGTTGATTCTTTTTTTGACTGGGCTTTGGGATATTACGAGGGTCACGTCGTTCTCGGGAACAGAGCTTGTGGTCGAAGGAGGGTGGGAGCCCCGCCTCCTGGGCTTGGCTGCGATCGCGGGTGGCTGAATAAAGGATAAATAGTCGGTTTTCTCATCGCCCAAAGTGACCGTTTTGATATCGATTTTTGTTGTTGTGACATTCTTTTGCAGAACCTTGTGCGAGACCTTGATTTGTCCTAAAACGCAGCCTAAAATCAGATGCTCGTTGGCATCGCCCCCGGCTCCCCCTCCATCCCCCTCTTCGTCATCCTCCGTAATGTAGACACCAGCGAGACTCTGGACCACGCGTAGTCCAATAGCACCAACCATAACCTCAAGACAGAGCCCACCATCCGTAGCCGTATCGGGATTGTTTATTGTTTGTTTCTTGCCCTTGGGCTCCTCAATTGGCTCCTCTGCAAATGCGGCACCGAGTGTCTCAGAAATCATTCCCAGAATTTTGGCGGTCGCTATATCCGCGACTATATCAATATTACCAACGATAACCTCAATGTCCGGATGTGTCTCCCCGGATAGGTAATTCTTTGGATGGGTCGGATGATGTGCGTCCAGTATACGAACTGCTGGTTTTCGTGGCGTAGGGTTCGCAGGCGACAAGGGGGGAGCAGCGGACTTCGAATCTGGGAACCCTGATGAGCGAGAAGCATACATTGAGAATGCGCCAGGAATTGGAGGATGACTACTGTCGCTCATATCCGATGCCACCCTCAGAGAAGAGGTAGACTCCACCATGGAGCTCGGTATCCCTGCTGGCGCCCCAGCTCCCTCAGAAAGTGAAGGGAGAAACACCTCTACGGTGTTGAGGTCGAAGATCTTCTTTCTTAGTCGCTTCTCAACTTTTTGGGGCACTGCTTCAGAAGCCAATCCGGCAGTTGGGACATCTGGCGACGACTCCGCAGCCTCGGAGACGAGGATTCCAATGCCACCACTTAACAACTTGTCTAACCTAGCATCAATTTCTTTCTCATCAACCTCCTCCTCGTCCTGCTCATCCCGTCGGCGATCGACTTCCTCATTACGCTCTGGGGGTAGTGAATCATGAAGGACTCCGCTTGTGGCAGAAAGATAGAGGCTTCCGGCTTCGCTATGTGTGAAGAGAGTCGATTCGCTCAAAAGTCTACTAGTCTCGGCATCCATCTCATCGTCGCCAGAGCTGTTGCTATCGCAGTCACTCGAGCACGCGTCCAGCTGGGTTACTGTTGGGTCGGGGTCTGAAACGAGTGATTGGACGGAGCCGATGGGGAGGTGGACAGGGGACCGAGGCTGCTCAACAAAAAGAGCATCAGGCGCAAAGGGAGCACCGCCCTCATCCTCGCTGTCTTCGTCGTACTCGTCGAGCATTACGCGGGGGGGTTGGGACGAAGAGCCTAAAGGTGGGCGGGTCTTATTGGTGGAGTGAATTGGTGCGAAGGCAAGCTCTTCATCTGAGGAGTCTTCGGGGTCAGCCAGCATACCACTGCCGGGAAAAAGGCTTCTGTCAAGGCCATCTCCTTTTCCCCCTTGCACATCTTCATCCGAATCATCAACAATTACCCCCCGGCTCCGATGAGTCGGCGGATCCAACGAACCTTGAGGCGAGGCTGGCTTGGAAGGGGGTTGCAGATTTGGGGTCCTAATGGTGCTGGTGGATGCCGTTACGTTGTCGGCCGAATTACTCTGAATGATGGTATCTATACTCTGTTCCATACCCCCCTCCGCCACCTCCGACGTGGCTCCGAACATGGCACTCGCTTCCGGAGGGGATGGCGGTTCGAATAGAGAAGGGTCGGAAATGATATATCCCCTGATGTTTTCCAGGGTAATGCATCGCTTGCCCTCTTTACGTCTCTTGGCTTTTATTTCAGAGACCCCTGCACTATCTGCTGGAACAATGTTGGTGATCCCCTCAACATCCATATCTTCCATTTCAAACTCGACACGTATTTTATCTCCTCCCCGATCTTCGGGTGCCGTGGTTTCTAATGCTATCGTTACCCCTCTGATCCGGACCTGTAACCTATCACCGATACCCTTGAAAAGGTTTGCAAACATGGTCGGCAAGCCGATGCTCGTTCCGATCCCCAGCTCTGGCTCTTCGTCATCCTCAGAAGTCGAACTGCTAGTAGTAACGTTGGAAGCGGCAAGTGGGTCCTGATAGAGTGAATGCAGGAGCTGATCCTGTTCACTTAGGGGCTGGGAATGAAGAAAGGAGTGGGCTAGGTCTTCTGCAGTGGTAGGTAAATGGTGTTCCTCGTCTTCATATTCAGAATCCTCTCCTCCATCCTCAGTGCTGGTTGAATCTGGCTTTCCCGAAAAAGGTGGGGGCGTCGGAGGTGCCACCGGTACCACAGAAACGGCAGCTCTGATGTCGGAAACGACAATTTCTATCGAGCCAGAGACGAGAAAGTTTGTTGGAAGTGTGACGGTCAGGGTGCCGATCACGGCCTCGTTTATGTGGAGTCGGGGGGGTATTGGCAATTTAGCAAGTTGTTTTAATTTCTAGAAAATAAAATAAAAATAAGGGTCAGTGGTCACTCCACGCTAGGTGGGGGCAAGCAAACGGGCATGGGTCGTTATCGGCATACATCTACCTTGATGCCGACATCTTTCAAGATGAGAACCGAATTTCTACCGAGAGAACCCTCAAGGTTTGACAAATCTCCAAGAGTCCGCTCCTCCAGAAAATCGAATCGACCAAGAATGTAGCGAACTATCCGTTTCTCCCACTGACTAGGCAGGGAAATTGGAAGCGAGAACATCACGGGCGGTAGCGAATGATGGTGGCAAAGTAGAAAGTCTCTAGGCCGCCAAGGAGGGGAAGGAGGCGAACTTTGGTGCGAGGGGAGGAGGAGGAGGTGGTGGAGGTGGAGGTGGAGGTGGAAGGGAGGGAGGACAAGGCGGGTATCCTACTATTGGCGGTACTGTGGGTAAGTATGTGAGGGGAAGAGAGGAGGGGAAGGAAAAGTATCTATGATGCGATTTATTTATGCAGGAAAGGAGAGAGGTTTAGAAGCGATAGGCGGTTGTATGTAGAGGAGGAAACATGCAATAGGCTAGGGAAATTACAGAAGTAGAAATAGAAAATGGGGGGATGAGCGTGATAGTCGACAAGGGCTACCGCCTCAATGGGAATGGGGTGTATCGGTACCCTATCAAGGTGCTATAATGGACGAAGGGGCCAGTAAATTCGGGGTTGAGCAGGCTGACAGAGGGGATATGTAGGCAGAGGTACTGTGCAGTACGGTGTTCCACGATAATGCGTACAGGTATCAGGAGAAGAGTAGGCGTTTCCGAGTCACAAACGAGAGCTTGTCTCTCGTCGATTCTCGCTTCCGCCCCGCTCGCTACTGGCGGCGATGAGGGGGGCAGCCGCTTGAACACATTGCACGATTATGAAGCTTGGTGAATTAGTTGTAGGGGGGAGGAGGGGAGAAGAGAAGGGGGAGAAAGTGGATGTATGCTGGGGGGACACTGGCACCGTACCAGTGCAGTACCAGCGGTACGGCGGACCAGGAACCTTGTGGTGTGGCGAACGGGACGGGGGGGAGGGCGTGACTACAAAAAGCGTGACTGGTGATTCTCATGATGCATTTCCGCTGAAAATGTCACAAAACAGCAGCAAAGGAAAAAGCATGGGTAAGGGCTTTCTGAGTCATCATGTAGAACGGCTATGCCTGTGGGCTGGTTGACGATGGCTCATCGCGAAGGAATCCATTCTGCACGCTGACTCTCATGGCCTGTCTGGTCTTGGTCCGCAGGACATGGAACGAGTGGCGCCGGTATGACACCGTACGAAGCACTGTACCAGTTATTTCAGGCCTTGCCACAAGTGCTCGAGTACTGTACGGTACTCGTACGGTACTTGCACAGTACTGTACCAAGCACGTTCTCCTATCCTATCCGACTGCCCCAGAAGCGGTCTGTATATAGGAATGGTTCTGCTGGCCATCAGTGCCTGGTGTGATGGTTTGTTCGCCCGATGAAATCAATCCACCGTACCCTCGGGTATAGAATGTACGTTGGAGGACATTACCGTATTCTGGGTGAAAGGTATCCTGTGTACTCGAGTACGGTACAGGTACCGGTATGCTCGTACTTCCGGAACCGTGAAACCTCGTGAAACCCCCCACCGGCGTCAGGTTGTCGGCGAAAATCGGTCAATCGGCCCCCAAGATACCATGATGGGAGAAGGTGAAAAGGGCGAGTTTGTCACCCTTGCTCAAAAAATCATTCATACACCATACAAGTACAGGCAAGCCACAACTCGAGTCCACAATATCCCTACATACCACTGTCTCCTGTGGCTCCTAGGACAAATAATTGAGGTTTTCATCATTAGCGAGTTGCCCATGGTGTGCACTCGTATACGGAGGTACAGGGCATAAGTTCTGCAGGCTACACAGGGGGTGAGGGCAGCAAACCTCGCTTGTGGAACCTACAAAACTTATGCCCTGTACCTCCGTAGGGACGAGCACAAGTATCATAGATTTGGTTCGACGGGTTAACAGAATTTCAAATACCAGTTAATAAGAACCAACATGTGTAATATCATACTGTGTCGGGAAAACGCTATTCCCCCCTGGGAGATTCTGTCTCCGAATCCGGAGGTTATACAGGGTTGATGGAGGGAGAGAGAGGATTCCACGAGATTTCACGGCAACCCCATCTTCTCACACGCGTTGAGGCTCTCCCTCTCTTTCATCATCCCCTTCCCTTCCCACCCAAGACGTGTTGCCCTACAGGCTAACAGCAACTGTTACCCGCAAGTTGCCTCCCGCAAAAATAAATAAATAAATAGAGCTCCAACACCCTCCAACCCTAACCCTGCGATAGTCATCCTCTCGCTTCCTCTGCCATCGCCAAAAATCTCAGGTGTTGTCGCCGCCGCCTGTTTTTCTTGGGGCGAATTAAGTCAAAGAGACAAAAGCTTAACAAAGTCCCCACTTCACGAAAACCCCTCGCCTTATTAAATATTCACCTTCGTTATCCAACTCTCTCTCTACCCTTATCTGCCTTACCTCCCATAATTCCCCAATCCCTCACCCAACCCCTCCGACAATCGTCACGTCTTTACTCGACGGTAGCAGCCACGTTCCTTTCTTCATCCTGTTTGTCGCTCTCATTTTGACCGTCCCTAGCGGCCAGACCTAACAAACGGCTCAGGTCTTGGGCGAAAAGGGAACAGGAGAAACCAATTTTTCGCAAGAATATTCTCTACCAATGGCTCCCTCGAATCCTCCACCATTTCGTATCCCCTCCGATCCCTCATCAGCTGCCGCTCCCTTCTCACCTCCGGCCTCGAACGTCCCAAGCAACGGTCTTTTTTCTCCCGGATCAACACCTCAGGGACCTCAGCGCACCTCTTCTGGAAGCACTTTATTTGCGGGCATGACCCCAGGGCTAAAACCGACCGCAGGAAAGTCCGCCGGCCCCAGTAACGGGGGCGGTTTGTTTGGCGCTGGTCCATCATCTTCGTCTGCGCCTATTTTCCCCCTCGCTGCCCCCGGGGGAGCTGGCGGAACGACCGGTGGCAACAAGATCCCTCAATTCAGCAAACCTGTCTCCCAATCAGCCTTTGCGGCCGCTCCCCCGGCAAATTTTGCACGTAAGGGGAATGCTGGATGGGGTGGGAATAGACTCCCGTCTACTAACCGTGATGATGATCGAGAGGCTGGCTCCCCAAGGATATTTGAGGACGAATCCCGAAGCGAAGAACCCACCCAACAGGATGAAGATATGGATGGGGAATATGAAGAAGAAGAAGAAGAAGAAGAGACCAGTGTTTTTTTTAACGGCGACGGCGATGACGAGGCCGACGATTCCTACGATGTTCTGCCAGAGAGTTCGGCCGGTAAAGATCGCAAGGTCCCGTATGGGACGGAATGTAAGATCAAACCGGGGATAGTCCAGGAACCTAGTTCTATGATTATTCAAACCGAGGAAATCATGATGGAATTGCAGAACCTTTTGTCACCGGCTGCTCTACTGGATTACGATTCAGAGTTGGACGAGGAGGATATGATTATGGATGTTGATCGCAACGCACCCCTACCCCCCTTCAAGAAGGAAGAATATCTTACCCGTGCATCGAGGCTTTTCCTTGATACGCTTGCATCGAATCTTCCCAAGGGTCAGGCCAAATCACGTCTTCACAAGGCTTACTACCTCGCATCCTTGCTCCTGCCGCTGCACCATTCCCGAGCGAACGTGGTCGAGACACTAAGGAGATGGCTTTACACGCACAAACAAGCTCCAACAAGAAAGGAGCTGACAGCGTTAAAGACTTTCTACCCCAATGCTGTCTACAACCATTCATACTGGAAGGTTCTTCTGCGGCTGATCCTTCGCGGTGAAGTTCAGGAAGCTATCGATTTGCTTCGCTGCGCGGATTGGGATATGCTGAACGAGAACAACAATTCCGTTCCAAAACCAAAAATTGGCGATACACAAGAGCCCACCTGGGATAGACGCTATAGCAAGGAGGAAATTGAAAGTATCAAGAACGCAACGACTTCCGCGATCAAGCTATTAAGTAGCTGCCCCGGGCTAGCTCGTTCATCATACGCCCCTAGTTCTGTGGGGTTCTTCCCGGCAACAGGAAATTCTCACGGCTCAAAGGGGGATTGGCGGATATGGCAGGGAAAAGTGTTCGCTACCGCAGAGGATTTGAGGGTGGGAGGTGAAGGCGACGGTGAAACTACGTTCGACGAAACTGATGATAGTTACTACGAAAGCTTTCATCCACGGAACGGAGGTTCATACGGCTTCGGGATTAGTATGGGGAAACCCAAAGAGAGAAAAACACCAGTCCCTGGTGAGGTCAGCAGAGGCCTCAGGGCAATTTACGATGTTATGAGGGGAGACCGAGAAGCAATCCTCGCTCATACCGAGAAATGGGAAGACGCGGCGCTTGCGCTAATGATGTGGGGGGTTACAGACAATTCCGACGATCCGGATTTAAGCACCGGAGATGATTCGGAGGAAGAGGACGGCGATGAAGACGGCGTATACGACGATGATACCGGGAAAGCCTTGAATCGAAGACGAAGAGAAAAGGACCTAATTAGACTCTCAAAAGTGACGGAGCATTTGGTAGAATCCGATACTCCTCTCGATCCAACAAATGAACTCGAGCTTGCAGCAGGAGCATGTCTAGTTTGGGATCCAAACGTTGTTGTCCGGGTTATGCCCAAATTCAGTTTGCTTGTGGCCAGTGCTCTTGTCGAGATATGTGGTGTTGCAGGATCGATCCAGAGGGGAAAGATCGGGAGCGAGGCGAAGAAGAGAGGAATGATGGGCGGCTTCGACGAGGACGAGCTTGCGGTCTTCGGAACGACCCGAGGTTCTGGAGCAGAAGCTGAAAAGGCAGATGGCGTCGTCAAGGAATATGCGGCAGGGCTGTTTGGTGTAGAATGGGTTGACAAGAAGGCGCAGGTTGAGGGCTGGGAGGTCGCAGTGGGTGTTTTTCACAGAGTGAGGGGTGGGCGTGAGATGTCGGGGAAGGTTGGTGACCACGAATCCTGCTAAGATAATTCAAAGCTGACTGATCCGTGCGTAGTTACTCACCCAGCTGGAGCTGACGTCGAAAGAACGTGTTGAGAAGCTTCTCACCTACTGTGGCGAAAACAATCTCGAAGATGAGGCTTCAGAAATAGCGGCGGCAAGTATTTTATCCAATGTTGATGTCGCGAAAAAATCTAACAAAAAGACAGTCCTTTGCAGAACGCCTCTCGGGCACCACTTCCTACGGCGACAGTCTCCACTTCTTCGCCCTCGCAAATGACCGCTTCTCTCTCCATAATATTCTCACAAAGCTAACTACCTCCTCCCTTCTCCGCTCAACTCCTTCACCCGCCCCCTCATCACTAGACCCCGTCCTCTCTAGCCTCTTGAAAACTCCAACCTCAATCACCTCACCAATCCTCCGCTTCGAGCTCTCCGGCTATGCCACCCTCCGGAATTTTTACGAATCCCGTGACTCGGGCGACCATCCCCGTGCCGTCAAGGCACTAGTAGCTGTCCTAAAATCCGCCGGCGAAAAGCTCGACGGCGGTGTCTACGACGCGGACTGGGACTCCGCTGTGGAGGAATGGATGATAGCTGTTCTCCTTGGCGAGCTAATGCCATACATCAACCCCAGGAAGCGCTACCTGGGCATGCGTGAGGCCATGGACGTGCTCAAGGTGATTACGGACTTTGAGTGCGTCCGCGGCGACGTGTGGCGGCGGGCGGAGGAATTTCTGCAGCGGGTACTCGCGCACAAAGATTCTCGGGGTGATGGTACCAGCGGTGGTGGGAACGCCGGCGAAGTGAACGGGATGATGGAGAGCGGGTATATCGCCGGGAGTATGATTAGTAGCTGGGAGAGCGTTCGCGACGGGATTGATTCAGGACTGGTTAGTGCTGATGCCGCAGCAGGAACAACCCAGCGAGCGTGGGACTGGAGGGGGGGGGCGGAAGGGTGGAAAGTCGCCGACATCATCCGCGTCGTTAGGCTTGGCATTGCGAAGATTGTGGCTGATGCTTGGTTGCTGGGGGAGTAAGTAGTGTAATCACTATTTGGGTTGGGGGTTTTTGTAATCTTAGTCCTTTTCTTTTCTTTTCTTTTTTCATCGAGCGAGCGTGGGACATGAAAACTTTGTTCATTTATTATTAAATTTCTGAAATATCCTCCTTTCCCTCCCGTTTCTCTACCATCATTTCCCCCCGCCCCTCCGTTGCATTTTAGCTTTCCATTTTGTTTGTCAGGTTAATTCTTCATGTAGTCTAAGTCGCCAACGACGCCCTGGCGACCTAAATTTAGAAGCACGAGGGAATGATTCCTCATCACTTGACTAGCAAATAATGCCTGAGCCACTTGCTACTACCGCGCATTAGCTATTAGTTACTACACAGTAACATGATATCCAAAACCCCACAAACTCCCACCCGCTCCCATCTCACTCTGTCCGAAACCACACACCCACTCAAGCAAGCCCAAGTTACCGCCAGCACGAGTGCAATGCAAACGCGAACCCCAGCCGCACCGGCGAGACGTGTATCCTACGAATGATAACTCCCGCAGTAACAGAACCCTGCGGAATTAAGACTGCCGATCCTATTTATATGCTGGTTTTCTAACGAGAGACCGTATTGGGTAGTGGCTCTGGTAGCAGTCCAGGTTCTGGGAATACCCCCCTGGGCACGGTGAGTTTTCTGAGGAGGTGGTATTAGTAGATGAAGGGTCCATGTAGGATATTTGGGCTTCAAGAAGTTAGGTCCCGGTCCGTTCTGGTGCGATGATGTGGGGGGGGTTGGTATCGTGGGCTAAACTATGGCAGATGCTAAAAGTCAGTACGAGAAAACTCTCATTTACCTTGCCATATCCAGGTATTATAATAGATGTGGCAGTGGAGGAAGGAATAATGGTAGTCTGGTAATAGGGATTTGGCAACGAGTGATATGCCATGATCATGTCTCCAAAAACATACATAGACTAAATCGTGAAGGTAGACAGGCCCTAGACTAACCCAAAGACATGAGGCAAGTGGGTACCCATATCTCAACATATTATCGTGGAGCTATCGTGACAGGGCTGACATATTTCTTGCCTTTTGTATTTGATTTTCATGTCCAAGGCACCACCTCATGCATCGGCCAGTGGCCGGAGCTCCTTGAGTCCGGATGATTCGATCTCGCGAGTTATTGCCCCATATTTTAACCACACTTTTCGATGTAATTTAGAATCCCACAACAATCGCTCAACGGCAAGCGATGTTTGGAGTTTGGCCCCTCGGAGATTTGACAGCCACTGTGTGGGAGCCGTCTGTGGTCGCCTGTGGTGGCTTGATACGTTGCGCAGCCTAAGGCACCTGCGGTCCCCGGCAGTCCATCCAGGGGGTCCCCTCAGGTAGTGCCGTCCGTCCCGTCTGTAGCTGAAGACGGACAGACTGGACGGTTGGGTTCATTGTATACCACAATCTAAAGCTCAGCAGGACGGGGGAGGGGACTTAGCGACAAGAGTTGTCTTCCCTCACAGATCATTAGAACCACCACAAGGTAATCGCAATATCCCCTGCCCCCCTTCGATACCGGTAAGTAAGCCATATGTCGTCCAGAAAATTAGCGCAGAAAGTAAATACAACCAGCTACATCCTCTATTCGCCTCCCTTGTGTGGTGTATCCTCTCTCCATTCAAGTGGATATGGCCAATTACTTTGGGCCTTAAGCAAGATAACAAGCGCAGCACGTTCATTGTCAGTAGATTTATTAGCTTTGACAATAATACTATCGTTAAAAGTGTCTTCATTGCCATTAGGAAGGCTTTTGCTACGAGTCGTCTCTAGAACCGTGCTTAAATCTAGGCAAAGTTCGGTGTGGCGACAGTAGCCTTTTCTTCATCGTTTTGCTAAGAGAAGTCAACTTTACCAACCACTGCTCGTCAACAACCGGATCACAGCCTGGCCCACCCCCCGGCACCCCCCCTGCCCCACCCGTTCTATTTGAGAACTGAGCACAGTTGAGCCACTTAGCACTTATACAAATTTGGTATGGTTAGTGTCGTTGCTCTGGCAACAAGGACAATTCAAGTGACGACCATTGTAGCAATACCTCCTAATGGTTTTGCCATATGGCAAATTTCTTTGGCAGTCTTCGCTGGGAATGCTGGGATATATTCTCTCCTTCTGCCCCTCTGTCAGAGCGAGGAGATCAGCCTTAGTAATTCTCTAGATCGAAGAGTATTATCCACTAACGTTAGTGGTCGAGGATTGACTTCTCTACAAATTTAGTCCACGATCCTCCGCAGAAACTGGTATGTATTGGAATACCCCCTTGAAGGAAGTACTCGCTAAGCTAATGAGAATAGGAAAGATCTTCTTGCAGCAACACAACACCCTCTCATTATGGACATTTATACCAACCCCGCGAACAATACCTATGTCACAGGCATCACGAAGTTTTTCCTGATGCCGACAGAGTCAGGCGGGATCCCAGCTGTCGCCGTTACTAAAAAAACTGCTGATTATATCACCTCTGCGTACACAATCCTGGTGATCCTGATATTTATGGTTGGATGGAACTTGATCCTAGCGATTATAACTGTATTCTGGCCCCCGAACGATGACAAGGACAATCAGACTGCTCTAGATATCCTCAGGACCTCCGGCGAATCGATGAAGGCGACGCTGTTGGCGACATCTTACTGCGTGAAAGCTATATCTAGAGAGAAGAAAACGACAGGAGATCGGTTGTGGGGCCTCCTGACTCTATTTATTGCCTCCGCTTTTTCTGTTGGAAATATCACGGCGGGTATTTTGGTACCGGGACAACTCTCGATGGGTAACGTCGCCCCTCCTGCTAAAGATGTTATCTTCTACCCCGACATCGCAAGCTACGTTCGATTAGATGATAACGGCGCTAGAATGGCGAAATTAAATTTATTGCAAGCACCTTCAGCACTTCGCGCACTCGGAGCTATCGAAATTTCCGAAGTCGCGGTCCGAGACCGAGTACATATCAGTAGCGGGATTGTTGGCGGTTCGGTGCGCCTGAGCTACGACTATAATGTTACTGGGGTGGATATGGGGCTGCAGAGTGATCCCAAGCTGAGGCTCATGGTCAAAGGTTCATGCCACACAGATGATACGTGGCTCTTAAACTCTACCGACAAAGGGGACACCTACAGGCTCTTTGGTGGAAACGTCACATTGGAGGTCAAATACCAACCAGAGGTAGATCTTCCTCCAATGGTGGATTTTTGGATCGACACGAACACATCTACGGGATCCAACTCTTCATACGCCATGATCGTCAACACCGACGGCTGCTATAGCTACACCTCAAGTGAAGACCCATGGTATGCCACCGGCAAGTCTGAGTACCCCGAGCTCGTGCCATATCAGGTGCGCCGGAAGCGACCAGTTCTCAGTTGCTGGGAAGCCAAAACGTGGCATCTTAATGGTAAAGATGTGGATGGCTCCAAGTTAGATATGTTGCCTGGTCTAAAGCTGCACAAGTTCTGGGTCAAGAAGGTTTTCCCTTTCGAGTTTGGCATCCCACGGGTACTCAGCGTGGGTAAAGCCGCAGGGCCATCTGCACTCAAATCAGCTTTCTTTGCTCGGGCCCCTGTTTATATTCTGGATGCGGGCGCATCAACTATTGTCAAGGACCTCGAGCGTTTGGTGTTGGCTAGTTGGGTTAGCAGTCGGAATGTCCTACGCGACACAACCACATACGATAAGGAGGGCGTGGAAAACCTCGCCGCAGGACCGGGAGGGCCGGTGGAAGCTGCTGCCGCAAAATTCGTCCTTCAAAGCAGAGATGTTGTCACCTTGTCTGTCCGGATCCTTATTTCAGTCCCCGCAATTCTATTTTTCCTGGTTATTGTCCGGGAGAGCTTGCGTTGTGTGCACGGCATTTAGAGTCCAAAAAATAGTCCATATCGCTCGAGGAGAAAAAAGAAGAGATTGCTCTGCCGGGCAGTTAACTATATTGTGGGTTGGACATATGGAGTCACTCATTTAATCCGTATACCCTTCAGGCATTGAGGAACAAATTGCCAAAAAACTCACCTTGAGAAAAAGTTCTGGGGAACAGTTACCTAGAGGCCTACCAATGCTGACCACAAATAGCTCGGTGGGTAATGATTTTCCAATATTGAAGTCTAAGGATCTGGAAAGTTACTTGGGAGGAATGAACTGACTTACGTTTCTTAAGAGTTGAGGTCGCTGGAGCAGGGGAGAGAATGTCTTCTGCATTTGGTCGAGAGGTTTCCACATATATTTTCCTTCGTTCCAGCGCTTTTTCCGAGTAATCTTCCTCTTCAACCGTGGCTAGCGGTAGTTTCTCACGCTTTGTTTATTCCTTAATCAGATTCTCGATATCTACTGTGTGTTACGAAATAGTTTTCATTTTCCATTTCTATCTTAGTCTAAGTCGTGTCAGTGGTCCCGTTTGGTGGTCTTAACGAATTAACACCTGCATACGATTACCAGAAATTACCTCCCTCAGCTTATGGAGACTATCGGTCTTAACAATGGCATCGTACCAAAGTTGAAGAATGTTTCGTCGTGAACGTAGCGAGAGCATCTCTTTCCTCTATCAATTACCGATTGGTTCCTTACAACTATCTACCCCTGAAGTGCCCCATTCAATTCCCACAAGGTCCGAAATTCGGAATGCACTAAGGCTACAATGGTTTATTGAATAGCGTGTTATCTAAGCTGCTGATGATTTCTTGGAACTACCAGACTATTACCGGTGGGGCGGAGGAGGAGAAAGCTCCGTTATGTCGGAGATTGGCTAAGAACTAGGACAGCGGCAGAATTGGCAGACTAGAGTAGGGCTTCTCTATGGAGAAGGTGTAATCATAAAAATTGTTCTCTTGGTCGCAGCCCATCAAACTTGCCTTGCTAGTCAAAACACTAGTATACGTGAAACGTCATCAAATCAACCTGATCATTCCCACACTCGCCTGTTCTCCTCCATGCGTGTCCCCGTTCCTCTGCTTACCCCCGTGATCACAAAGGAAAGACATGACCATAGAATCACCTCCGTAAATAATTCTAACTCCAGAACACATGTCATCACTCGGGTAATTCTGTAAACTTCTACAGTCAACCGCAGTGGGCTGCCTACTTCCGACCACTCTCACATCTACCCTTTTCCGTCAATTCTGATTGTCCGTTGACAAATTAGCCCTGCACTAACGATCAATAGCACTCAATCCTCCTCATCACCCGGCACTTTCAACACCTCCCAAAGATATTTCTCTTGATCAAATACCAATTTCTAGTACATGTTCTATGTATTTAGTGGGGTTTGCAGGAGAGCGCGGTCATTATGGCCGAAGTTTTTCCTGTTCGTTGGTGCGGGTTAATTTCGTCAACGGACCATGACAATTGTCTGTTTCGGCAGACTCCAACTGGTGTTGTGATATTATGAGATTGCCTCTTGGGCAAGGCTGTCCGCATGGTATCATAATGGTGTTGTGGAGTGGCTGCTTACCTCTTACCTGGCAAAGAACTAGTCTGCTGAATTTAATTGATGGTCCTGGTACCCAGGTGTGGCAGTGAGCTGTTCACAGAGGTGCTATATACCTCGTAATGTGATTTATTCACTAGGAATGTGATTTATCGCGTCCCGCCGGTTCATTTATAAAGGTAACTTTCTCCCACTCGCGTGTGCTAATATAGGGGGGAAGGGAGGTATGAGGGAAGGAAGGAACCAATGCTACATCCTACGCAGCCGGTATTTGTCCCCTGGAATAACCGCGCCCAAGGACTAGACCCTACATACGAGATTTAAAAGAGCACTGGTGTGCCGGGAATTGCAAACTGCGACAACGAACAGGAAGCTGGCACTATCATAACTCACCATGTGCACACAAAATACTCTGCTAAGCTCTACCCGGTCACTCTAATTTCACACTTCAATTCCTCGTCTCGCACAGGCTGGGCGGGCGTCTTGGAATTATATGTGGGAATCTATTCCCTACTGTCTAACTTACAGGCGCACTATCGCTCCGGTGGCGATTACTCCGGAATTACTTCCGGGTGGTAATCCCACCTGTGGTATTTATGATAAGCTGTTGTGAGCATACGGCGATAGTGTGACGGGGATGTGAGCTTTATCATGTCGTGTCACTCACACTTCGGTGGGGCGGTGGGTTTATCAGCACGTGGGAATTAGAGTTCCTCCGGTACACAGTATTACAGCATAATGCCGCTTCCGTACTGGAGGGTGTATTATAGGTGGGGAACGATAACGGTGGATTCAATTACGGGCTATTTGGACGCGGGGGTCCGAGTTTCCTGCCCCTACTTTGTGCTATGAAACTTCGTTCTTGTAGTGGGAATTACCGCTCTTGGCTTGGGCTAACTATGGTTCTAGTCATCGGCGCGATGCAGCGGGTCCCCAATGCAATGGGGGGCCGGCTGGTAATTGAGGGCTCGTATTACTGCTGTTCTTTGGTTGGTGCTCTGGGTGCGGGGTTATCACTGATTAAGGGTACCGGATTTGGATATCAGAGGCTTTGGGGAATGGTGGTTCTGTTTTCCAGTTTGCCTTATGCATCGTGCATTTACCTTTTCTTTCTAGACAAGGTATGGTGCCTGGCATTTGAAGTCAATAGTGATACATGACATTGTAATAATATTATTAGAGAAAATGAAATTTGATTACGTAATACGTACAAAATTGATAGGTTGGCTAAAATAACCTTGAAAATGACCGCGCATGGGTATTTTGGAATTTTACTATCTCTATGGACATTGCTCTTATTGAAAATCGGAAAACATAGAGCTAGAGAGTACTGCTATCAAACCATATACTCTTAAAGGCCTGTTTATGGTTGGAAATCATCGGGGTTGTTGTGTTGGTTTTTGGTTGATTCCAAGTGCCTGGCACCGCAGGACATTAAAACCAGATTATCACCACTTCCATAGCATCTACCCATCGCACTCTGTTATTCGACTCTCACCATCACCCAGGGTTAACCCCGGCCAACAAAATCTTCGAAACCTCAACCTGCCCCCTCAAACCCGCATTCCTCGAAGCATTCAAAAGCGCCGTCTCACTAACCCCGTTAAATCCCAGCCCATCTCTCCTCCTCCGTAAATACCACTCGAGGACGTCCGGCCAAAACATCCCCCAACGTGCAACGTCCATCATGGGTGCGTCCCCTGATGGATCGCTGATACTCAAGTCCGCGCCTAACTCTATCAACCGCACGAACACGTCCTTGCGAGAGCCGGCGACTTTGTGCAGCGGTGCTCCACCCTCTTGATTAACGGTGTTAACGTCCGCGCCTCGGGAGACGAAGTACTCTAGGTAATCTATGGGTGTTTGACGGCGTGCGAGGTGGCGCACGGCGAGGTGTACTGGGGTATTTCCGTGTGGGCCTGGGCTGTTTATGTCCATACCTGCGGATAGGAATAGGTCTAGGAGTTTGTACGCTGATTCGGGGATTATTCCGTCTGGCCGGTTAATGCCTCTTATGAGTCTTGGCCCGCCCAGGCATGCCCAGTGAAACGCTGTTGTGTGCGATGAGAAAGTGACGTCTGCGCCACGGGAGATCAGCAGTTCTACGATATCGACGTGGGATTCCATGTGTCCGCTTGAGTCGTAGTAGAGGCGCCTGAATAGTCGTATTAGGGGTGTGTCTTGAAATGAACCTCTGGGGAGTTTGTGGTTTGGATCTGCGCCGGAGTCTAAGAGGATTCTCACCAAGTTGGTATGGCCGGAGTATATGGCGTCCAGCATCGCAAGGCTTAGTTGGTCCTTGCTAGCTCCTTGTATTAGGTAGTTTAGTAATTTCTCGTCTCCGGATTTTGCTGAGATGCACATAGGGGATGGGTTTATCGTGACATCGTGGTCAAGAAAGAGCTTTACCATCTCGATGTGGCCCCACTTTGCGGCACACTGGAGCGCAAGTTCTCGCTCCCGTGCCCCAGCAGCGAGTAGGAGTCGTGCGGCATCTACCAAGCCGAGCACGCCGCAGCGTACCAATGCTGTGCCTTTCCCTTTCCTCCGTTTTCTAGCCAGTCCAGGTACGGCTTCGGTATCAGCCCCCGCCTCGAGGAGGAGTCGTAGGATCGTGAGATCTTCCGTGCGGATGGCGGATTGAAGCACTGGCTCGGATACGGATTGAAGTTGGCTGATGGGTGTACCGGTGTTCAAGATTATTCGCACCATCGGAAGGTGGCGCCTGGCTACGGCCCAGTACAGGGCTGAGCATGTGCCGTCATTGATCAATGCGCGTTTGTGGAGGGACGGCGTGAGAACTAAGACAAACCTATTGCTGGTTCGGAGGAGGGCATTAAGGGCGGGGGTAGGGAGGCTCTCGGATATTAGAAATATCAATTCGTTTGGGAGGTGGTTGATCGACATTGTGGGCATAGTATAGTATTGACCTTGGACGGCTTTAGGGGCAGTGCACTGTGATTGAGCAAGGTCCGCCGTTTATCGGAGTTTTTCCGGAGGGGTAGGGTAACTAAGCTATTGCGAAACGGCGACAGACCGGGGGAAAGAGTTGGTTTGGTAGGGGTGATGCTAGGAAGGCAAAAGGCAATGGTACCGGTACCGTACTCTTTATCAAAATCTGCCGTGATGCATATTTCGTACGCCCCCAAGAATTATGATAATAATAATATTATTATGATACATGATTGTCTTGGATGAACGAGCTCGCCCCACACTGCCGTTGTTCTAAAGCCAACCCTAACCCAGCATCGCATTCTACACCTCTGCAACCTCTGCATCCTTCCTATACTGACCCTAAACGAGATTATCCTACAAGTCGTCGCCTACAGATTCTCTGAAGGCCTGAGTTCTCTCCTCCAAAACAACCGCCGCCCCCCTTCTAAAGGAAATGCTTACGCAAAAGCTCTGCTCGGTAGAGAGAACCTTCAACGTCTGAGTTAAAAGGCTCTTTATTCTGCTGCATGTCGTAGTGATATACTGGCGGGCAAGAATCTGCTAGATAATGGTATTCTTAGCCCCGTATCCACTGAACCCCTCTACCCTTGCTTTTAACTCCGCCAAAGCATTGCTAGCCTGTAGCATGGATTTCAATGCTCGAACAAGCCCCTTCCTAGGGCATCTACTCACTACCGATAGTATGAAGCGGCATAACAGGAAACAATTCTCGTCAGTGATCAAGCCACACAACTTCGTCACGGACCTCCTCCGCACGCTACTGTCAACTTCGACCGCTGGCAGGTTGTAGCCTACCTCCTCCGCAACCCCAAGTAAACCCTAGCTTCAAGGATACCCACTACCCAAGCACACTATAGCTTCGCAAACATCCACCATCGAACACCACTTAACACTACTGTACAAATTGGCTACTTGGGCATCGTGCGAACGCTATTGGATGACGAAAGGGCCGACCCGGATCCTGCTTTCGGGGAGCAGATGGCTTTGAATGTTCCTGCTGGGCCTGGGGAGTTGGGGATTACGCAGATGCTATTGGAAAACGGGGAATCAGTGGAAGCTTGAAAGGTGGCTTTGGATCCACAGCTTAGGGGCTTGCTGTGCGGAATGGACATACAAGTGTCGCAAAGGCTTCGCTTGTGAGCAGGGCGGAGGCCGGCTAGATGGCTAGAGCCTAGGAGAGCCAGCCGGGGAAGAGGTAGAGCGAGGGGCCGGCTTGCGGTGTTATACAGGACTACCTGAGATGGGTAGAGCAATCAAAGTGTTAGTAGAGTGCGGAGATAGTGAGGAGGGGTACTTGGAAGGCCTGTTGCACGGTGAGGCAGCTCGGTCTATGGAAGGCACTCGAAAGGGGTTTAACAAATTAGTGGGATTTAAGATAATGAAAAAATGATTTTTCCTTTGATATTTGCGCACGTATAAGACGGTCTTTCATTCGCTGGGAGTAATTGAGAAAGTAAGGAGCAAACTCGGCCGGAGCAAACATTACTGGAGACGGGTAGTTTGAGAAGGTATAATAGAATTATTGGTAATGATACGGGTGTCCCGTATTTACCTGTGTAGCACGCTATCCCCGTCCAGCCTCCTTTCTCCTTATTCGGAGACAGGTCCTCCTGAGAAGGAATAGCGGTTGCCTGACACGGTATGGTCTGAGCCCTGTAGACCTTTTTTCTTCCGATTAACCGATGGTTGCAATTCTGTTGCCAACCCTGGGTTGATGCGCTGATAATCAGAAATTGCGGGTTACTGCACCGTACATGAGTGAATACGGGAGTGTCAATAAGCTAAAAATATATATGGAAGTGATAACATTAATGACAGCGTGTAGCTCCTTATTTTTCTGTAACTTTCGCAAATGAATCTCTAAGGCGAGGAGCTCTCTCGGTCGTGCCTTGTTTCCCCTGCTTTGTTTGATGTAGATGCTGACAATCATAAACAATGACTCGTATACTGGCCCAAGGTTTCCCCAAAGTAAACCCGGCTTGAAAGCCGGCAGCGTTTTTTTTTCCAGTCGTGCACTTATCGTTACATGTGCAATCTCTGACCTGCCCTTAAACCCCATCTTGCGTGGCCTTCTCTTAGTGTGATGCTCTCTCCGTGGTTGCTTGTTTTGAGTCTGTGAAGATCTTGTCGTTTATTGCCCCCTCGTCCTTCCTCCCTCTGGCGGAAATACCTCACCCGAAGTTGCATTAGTTTAACGCATTCACCCCAGCAGGACAATGCTCCCAGGCTTTGAATTCCCACCCTCCTCTTCCACATCCACCTCGTTTCCTTCCAACTTGGCAAATATGAGAGTTAAAGAAACGTAGCACAACTCTAGGACCTGACATAAGGGCATGACATCGTGGTCTCGGCAATCTTGATTTTCCCAGGTTCTCAAGTTCAGTTCCCCGTGGTGAATGATCAATTCATCAAGCGCGAGTGGAAAAAGTGAAAGCCCCGGAGAGGAGTCAGGGTGTTGTGTGTTTGAGCAGAGACGGACGAGAGATACGATGGGTAGTTTCTGCGAATCAGAAGGGGTCTGACGAAAGAATCGAGAGAAAGAGAGAGAGCAGGTTTCACTCCAGAGAGCACACCCCCTCGCCGCTTTTACCAGCATCACACGAGATCTTGCTCACCGGGTGAGATAGTTTTGGCAACTGTTTCCGCACAGGAAAAAAATGCTGTAGCAGTATAACTCACTGTATGAATATACTCCTTCATATTCATCGCTGCTCTAAGTCCTGCAAAGTGATGCACAGGTAAACACTTGCGCCCTCGTCATCAATGTTGACTTTGCTGAATTCATTTCAACAAACTGAACCTTCCTTGAGCCCCCTCTTCATCCCGACACGCAATACATGCATGAGCTTCAGCAAGCCTTTATACAACAGTCGTTCGTATGCCTACAATACCCTGACGTGTCGTCGTTCTGGGCTTTTTGCACCCGATTCGATGATCCCTAAGATCGAGGAATCGCAGGATTCGAGTGAGCTATAGTGAGAGGGGACACGCGTCGACTAGCTTTGACAAATACTAAGATACTCCCGAATTTAAAATCAACCCGTGCGTCCATCTGCCATCATAGGATTGAGGGGCCATTTCCAGAAGCACAAGAAGAACTTGCGCTACTGGTAATACGCCTACAGCTACAGCCTTGTTCATCACTATACTCGAGTACACTGAGGTCCGCAGGCGCAGAGGATCACTCCCAGCCTTGTGCATTGGGAAGCTTACAAATCGGGCCGGGTCTTTAGCGTCGATGGTCGAATTTGACCTAGGAGTGCGATACTGGCTGATATTTTGACGTGGACCGAATGGTGTTTGCTTGACGCAAGCGGGGGGAGGTTTTTGAAGACTTTCGATAGAGTACCTGTGATCACAAGATCATCGCAGGGTATCAATCAAGTTAATTATTATATCATACACCCACCGTGGAGCAAGATTCGGTGCCTGAGTTGTTTAATGCCTTGGACGAATGGGGGCTGTTGGTTGGTTAACCCTATGGTGGGTGAAATAACCTTATCAATTTGGAACAGGGGTCAAGCATCCCAATACCGCACCTCACAAGAACACCTCTCACATCCCCCCAACACCTGGAGGCCAACTGAGGAAAAGGCATCAAGCCAAACTACGGAGTTTCAGAAAGAAGCACTTTTTTTTCCGTAAAAAATGCGAAAGGCTAGCTTAATTCAGCGAGTGAGCACATATGATAGATCGGGATATTCGGATTGGAGGTTCAGCTTCTGTGCTTCTACCGTACGTACCAGCAATGCAGTATTGTAAGTTGCCAGAACTAACTGTGCACAACAGCATATACGAGCAGACTTCATAGACCTACTAAACCATCGGATTCTACTGCCCGTTCTGTGAAAGTTTTTATCGATCGGGGTCTCAGGCACATAGCAAGCCTCTCCATATTCTGAATTTATCCAAGTGGTATTAAATTTAGTTAGCAGGTGGTCTTGGTCTCCGTTTTTTGTTCAGGTGGACGGATGGTCTTGGCAATCCGTAGTGCATGTGTTCGGGGGCCACTTTTTCTTTCTTTTTTTTCCCCTTGGCAGGCGTGATAAACTGTGGGGTGGGAAAGCAGGATGCCTGTATGGGGAAGTTGGGGAAAAGGGAAGGTGGTGTTGGAAAACGCATCTTCAAAAGTTTTCAAGTTTTCCCTGTGGGTGAAAGCCGATGTGCGGGGATTTTGTGATGCCTTCAGAAATGAGGGTAGCATCTTATGCCGGCATTAGTCGTCCATTTCTCCGCAGAGATATTGGTCATCGGCCTTGGACAATCGGATGGCCAGCGGCAACATATACTACTTTGGGGCGTGCAGTACCGGGACTGCCGGTAGGGTGTCTGATAACCGGCACCGGCATCACACTCGTTGTGCACCGGCACTGTACGAGTGCCGTAGAGTCGATTAATGTTAGTTTTCTTTTTTTCTTTCCTTCTCCTTTCCTTCCTCTTTTCATCCTTTGCCATGTCGTAGGATCTCTTGGAATCTAGTGTCGGATAGCCAGTGGTACAAGTATAACCAGCGTGGGTTTGGATTATGCCAGCGGAAACCAGCCCGTCAGCCTAGGGTAGGTTTAGTTTAACGAGTTACTGTAACAGAATCGCGAATACCGATTGCCGGCAATGAGATACATGTCCTGAGGGCTGCCCTCGCACTGTGTCAGGGGAGCGCCAAGCCTTCTGAGAGGCTCTTGCCTGCGAATCCGGGGATCACAGGAGAGAGTCGATTTCTAAGAGATTTTACAGCAGCCCCTTCGTTGTCTCCTGAGGTACCGTGGTTCGGGGAATGGAAAGCGCAACCGGGCAAAGAGTTGGCAAGGGCACTTGTGTGCCTTTAGGGTTTGTAAGCACGTAGCACGGGACAGAGAGTGCATCTTTTGTTTTATTCTACAAGTCACACGTGGTGCTGCGATTGTGTCGATGCTCTTGATTGGTCATGCTATTCATATCGCAAGCTTCCTCAAGCTATGCAGAGGAGGAGCTGTAGGATATTCTGATGGAGTATCGCAGAAGCTGAACTAACTTTATCCTCCCGATCGCGAAAGCACTCTCACCTTATGGAACGTGAATGTGGGGGGGTTTTCGCTGCCAACGGCTGCTGCCCAAGTATCCTTGCCTAATGCTTTGATGGCGAGTTTAAAACACACAAACATACAAACCTTCGCGTCGACTTCCGCAACAAACTACGTGGCCTCGGCTGTTCTTACGCCTGATATGCCATGAGAGCTAAACAGGTAATGCGTAGACTGACAACTCCACCCCCTCCCGGGACATCATCACCATCATCACCACCCATCACCATCATCACCACCCATCACCATCACCATCACCACCACCACCACCACCATCACCAGGGCTGCCACCACTCAACGGCTACTCCCAAGTCCAGTGCTTTGTGCCTCTAGACCCACTGCGCATCCTTCCTGATAAGATCAGCCCCTCTAACAGGCATATGCAGCCCCATCACAGGGCTCCTTTCCCCTTGATTTTCGCAGGCACGGGGTGAATGAACTTCTCTCAATTGATAGCTCGATGGCCGCCTACCGGTATCTGACATCACTGTATCAGGGTCTATCGGCTGGAGGGCTGGCCTTGAGGGGTAGTTGCATTTTGCGTCTCAGCTCGATCCACACTAGTTGCCAGATACCGTGTTCCACATAAAAGAGGAGGAAGAAAAAGGACGAATCAAGAGATACACAATCACCTAGACGAAATACCGGTAAGCCGGTTGGGGAATTCATGTTAACGGGTAAAGTCTGAAACATATACCTTGTCTTTTCCCTTGAAGCTTTTAAGAGTATCTGAAACATATACGATGTTCTGGCGGTATGATATATGCTATACGCAACTCTACTGGTGGGGCTAGGTTTTGGGATTTGGGTTTGCTGGATTGGCATTGCAGATTGCAACGTTTGCGGTTGAATGGGGGTCACCTGCGGATTGTCGAATTCTGAGCAAGTCTGGGTGATCCGTTCGGGAACGTTGGGGAGGGCGGGGGTGCCGTATCCTTCTGCAATCCTCGGAAGGAAGAGTCTGCTGGGTGGAAGATTGTGTGCTCGAGTACAGTGCAAGTGCCGAAGCTATTTTCCTGACTAATCCCCTTGATTGTGAGACAAGAAGGGAGGGTTTTTTGTGATACCGTACCACTCCCGGTATCAGACAAGTGGGCGACTCTGAGAAAATCAGATCGATACACTCCCTCCCGACCGGTAGGTTGCACGAAAGCACCAACAAAATGCAAGCCTTGTTTCACTCACGAGTCGCCACAGTCCACGGTTGAGGAAAAAAATACGATATCACAAGACGAAAGCGACGAAACATTTAGGCAGCTTTGCAAAGTGCAAGTGAGCTGTCGCAGTGGCTTTGGCGACCGCCATTTTTCCCCCACATCGTTTGACCTTTCCTTCTGTTTTTCGGTAGCGCGAAAATTAAAGTTCGAAAACATTTAAGTCCGCCCTTTTTTTCCCCTTCCATTTATCCATGCCCCCCTGCTCCTATACAACCCTTTAGCAGAATTCAAAAAGTGAAGCGAGATGGACTCTGAAGTTGCGGCAAAGCGACTTGAATTTTTGAAAGAAGCAAACAAGGACTCAATCGGGTTCATAGAAGTATGTCTTCTTGGTTCACTCGGTTTTAATCATCCCTAACGCTATCCCTTAGGAACTATTAGAGGAGAACAAAAGTCTCAGCGACAGTCTTGCAGAGATGAAAATAGTCTACAATAGCATGGTGGTTTCCTGCCGAGACAGAGAGCTCTTACAGTCAAAGTTTAAAGAAGCCGAAGGCCGATTGGTATGCTACAATCCTACCTGTCTGAAATCCAGCTAATAGGGCAGAATAAAAACGGGTACATTATCGCCCTGGTTGACGGTGATGGAATGATTGTATGCTTGCCGCCCCCAGCCCTGAGGAGCGCTAGCTGACTTTATAATTGATAGTTCACAGAAGAGTTACTAGCTAAAGGAAAATCTGGCGGGTCAGAGGCTGGGAAGCTGCTTATTCAAGCTTTAATTGAAACATCTGAAGCAGGAAATACAGCGGAGGTCCATGTCATGATTTTCGTCAATATGTACAGGCTTGGAAGCATACTCCAGATTTCAGGTCGAGTTAAAGAGGCCAAGAATTTTAAAGATTTCGCAACGGGATTTATCCAGGCCAAAGAACACCTGTATTTCATAGACGTCGGGGATGGAAAAGAGATGGTGGACAGCCGTATTAGAGGTTTCATATACACCGAACCCAAATCTCGGCTGAACCAAGCTAATATGATTAGCGGAATTGAGCTGGCATTTACAGAATTACAACTGCCAGAAGGTTGTTCTTGGAGCCTCGCACGATAATGGATACGTTCGAATCCTACACAGCATAGCGGCTACAACTTACGAGAGTAAGGTTTGCTTATTGGAGGGCCCCCCGTTCGCCAGCGAATTTCATTCTCTACCGTTCACTAAACTCAAGTTTTCTCGCATCTTCGATTCCCGGAAATTGGAAGTTCTCCGTCCGCCCCCAGGGCTACCGGGTCCGTCTAGGCCTGTAGAACCGCCGGCCCCGTACCCGGTAACTTACGCCACAGCAGCTGTGACACCGGCCCCAGGAGCTACGGCGAGGGCAACAGGCATGGTTCAGATAGGGTCCGGGAACAGGAGCATCGTAACTCCGCAGCAGAAGACAGCGATGGCCAGAATTAAAACTTTACAACCGCCACCTTGCAACGACCATTACATCCTCGGACTGTGCTGGAAAGAGCCATGCCATTTCTCGCACAAGTATAATCTAACCCAGTTGGAGATAGAGGCGATGCAGAGCAGGGTCGGCGCTACCCGATGTGAGTTTGGCGTAGGATGCCGGAACGAGAGCTGCTACAGGGGCCACTCTTGCGTCTCAATCAGGGACGGCAAGTGCACTAGGCCGAATTGCCCGTTTTTGGAGAGCGAGCATCCAGAAGGCGCTCTTGTGACGAGGTGGGCTCGCTAGTGCCGGTGTAGAGTGGAGTGGAGTGGAGTGGAGTGGTTTGGTCGTGGTGGTTGGTGACGGTAGTAGTGGTGTGGTGGTTGTTCGAGGCGATGGCGATGAGAGAGGTATCAGGCAATGTAGGAAATTGTCGAGCTTGGGCCGTGCGCGTAATGCGCTGTCCAGCTGACCTGAGGAAATTCATTTCTATTACTCTAAAGCCTCTGTTTGTTTTAACGTCTCTTTTGTTCCTAAAATCCGAGGATTTGATTGATGGCTGGGCGGCTATTGCTTGCTGGAGACGGGACATGTGCAGTTGTATCGTGCAGTACTAAACGCACCAACTATGGGAAGCCTGTGCCCGGTCGTCATACGCCCTCACTCGCTCGGCAGTGAATACTGCCCTAGCTCGGGTGAAAGACAGACCAACCAGAACAGCGTGAGCACCGGGGTAATAGCGTTAACATCTCAGTCTCCCAAGTCATGTACAGCGTTCCCTCCATGTCCATCCATGCACAATATTTCACCACCGCCACCAACGAACAAATCCAGTACGAGAGAAAACCAAGCCTGAGAGAATAAACAATTTTTTTCTCTCGAAAACATTGCAGTAAGTTTACAAACAAAAAGGAAAGAGGAGGGGGGATGCCGGTATCACGGCCCGGAAGAAGGCGCAGTAAACTGCCTCTGGTTAGTAACCACCAAGCCAGCAACACTAGCACTAGTAAAGGTGGAGATCGCGCCGGCGATCAAAGCGCTCAGCGCGAGGCGAGAGACATCGCCAGAGCGAGTCGGGGCGATCTGGGACAGGATGCCAACTGCCGCACCTAGCGAGCCGATATTGGCGAAGCCGCAGAGTGCATACACGGCTATGAGGCGGGAGCGGTCCGAAAGGGTTTGGAATTGCGGATCTGATTGGAGGCGGGTGTAGGCTACGAATTCGTTTGCTGGGGGGATTATGTTAGGTGGGGTGGGAGAAGAAGCGGGGTAGGGAAAGGGGGGGTTATAAGGTACCGATTAGTTTTGTCCCAATCAGTTGGGAAACCTTATATATGTCATCGCCGTCGCGCGAGACGCCGAGGAGGAAGGATATTGGGTAGCAGATATAGCCCACGATTAGTTCCACTGTTAGGGGTGGGTCGTTGATGTTCAGGTATCGGCCCCACCAAGTTAGCAGTCCGTTGGCGAGGCCGAGAAGCGCGAGGACACAGAGCAGGGTTGCCATGATCATGCCAGCGATTTTCAATCCTAGCCAGGCACCGCCCGCGAATGCGTGGAGGCCGTTGACGGAGGAGACTTCGTCGTCTTCTGGGATCACGACTTTTCCCGCCGTGAGGCTTTCCTCCGTCTCTGGGTAGCGTAGCTTGGACACGGCGAGGGAGGCAGGGATACTCATTACGCAGGAGGATATTAGCGCCTGGGGATTCACGCCCATGCCAATGTACGCTACTAGGACACTACCGGCGATAGTGGCGAACCCACTGGTCATGACCTGATGCAATTCCGCCTGCGTGAGGTGCGCCACGAACGGGCGGATTAGCATCGCACTCTCGCCCTGTCCGATGAAGGGACTTGCCGCGGCGACGACCGCTTCCGCGCCCGAGACCTGCATGCTCCAGAAGAAGAAGACGGCGAACTTTCCGATGAACCATTGCAGCAGGCCCCAGTAGTAGAGGAGTTGCACCAGCGCGACGAAGAAGATGATGGCTGGGAGAACGCCGATGAGGAAGTACGGCAGCTTCGCTACCTGCGGGGATGTCAGGAATGCCGTCCCGTCGCCGGCGAAGCCGAGGAGCGAGCGCGCGAGCTCGGATATGAAGGTGAAAATGTCGAACCCCGCGCCCGTGCGGAGCACGAAGAGGGCGATTATGAATTGCATCAGCATACCGACGAGCACCGTGTGCCATTTTATCTTCCGCCGGTCTCGGCTGGTCGCTGCCAGGACGGCTATGAATACCACTAGGCCGAATAAAGATACTGCACGGTTTTCGCGGGTGTTGTTTAGCGATTCCTCGCTGATGAAGGAGCCTAGTAGGAATACCGAGATTACTAGTATCGCTGCGGCCGCCGTGCGGAATTTTGGGGGGATCGCGGCGACGAGCGGAGTTGCGGTCTTGGACCAGAGGAATTTGGCGGGACGCAGGACGTGGTGTGCTGGTACCCAGAGGGTTACTATGCGCAGCGTTATCATGAGCCAAAGCAGGAAGGGGATGATCCAGTTTTTGTCGTGGCGGTGGAGGATGAGGGATGCTATCCACCATCTATCCCATCCCGTTCGTCCGGGTCGTTAATGCCGGGATTGGTATGATACCGGAGGCTAGGAGGAGAAGGTAACGTACCCCGTAAACAGAGCAAAAATAAACATGTGCACAAAAGGCTTATATTTCCTATAATATACTCCCACCTTTCCCCGCTTCCTTCCACTCACCTCGCCAGTACTCCTCATGCTCCCGCCCTCGGCCGCATCGTCCCCCTTCTCCGGTGTTCCTCCCAATGCTGCAGCATGCCTCTCCACATCGTGTGAGAATTGCGGGGGAACGTGCTTGTCGTCCGGGTTGGTGCCGATCACGTACGAAGGCTCGGAGTCTGGGTTGTGCGCGGCAGCCGAATGGTGGAGGTGCGGGTGGTGGTGCTGGTTTTGGATGTCCAGGGCGGGGTCCGGGTGGTGTGCTTTTGGGGGTGAGGTTGGGTTGTGGTCTTCTACTGTGGCTGTAGCAGACATTGTGGGTGAGTGAGGTCACGTTGAGTGATTACCTACGCCCTTCTTCAAAGTGTTGAATTGCGCAATCGATCGTGGCGGAGACGATACCGTACGTTACGATGGAGGTGAAGAATGGCGGACGATCCCAATGAGAGGAAAGTAGAAAATGGAAAAGGGGTGTGGGGTGGGGCAGGAGGTATATATCTACTCCATTCTGCATATCCAAAGTGGCACACCACCCGATGTCTTTTTCCTTGAATTTTCTCTTCAATCGGGATAGTGGTACAATTTTTCCCATCTTTTTTTCTTTTCCGAAAGAGATTGGCGTCGTGCCGGCCATTCTACTCGTTGAATGAGCGTATCTCCCCATGTTTGGGTAAGTATGTAAATCGATGAATGGAGTGTTGAATTGGTGAATGAGGGGGGAAGGCGCCTTCCCGGGTTGGGGCTCGGTGCCGGTACGTGGTCCATCCGGGGCTACGGAGCTACGATGCGGCAGATAACGGTGGCGATGGGATTGGTTCGATTGGGCAAGAGGAATTGCGATATTATAGTTTAAGTAGGAGTGTTTTGGTTTAACTGAGTTGATACAAGTAGAAGCTAGACCTGGAATCTGAATATCGTACTGTACCATTGAGGCTCATTTGCCAGTATTGAGGTTTCCTATACGCCAATTCACCCGTCACCCCTTTGCACTTCTAACTAAAGCTTGCTCGCTTCACTGAGCCTCTTTATCGCCAATCCGCCCTCACACTGCCGCAGAAAGCCCTCTGTATTATACGATACCGGGACTATACTTATCGACCCGGCGGTTCCACCGCTATCATTCTATCCTTTGAAGAAAAAACAAAACAAAAACTGGTGGCCTAAGGCCGATCTCCAATTGAGCCCAACCGTATCCAATTGCATCCAATTTAGGGTTACACTGCAATACCATGCTTTCTTTGCAGCTTACATCACCCGGGCATCAGGTGCAGGTGGGTGTTAGTTCCCGTACTCGAGCGAAATGCCGTATGATATGTCGTTGATCGACACCCCTGCGGCGCCGGTCTTGGCCAATCACATTGGGGCGATAAAATTGAAATGTCGTACAGCGGTACCTAAAGAAGGGTACTCGAGCACCAGAACTGCACTGGTCGCATCAGTTTTGGATAAAGGCTCCGAGATTCTGGGGGTCCAATTCGGAGGGCGTGATGGCGTTGATAGCATAGCTGAGGGTTGTGCTGCTTAGGGGCGTTGGTCCGTCTGGTAATACGCTACCGGTATCGTACGGTGGTCAAATTGTACTCGTGCTAATAGAGCTGAACCCGGAGTGTTGAGAAGATGGGGAAAACATCCCTCCCGTAGCGGTAAACATTTCGTAATCGCGACCACTACTGTAGGCTGAGTTTACCTCTCAGCTCACTGCAGCACAATATGGGGGTTGCTTCCTTACCGTACCGGGTGGCCTCGGAAATCCGGTCCCTTGCCAGTCTGCAGAATTTGTGACAAGTCTGGGTCTCCGGATGTATATTTCAGACTTGTACCGACAACTTTACTTGGAGGGAACCCTTGTAATCCACTTATCTCCGCCAGCGCTGCAATCTCCGGATTCCGAATTAAGAGCTCTTTAGAAGGATTAGAGTTTTTCCTGACACGGTATAAGGTATAAGATCAACCCACTGGATCTGTTGGATCTCATTAACCGGTATTCGCAGTCGTCAACTTACCGGAGACCAATCCTATCGTGGGGTGGGGGTCTGATACCGTAAATTCTGGGTAAACTCGACCCGCCGCCATGCTTCTTAAGGCAGCCACTATTCCTCTCAAAGACTAACCCCGTGGCGAATTCGGTCTTCCGGGGATAGTAACTACCATACCGGGAATGGTGGCGGGTCGAGTTTACCCAGAATCTACGGTAATCTGGGAGAGTGCTGCGAAAGGTTTCATAGTACTCGAGTACCCGAGTGCTGGTACGGGGGGGTTGTCGGAAAGTCTGTCGAACTCTTGCAGTAAAACTAAACTCCGCCAAGAGTTCGACCGACAACCCCCTGTACATACTGCTTCGGGAAAGTCCTCCTTTGGGAAGGTGCCTATCGGTGGTGAGCTGCGATACACACCGTAACACACGTGCCAATTCGGGACGAAAGGTACGGCAAGTTGCGGTATCATATGCACGGCTTCCGTATTGTACTTGAATAGTGCGGGGATAAGAGAAGTGTTTCTACTGATATTGAAAATTTTGTCCTGGCGGGGGCGAGGCGGGAGGGTGAGATTGGTAAGCTAGGATGAGTTGGAATTGCCGTGGCGGGGTGGATGATGGGATGAATGATTGGGGATGTTAGTTGATAGTTGCGAGATATCGTGGTTTTGAGTGGTGTGCGCACGCGAGCTGGCGGGGAGGCTGCCCTTCTGATCCCTACTCTGCTCCCCGCAGTCTCCGTTATACAAGTACGGTAGTACCGACTCGCTTATGAGACAATGCCTGGCATATCTCTCCCCCGGCTTCCTCACCGCGCCACGAGCACATGTGCAGCTACTTTTCAATCCCGGGTTCTAGCACTGCCGTTCGCTCGGTTATAAACTCTCCGGCTGAAAACCCCCGACGGAATGATCACTACTCGTCATGAGTAATCACTCGAGTGTCACTGCATTAGTGTGACACCGCCGACCGCTTAGGTGCGGTACTTCTCGCTATCAATTGAAAGGCGGTCTCAGGAGACCTTATTCCCTTAAGGTTTACTACCGCCACCTGTCGGTAGTGTTCTCTGGACGGATGGGCCTAGAAAACATGTATTATACGGTGTAATGTCTGGGTAGTGTATTTGAGACTTTAAAGGATAAATTTCGGGGAGCGGAGCTTGGAGTTACCTATTGATGGCCAAGGTTGCATGTGTGGTCATGGGGGTTACTCCCATCGTGTGTTTTAAGATCTATTTTTTTAGGTTCTCCCTACGGATCGAATTGATAGGGCCGAAAGTGTCTATTACGCAGGTAAGATTCCCTCCCTCTTTGCTGTACGCCCGTGAAGGGTTACTTGAATTGGGCATACAGTTGTACGCCCTGGGTAACTCTATCCAGTACTATAAAAACTTTGTCTCCGCGAAGAGTAGAATACCACATCCATGGTTCCCCTTCCGACGGAGGGGATTCGTGACTGGTACATGGATATCCCTCCCCCCCCCCAGGTATCTCGGCCTGTTTGTCTACCCGTTTCGTCAGGCACCCACAATCTACTAATGTCTAAATCGGTACACCTTGACCTGGAATCTCGATTTTTTAAAGTTTCCCACGCATGTAGTACTAATTATTCTTACTATCTGCATGCCGTGATAGGTCCGGGGCGTGTTATCTTCCCACTAGTTTGCTCTAGATAGGGTAGGTAGGTAGGACCGAACAGAGCGGGGGCCGGGTAGCTGCTTCTAGTGAAGGGAGCAAATGAATAAAAAAAGAGCACTGTGGAGGGAGCTACTGTGGAATACTTAGACCCTTGCAGTGTCTGACGTGACGGGCTTATGCAGCGCTTGGAGCAACAATGGTGGTTGCTTTTCGTTGTTGGTGATGGGCCAATGAGCGATGAGGGGAACAGGGTTTACCGTAGGACTCTCCACTAGGAGCTCAAGTTCACATGGTTCGAATTGGACTGGATTACGATAGATTTGGGGAGAACCCTGGAGTGAGTAGTTAAGTGTCCGTTCGCACAAGATTGATTAGTTATGCGTGATATGATGTGGGGGGGAGCCGATGGTAAGCAGGATGAGTCAGTCACTCAGGTCCACCTGAATAGAATAAGAGGAAAGGCTTTTTCAGTGACTGGGAAGAAATGAAAAAGAGCGAGTGTGGGAAGGAATTATTTCAATTCAGCTTTCTCTCCCCTTTCTCCCCTTCTTCACTTTTCCTCGTTAGCGCCACAAACTTGAGCCGCACTTTAAATAGATCGAACTACAGTACCGCAACCCCACAACCGAGCGAACCAACTGCACGTTATGGCGGATTTGATAGATATCGATATTGAGAAGCAGACATCTGAGCATTTGAAGAAGAGGGAGGCGTTGGTTGCTAAGGAGAAGGAGCTGCGCCATGGTGAGCCTTCTCCCAATGAACTTCGAATATCATCAATCTGATGGCATGTGCTAGACTACAAATTCCGAAAATCCCTCTCGCCAACGGCGAAACGTGCCGCAGAAATAGTTTCCCGTATTAGAGAACACGAAGCCGAAACAGTATGGACGAAAGAAACCGTGGAGGAAGAAGGGGACGTATACCCCGGTATGATGTTCACTCTTGCCAAGGACCGCATGGAGAAGACTGAGTTATGGAGGATTGTGAAGAAGATGCCAAAGGGGTGTTTGCTACACGCTCATTTGGAAGCTATGGTTGATAGTATGGCTTTTACCTTCCCCCCTCGTTGCTGTGGGATGTTGAGTTGCTAAAGGAAGGTTAGTGGAATGGTTGTTTGGCGTTGCATTGAATACGCCTGGGATTCATATATATTCGGATGTTCCTCTCACTACGCCGAAGGCCTTGGAGAAGGCGAATATTCAGTTTACGTATTCCGCTACTACACCGAAGGTAGCCGGGGGGCTGTACTCGCCGCAGTATGAACCTGGGAGTCTAATCCCGGTCACTGAGGTTGCGAATTCGTTCCCGCCGAATTCATTCCTGACCGCACATTCGGGAAATAAGACCTCCCGAGAGGGATTTCTAGAGTGGATTATTAACCGTACCACCATCACTCCTGAAGAGAGCCTGAGGCACCACGAGGGGATAAACATGATTTGGGCGAAATTTCAGAGCATTTTCCTGGTTATTCAGGGGGTTATTTATTATGAACCTATTTACCGACAATTCGTATTACCCCCTCGGATCCTCGGACGGCTTAGACAACACTGACATTTGCAGGTCCGGCACATCCTCCAACACCTCCACCAAGACGGCATTTTATGGGTCGACCTCCGCATAGCCTTCCTGATGACCTTCCAGGCCGCCGAAACCGGCGCCGTACTCCCCCGCTCGGACGTCGTAAAGGCCTTCTCTGAAGTGGTAGAGGCTTATAAGTCTTCCCCGGAAGGCGCCGGCTTCTGGGGTGCGCGCGTGATCTGGACTACTATCCGTCGGTTCGATCAAGAGACAATAGTAGCTAGTATGAAAGAATGCGTGGAAACCAAGAAGTTGTACCCAGACGCGATTGCAGGCTTTGATTTAGTAGGGCAAGAAGACCTCGGACGAACACACCTAGAGATGCTCCCGGAGCTATTATGGTTCAAAGAGTACTGCAAGCACCATCGTGTCGACATCCCGTTCTTTTTCCATGCCGGAGAAACACTAGGAGACGGGAACGGCACCGACGGGAACCTCTTTGACGCGATACTACTCGGCACCAAACGCATCGGCCACGGCTTCTCGCTGCACAAACATCCACACCTCATCTCCCTCGTTAAGCAAAATGACATATGCGTTGAAGTCTGCCCAATTTCTAACGAAATCCTCCGTTTGACCTCGTCGATCCTGTCACATTCACTACCGGCAATGCTAGCACACGGCGTCCCCGTGTCCCTAAACAACGACGACCCGGGAATCCTCGGACAGAAGACCACGGGGAGCATGACGCACGATTATTGGCAGGTGTTGCAGGCGTTTGATAATGTTGGTTTGGAGGGACTGGGAGACTTGGCGTTTACAGGGGTGAAGTTTGCCGCCTTTGAGGGCGGGGGGGTAGGTGTTATGGAGGGACCAAGAATGCAGAGGATGGAGGAGTGGTGGAAAATGTGGGAGGTGTTTTGCGAGTGGATTGTGGCGGAGTTTGGCCACTGGGAGAGCAAGTAGGATTTGTTGGGGTTGGAAAGAGGGGGTGAGTGATCAGAGGTGATTGGGAGGGACCATTCAACATCGTCATGCATACCATCCGGATTTCCTATATTCACAAGGTTGAATAAAGTATAAATAAATAGCCAAATAAACAAATGTTCAACCGTTTGCTCGGTGAGGATGTGATGTATGGTGAGTGGCATCTCGAGTCGGAGAGCTGCTGAATGAAATTAACCTGGGCAGCGATGGGAGCTGCATTGAAATTGCTGGTCTGCATAAGGGATTTCCTGTTGCCACCTCACTGTCTGGTAGTGATAATGTGATTCGAGTGATGAGGTATGACTGGCAATTTTATGGTTTCCTGATGGCTGCGAAGCTGAGGGACCTTCATTAAACTAGAGTTTTTGCTATATATAAGACGTGTGTTGCGTGGTCCCCTCGCTGGCAGCACTGCGCCGTAGCCTGGGTGGTAGATGTAGTGTAGGTGGGGAGGCTGTTCAAGCTGTATTCTTGTGCTTGAAAAAAAGACTTTGATATAGTTTTTTCCTTTTCCTTCCTTCCCTTCTCTCGTGCACATCGTTTATTTGTCAGTGGTGAGTCGGACTATACGTTGATTGTATGTATTAACTTAGGTTGCTCGGCAGTCTCTGTTTTAAAACATTCTCCCACCGGAACCTATATTCATGGTTTTGTTTATCAAAGGACTTCATGTAACTGTCTCTGGTTGGCCTGACTGTAGAGTGGAAAAACCAAATCCGAAGTTGGAAAAGGGACGAGCGAAGAAATTTATGGGACCTATTTGGTTATAAACCTCGTTTTCTCGCTCAAGACTGCCTAGGGGAGAGGACAGCAGAATGTAGGAAAACGGTCTAACCAGCACATTCTGATCCCTCCACTGGCCACCGCGCGGATCCCTATTCCTGTGCACGCTTCTGACGTGATAGAGGAAAGATGCGAGATCGCCATCAACGAAGTAGTGCGGCCCGGTAATATCGTGACCTGACAGGATGCCAGTGGGCTGGGTTATGGGTTGGGGCTTCGTTGCTGCTGCACGGTGGTGTGCTTATGTGATCCCCTTCGTGATTGTAATTGTTTGAGGAGTAGAGGGCAGCGAGAGCGCTTGGTTGCGCCTCTGTATTATTTATCGCACTTGGGGGCTTTGGCGTCGGGCCAAGTTTGGTGGGAGTGCCGTATGTCTGCGCCGTTGATGCGATATGGAATGGGTTAGGGTTTTAGGTCTGAGGAGAGGCCTTGTGTTATCATGGGTGGTGTTGTGTTAACTATGTACTCGAGTACTCGAGTACTGATAAGTTAGGTGTCTGAGTAGAACTACCGATATTGCGCCGTAAAGATCGAGTTGGTATCCTCTCATCTGGGAGCACTGGACTGGTCTGCATTCAACGCCCGAGGTAGGGTTACTCGTAATGTCGAAGCGGCTTTGAGAAGGGTTGCCATTTCATACCACCAAAATCTGGCCCTCTTGCTTGGATCTGGGCTGAATACAATAGGAGCTCTCGTTTTAAAATGCCTTGACACTGCCAGCACCCACCGCAGGCCGGATCGGAAGATCGCCGATACAGGCGCAACCGGCACTTATTTGACGCAGGTTGGTTACCGTGCAACAGTACGAGTACAATACAGCACATCCCACCTCCCCGCAACCCCACTTCCCGGCGACCGACTGCGGATGGCCACCCACAACTAACGCCAGCTTAAAAACTCATCTCACAGAATTCCCCTACCACCCATGTTTCGGCGAGCCATCTCATCTCTTGCCTTCATCTCTCCATTCTCCTCAGCAGCCTCCACCAAATCAATCATGACGTCGCCGCTTAAACGCCCTGTCAAACTTGCCTTGATACAGCTTGCTACCGGTATTCTTCCCTTCTTTTGGGTGAGGTCTGTATTTTGGCTGATAGCACGTCAAACAGGAAGCGACAAGGACGTGAATCTAATGCGGGCGTCCGAGAAGGTAGCCGAAGCCGCGAAGAACGGAGCAAACATCGTTGTCCTCCCGGTACCTTCTCGCTTCAAATCAATCCTTTCGAAATGCCCCACAATTAACGAAATTTAAAACGAAAATAGGAATGCTTCAACTCCCCTTACGGCACGGAGCACTTCCCAAACTACGCCGAGCCAATCCCGACCCCGACGCGGACCTTCCCCACCTCCGAAACCCCTTCCTACACAACCCTCAAGACCCTCGCCTCCACGCACAAGATCTACCTAATTGGAGGTTCAATCCCAGAACTAGATCCCGAAACCTCAGAACTCTATAATACCTCCTTGACCTTCTCACCAACCGGCACGCTCCTGGCGACGCACCGGAAGATCCACCTTTTTGACATCGACATCCCCGGGAAAATCAAGTTTATAGAATCGGACGTACTGAGCCCCGGTTCAACGCCCACATTGATAGGGACGGAGTACGGGTCTATAGGATTGGGCGTCTGCTATGACATCCGCTTCCCTGAACTTGCCATGATCGCGGCGAGGAAGGGCGCGTTCTTGATGCTTTACCCTGGAGCGTTCAACATGACCACCGGTCCTCTTCACTGGGAACTACTGGCCCGAGCTAGAGCTGCGGATAATCAGGTTTATGTCGGCGTCTGCTCGCCCGCGAGGAGGAAGGAGGAGGACGGGGAAGGGTACACTGCCTGGGGACATAGCATGATTGTAGACCCCAATGCGGAGGTGGTTGTGGCCACGGAAGAGAAGGAGGGGATTGTGGAGTGGGTTTTGAAGCCGGAGAAGCTCTCGGAAGTTAGGAAGGGGATCCCGATTACCGGACAGAGAAGGTTTGATGTTTATGCCGACGTGGCGGTTGCTGGGCCGACGAGAGGTGATGAGGAGTGAGCTGACTGTTGGGGGCTGGGAGGCTCGCCCATCCAGCCTTCTCCCTTAGCTGGGGTAAGGAGCTATTCTTGCTGTAGCATTGGAGACTTGATGGTATACGGTATCAAAACTCACTGTCTAATAAATAGTATAAATAAATAAGTAAACAGGTCACGCGTTCATCTTAGGGCTGATGTGCTCGGGTACAAGTATTCCAAAAACCAAGGGTTTAGCGAGATAATGAAAAAAGTGGAGCCAATCATGATATCAGCGTATTTTAAAAGCCAGAGGAAATGACCATTAACGAATTATCAGTACGGGAATTAGTTAGTTTATGTATCTAGCCGGGGAGGGAGTTATGCTTGCACAACTATCAGTAAATTGCTTCGATAACCGTTAGACTGCCAATCCTCCGCCTGGTGCCACGACCGCCACCGGCTGGGAGTGCATGATGCATCACTACCACCCAAGTAGGCATCGCAGGATTCTATTGTAAGTAATAATATTATTATAATACAACAACCGATATAACCGGAATTCACCCTATCTTCTCGACTGGTGTGACGATGGAGAATTTTGTGCAGACACAACAAGGGTCTGCGGCGTCCTTAATAATGCGAGAAATGTGCGAGTGATATCGCAGGAACTAGAAATATCATTAAAGCATACTGCCTCATCTAGTATTGCAAGGTTCGTGAGTTATAAATTCTGGGAAGGAAAAGAAAAGGATGTGAAGCCTAAGAGAGCCTTGGCTGGTGAGGTCCTCCAGATGGCTAGGAATACTTGTAGTTTAGGAATCTCGTGACACAGAGTTAGGTTTTACTACTAGTAGGATGGAGAGAGCAAAAGTGAAATAAATAATAGTACAACTGTAGATGAAGAAAAGGAAGAAGTTGGAGGGACGAATATGTTATTATAAGTGTGAAGTATTAAAGTGATTAGATTTACAAAATGCTATGATATGATATCTTTGGCCTCACCAAATATCACTCGTATGACACCTACTTGCCAATTTCAAAGTGTGATGATAATGTCAGATATCATGGATTGTTTGCCGAATCTTAATCATAAGGTTGTCTTGGCTTTCATCGGTTGGGGGGCTCACTTGTGGTTTTGTTATCTTTTCTTTTTCTTTTCTTTTCTCTAGCTCAACAAGTTCTTTTTCTTTACAGCAATCGAACGCAATGAAACCGGTTTAACACGACTCTTATTTGACCTTTAATCTCTCCCTCATTCTGGCCTTCAGTAAAGTTCTTCCCGCACTTTCTATACCCAATAAGCAGCTCTGTAAACTCTTCATTCCGCCCACCGCTTGAGGGGTTCGGCTCACCACGGATCATTTCCAGCAGATATGGATCGGGAGTTGCTCTTATTGGCCGTTCCGCTGATTGATGTGTGGGAAATTGTGGTCGTACTCTCATATTCTCCGTTCCTACGGTCACGAGTGACACCTCGTGACCGCGTGCGTCGCCCCCTGTCTCCCCTCCTATTTCTACGCCCCCTCTGTTCTCTTCTTTTACTTTTCTTTTCCTTCTCTGAATTCTCTTCTCTTTGTATAAGCAATACTAACCTGGCGTATGGTGGAATTTCCCCCTCTTCCCCCCCCCTTCCTTCTATCATTGCTTACAGTAATATAGAATAGTGCCACGCAGAGTCAAGTTGGGTGTTGTGAATCATAACTTGCGATGGGTTATTATTTTGCCCTAGGATGATCTAAAATAGTCCGACTTACTGGCTAGTTGTGTAGTGAACTATTGCACTGTCTACGATATATTCAAAGAGAGCCACACTACCTTCTAATATATCATACACCAAGAATAGCCTTCCAGAAATCCACTTAAAACCTAGTTAATACCCTTCAGAAAAGAAATATTTATACATCCCTGCCCTAGAGTTGATAATCTATGAAAGCCCCTCCCAGTTATCAGTTGACGGACCCCTGCGGTGCCTGACTGACATATCTAGTTGTCAAGCTAAGCACCTTCCGATTGGACCAGACAAAGACCTTCTTGATATATTTCCTATTCAGCCATTTGTGAGCCCTTTCCTCATCCGCGACAATATCTCTCACATGCTGCTCCCTTGCATCATCACTCGTTTCAGCTCAGCCTCCATATTGAACCTGAAGTTTCCGTTGATATTCACAGTGCAGGTCGTTGTCCCACCTAGGCATTCCCCTTGAATGAAGAACCACGACTGCTTGATCTCAAGGGCCCGAGTACCTGTCATGGAAGGGGCATAGGTGAGCTAGCACTCTTCGGGATAGCCGTGCCAGATGGGGGCTAGCACTGACAGGAGTTCGCTGGTAGCATAGTATGTCGTGGCGAGCGTTGACTAGGCTTCTGCATGGGGGGTGTGAGGAGGGTTATAGGCTTAGTAAGATTTAACACAAAGGCGTTTACGGTTAGTGATGTTGAGAGCGCAAAGGAGAGGTTCCGGTGTGCTTCTAGGGGCAAGGAGAAGAGGTCATGGTCTTCTGGCGGGATGGGGTATGGGGCAGGCAATGAGGGTTGGTAAGGTTGGGAAATCAGGGTCGGTAAGTTTCTCCCCGAGCATGCTGGTGTGTGTGGCCAAAGTTTGTTGAACTAGCAGGACATTCCAATTATTCCCTCTTTATCCCATTGCAATTCAGTTTCCACCTGTCCCAAGAGAAGTAGATCTGCCCTCGTGGAGTTGGGGCCCACGGAAGATATACTCTTGTGAATCAGTCTCATTGAATTTACTCTTGCTGATATTCTGCCAGGGGGCCTGTGGATGGGCCGTAAGCGGACACCTCCTAGCCCCTGGTCTTCGGAACCGTTTTGAATACATCGGGCTTTAGGAACCTGGATGTCACAGGAGGCTTGTAGACTTTCCCTAAAACAGCCCTTTGAGTCACGAACCGTGTGAATGCCCCCCCCCCCCCCGGATTTCTCGGTCACCGCCGGATTCGGATTTTGCTAGGGAACTTGGAGATAAAGCAGGTATAGAGGAAGTGCAGAGTTCCGTGCTCAATTCCCCCGATGTCTGCCTCTTCTGGAAGGAGCTCATTGGCCTTTTCGGGGGAGAGGTCCTGGAGGGTTAGCTCTTTAGTTTGAAAGGATCAAGAGAATAATATAGTTATGCGCAAACAAAGTTATGGCAAAGAGTGTCGGATTTTGGCGTATTTGGATATTGATCAGCGCCAATACCTGAGGTCTATTGCACCAAACTTGAACACTTTTGTAGACTCGAGCAGGTATTTATATGCTACATTGATCTACATAATGAATAACAGTTAGTTAAGTACTTACGGGAATATACTGGTATGGTATCTGCCTTCCATTTAACCCCCGTGATGCTTTGGGGAAGAGGTGTCTCTATTCATTCCTTCATCGACATTGGCTGATTGCCCCCTCAGCTTTAGGACCGAGCTGGGGGATATCTAGTAGTACCACGAGCAAATCTTCCCCCATTCGAGATCCAGTGTGCACGATCCACCGGCACCCTATACTTTAGAAACCAGGGCAGTCGTAATGATTGGGTTTGGGTACATGCGGCCATGGAAGAAACATATGGTGCACTGCGGGGTGGTCTACTGGTAAAGCTAGTTGCCCTCTTGCAAATCTGGGACTACAGATCCGATGATACTGTAACGACCCTATAGATAGGTAGCTACAGCCCCCGGTAGAAAAAATCGGGAAACGGCGATCGGGCTTCTGAGGTTTTGATTGGAGGGTTCAGTGTGCTTGAGCCAATTGAGCAACCGTGTTTCTGACTTTTAATTTCCACATTTCCCGATTTTTTCGACCGGAGGCTGTACAGTGGACTAAACTCAAGCCCATATGGTATACCAAGAGGTAACCAGATTGAGGATAGTATTTCTTTTTGTAAAATCCTGCGAGTTTATTTCGTATTTAACTACAGGAAAACTCCGGCATGCACCCTTAAGTATGGCCTAGAAAAACCTTAATAAAACAAAAGAAACTTCAACACCATCTCAAACACAATATAAAATGTAGAACCAAAGTCTACGCAATAACCATAACACAAATCATAGTCATCAAGTGGTCATCTCCTCCTTGCCTTCTTCCGGCTTCTCATCCTGAGCACTCACAGGGCGGGAGGGGCATCGCGTAGTGTGGGCATCGTGTGGGCCCTTGCAGTTCACACACCTAAGCACGGTATGGTTGCATGGTCGGCCGCGTATACGACAGGTAGCAGTGGGACAGGTATGATTACCTGTAGGGTGTGGGGAGGCACACCACCGGCACGTCGCCGGGTTGGTGTACTTGTTGTTGTGATGTCCGTAGCCATGACAGTTGGAACACTGGGTATGAGAGTTGAAACACAATCGGCGCTCCGTTCTATAGGTGGAAGAGAAGGCGGCCAGGCGTTTCCCGACATAGTCAGAAGCTCTGGGACCAGTAATGGTGATCACGACTGTGGAGGCGGATGTTCCAGCTCTTGCGTCGTCTGTAGTGAGCCATCTGGGCTGACCGGTGAGGGACAAGCCAGTGTTGAAAGTGGTGAGCTCTGTAGCTATTTCTACCAGAGACTTCGAGGTGGGGATGCCGTGCACCAAAATATGTGACACAGGGGTGTCCAGGAGAACGCTAACCGTTCCTGGTATCAGGTGGAGGAACGACCCCACCTTGCTGTTAAGCGAGGTGGCCTTGATCGATTCCATCGTGGTAAGAGTGACTGTGTTTCCCCGGATGGAGACGGTCTGTATGTAGGTCGCAGCTAGGGCTAAGTTTATGTCGTCTCTTAGGTCTAGTGCAGAGGTGGGGAGTGGCTCGCCTTCCCGTTTGATGACAAGGCGGCGTTCTCTGGCAGTGAGGCCCTTCTTAAGTTGTGGCCTGTTGTTGGTAGTCGGTTTCGGGGCTTGGGCAGCCCTAGCAGCCATGGTAGTTTTTTCTTTTCTACCCTTCCTGGCCACCGTTGCCCATGATTTGGGTGGGGCAGCTGCGGGGAGGGTCAAAGGGTGGGTGTCGGGAGCAGAGGGTCTTGGAGGGGCCGTTGCTGGCAGCGTGAAGGGTATCGGGGTGGGGGTGTCAGGCCGGGGTGTAGCATCTTTGAGCGTGCTAACTTCCTCGGTAAGGGCTTCGATCTGTTCGCTTAGCGCATCGATGGCCGTCCTGTAGTCTTTATGGATCTGATAAATCATCTCTATCATGACCACATTTTCTTTGCTGGCTGTGGTAGCCCCAATCTCCTGGTCCTAGTTTATCTTGTGGAAAAGGTTCAGGAAGTAGGCGCTTGGAGGGGCGTTTCTCAAGTGTCTCTCATCGATATGTGGGAGGCTTGTTATCGTGTTGCTTCTGGGTCGCTTAAGCGAGGGGGGGCCTGCTGGCATGAAAATTGGGGACAGGGTCGGGGCACCCTCATAAGTGGAGGAGCTCCTAGCACCTGCCGGCGGTAGAGGGGAGTTGGCCTTTTTGCCTTTTCCTTTGTTTCGACGGCTTGAACCAAAGGGCGGGACAGAGGGATCCATATGGTATTCGTGTAACCTGACAGGTCACGTTACGCGGAAATCTCGAGATAGTGTACTTGGTGTTTCTGAAAGTGCAAATTGCACTTGGAGGGAAAATAGGGGGGAAGAAGCATGACCAGATTGAGGATAGACCAGTATACTTAGTATACTAACGGTAGACATGAGTTGGTACAAGTGTCTACAAAGTGACTTGGTGACATCGGGTTAGACAGGGTAACCTAGGTAGGTCAAAGTTACCCAGCTAGGCAGGGTAACCTTCGGAGGACATGTTCGCGTAAAGTTAAGGAAACATAGTAAACCTTGCACGGGTCTCCGGGGTAACATTATATGTAGTCGCGCAGACTCCCGAAGGGAATAAAGGCATAATAGGGTGAAGTTACCCTACCTTGGAAACATGATTACCCTACCTTAGGAACACAGTAACCCTACTGAGGTACCCTAGTTACCCTACCTTCACCGACAAAGTCATCTGCGGACTTAGGGGGAAGTTATCCCACCATAGAGGGGCTCTTAGATGTTTATACACCCGCTTTATATGGTACGAAACGGACTACTGACGGAGCAGGAGTGGTCAGAACCTCCTGTAACTTTCAGGGGATATTCCTAACACCCCCCTGCGGCCCCAGCGTTGGTACGGCTGTGTAGTTGTGTGCTTTCTAGTAAAGGGAGATCCAGAGGAACGCTCCCACAACACCGTATGAGTTGTGGCCGTCAAACGGACCAGAAGCTGTTCGCAGGATATATAAGGGGTGTGAGGGTGACCGCCTCCTGGGGGCACGAACCTTCTCTCCTCCACCTCCGGCGATAGAAATCTCAACACCACGGGAAATCATCGTCACTTTCCCCCACCCACCTCTCTTCCCACACGATGGCTACTGCCTAGGGGTTGACTTTAAGCCATCTCCCCTCCTCTCCTGTGGCCTCACGGCCTCGCCTCCTTGGGGTTCTCGTTCTCGTTCTTCGTTGACACCCGCTCATGAAGTTCGGTTCTCCCCCTTACCCCGCACTTGCTTTGCACCTCGCTTAGCATTTTGCGTGGTCGGAACGCTTCTCGCTTCGTTCAGGGTCGGCGTCACGGTGCCGGACTCTCGGTCGAAGTAGGCCTTGGCCTGCTGGGCTTGTACCTCGGATGGGGAAAGCCTTGGTTAGTAACATCATGGTGCCGCTCGGTTTCGTCGTCGTCCTGAAAGCCCTTGCTATGGCCCATTTGTCGGCTGCGGCTAGCTTATTCACGATCCTTCCTCTCTCCTCCTCCCGGTACTGTCCGCTGGCACCGTACTGCTACCATCCTCTCCCCGGCTGGCACCCTAGTGCTCATCATCGTTGGCTGGCATCCCCTCAGCCCGGTGGCTCCGCTCGCAATCTTGCCTTCCGAGCGGTTGGCCCCTCCTCGGTTACGCCTAGTCGTGGTATAGCACTGCCTCCGTGGCTATTGTCCAACGCCTTGGATCGATGTAATGACCTGCCTGACCGTACAACATGGTTTCGGTGGGTCCTCTACTGGAGTTTTCCTATGTCGCCGATCACCTATCAACCCCCCTCAGGCCCACGTTTCTGGTTTTCGAACAGGGTGTTTCTTTTGTTTTGGGGAGCCTGCTGAAGGGTTTGGGTCTCTCTACCTGTACGTTTCTATGTATTGTTTCCTTACGTGTCGGGGGTATATTATCTTAGGTGCTAGGCGGGGGGGACATTTCCTATGAACTCGGGGTGTTTGATTTTTCCCATGAAGAGGTGAAGCGGGCGGTGGGTTTGCATTTATAGGTTTTTTCTCTTCATAGCTCGCGCTGCATAAGGCTTTTGGTACCTAGAAACAAACAATGCATGATTTAAAAAAAAAAAAGGCAAAAAGAAAAAAAATGACCGCCTCCTGGGGCGCCACCTGGATAACACCTGGGAACCACCTACGGGAATACTTTGACCTCCGAGTAGTTGAATGGTTAACAGTAGAGGGCTTGGGGCTCACCGGAGAAGGTGCAAGGCTTCCAGGACAACCACCCCAAAGCCAGTCCCAGGCTACCCCGCGAACTGTAGCATTACCATGGGTTATTAGTGGACTCTAGAGGTGTGAGTCTTGTCACGATTTAAGAGGGTCTCGCATGGTTGACTGTGGGTAGCGCCCATGCAGTCAGGCAGCAGGAGATTTCTTATCGTGGGAGCATGCAGTCAGGTTTAGAAGCTTAGTATATTCAAGTAGATTTGCCGATGGACTGCGTTGCTTGTATAGAGGAAACCACCGCCGGGCCGGTGAGTCCCTATGGATGTTATCTCTATGGAGGGCATGTCGGTTGGCCACTAACATGCCACCGATAGGAAAGAGTTTTCACTCATGCAGATGTAGTTGGAGAGACATCACTGGAAGCGCTTCTTATTTGTGGAGATAGTTAATATCCGAGCGGTCCGACTGCCTCCGAGTGTTACCTCGTTTTGGCAGGTGAGTTGGACAGCCCTGAGCTGAGCAGGGGGCTCGCGAAAGGTCAGAATGGTTGACGGGTGTCCTCTGGCTTTACATTATTCTACTTAACTAAAGCAAGAGACACCCTATTCTGATAACCAACGATCCTTGAGAGAATTTATTGAGTAAAGCTTTCAGGCTTAACGATATTAAGTTTTACCACTTGATTCTACTTTGAATTATCTTTATCTTTATTTTGATCTTTACTTCTACTTTGAGTCTTCGGTGCGGTCGCAATCTTAGGATCCGTCTTCCTACAGAGTGCCCCCGTTACAGATACAGTCCGTCGTATCGCTGGTGTTCAGATGCTGACCCCAGTCAACTGGGAGCGTCTATCGGATCTACATGACCTTGTTACAGTGCAGATGTGGGAGGATACGCAAGGGTTTACAATAGTTGATATAGGGACAATTGTCGGGTTGGCGCACCTGATCTAGGAGGAGGACCGGCACTGGCTTGTAAATAGCCGGATTGATCTGAGAAAGTTTAACGAGGTTTATTAAGAAGTCTGGATGAGAGAAGCAAGCCCCCGCTATTGGTGAGAATCCTACATCTTGATACTGTATATACTAGAAGATGTAGAAGCAACTTTCTTGAAACCCAGATTATTAGTTCACCAGACCAATGAGGGGTGAGATGTGAGATGTGAAATGTGAGATGTGAAAAAAGTAAAGGTGCTGCCGCTCCAGACGCCGGCCGAGGTCTGAGGAAGCAGCGAATTAATTGAGGTTGTGATAGCGGGGATGAGGGGCAGGATACATCAGGACGCGGAGAAGAGGCGAGGAGGAGCTATCAGGATCAGGAGAAAGAGGCGACAAGATCCAGAGTCTGGGGCAGTCTAGATGTCGGGGGGATGTGACATTGCGTCTGGACGCAAGGAATGTTGTGACGCAAGTCAGGACGTATAGGACGCAGGGGAAGCAGAAAATACGTCGCTTGCTTCAGGACGCTATGCCGACGGATCTGACGCAGGATCTGTTTTTGCTGATGAAGCTCTAGAAAGAGCCCCTTGGATTTTGCTAGCAGAGGTGAATCAAATGGTATGTTTTGAAGACTGGGCATGTCTTTTGCACTCAGCAGGGAATAATCTGAAGGTAGTTAGCCAGGGAGCCAAAGTACAAAAGAGTAGAGAACCCTTCAACTAGTAGTCAGAGAGTGTCAAGGCAAATTGTATTAGAACATCCTTGGCAAGCGGAATCAAATGGTATAGGTTTTAAAGAGTTGTCATACCTGCAGTGGTCAGCCTGTAGAAAATACCAGATAGATCAGCAGTCAGATATCAGGTCAGGGTCAAGAATGGTCTTATTGAAATCTGCTCACTGAGGTGGATCAAATAGTATAGCATATTGAAGTATAGACAAGCTTGTAGTACTCAGTAGATGACAATCTGAGGATAGTTGCGTAGGTAGCATATCGAAAAAGACTGTATAACTCTTGAACCAGTGGTCGGACAGTACTATCAGGACCGAGGACAGAGTGCATTGGATTCTACTGGGTGAGGGGAATTGAATGATATAGTTTTGTAATGACCCTACAGATAGGTAGCGACAGCGGACTAGACTCAAGCCAATATGGTATACCAAGAGGTAACCAGATCGAGGATGGACCAGTATACTTAGTATACTACTGATAGACATGAGTTGGTACAAATGTCTACAAAGTGACATGGTGATATAGGGTTAGACAGGGTAACCTTCGGAGAGCATGTTCGCGTAAGGTTAAGGACACATAGTACATGTTGCATGAGTCTCGGGGGCAACATTATATGTGGTCGCGCGGACTCCCGAAGGGAATAAAGGCATGAAGGGGTAAAGTTACCATACCTTGGAAACATGATAACCCTACCATGGGGACCAGGTTACCCTACTGAGATACTCCAGTTACCCTACCTTCACTGACAAAGTCATCTGTGGACTTAGGGGAAAGTTATCCTACTATACCGAGGCTCTTAGATGTTCAGAGGTGGCTTCGTATGGCACGAAACGGGCAACTGACGGAGCAGGAGTGGTCTGAACCTCCTGTAACTTTCAGGTGATATTCGAAACACCCGCCTGCGGCCCCAGCATTAGTCAGGCGTGACAGCACTGTACGGCTGTGTAGTTGTGTGCTTCCTAGTAAAGTGAGATCCAGAGGAACCCTCGTACAACACTGTATGAGTTTTGGCCAGCCAACCGACCAGTGGCTGTTTGCAGGATATATAAGGGGTGTAAGGGTAACCGCCTTCTCAGGCGCCACCTGGATAATACCTGGGAACACCCCTAGGGGCATACTTTAACTTTAGGGTAGTAGTAGTTTGGTCAACTGTAGAGGGCGTGGGGTTGACCGGGGAAGCTGCAAGGCTTCCAGGACAACGACCCTAATGCCAGTCCCAGGCAACCCCGTGAACTGTAGCATTACCATGGGTTATTAGTGGACTCTAGAGGTGTGAGTCTTGTTATGATTTAAGAGGGTCCTGCATGGTTGGCTGTGGGTAGCGCTCATGCAGCTAAGCAGCAGGAGATTTCTTATAGTTGGAGCATGCAGTCAGGTTCAGAAGCTTAGTATAGCCAAGTAGATTTGCCGATAGGCTGCGTAGCTTGTATAGGCAAAACCACCACTGGGCCAGTGAGTTCCAATGGATATAATCTCTACGGGGGGCATGTCTGTCGGCCACTAACATCATACCAATAGGAAAGAGTTTTCGCTGATGCAGATGTTGTTGGAGAGACATCACTGGGGGAACTTCTTATTTGTGGAGATAGTTAATATCTGAGTCGTCCGACTGCCTTCGAGTGTTAGCTCACTTTAGGCAGGTGAGTTGGACAGCCCTGAGCTGAGCAGGGTGCTCGTGAATGATCCTGTTGATTGACAGGTGTCCTTTGACTTTACATTATTCTACTTAACCAAAGTGAAAGATACCCTATTGTGATAACCAACGATCCCCGAGAGATTATATTGAGTGAAGCTTTCAGGCTTAACGATATTAAGTTTTACCAGTTGATTCTACTTTCAATTATCTTTATCTTTATTGTGATCGTTGCTTCTACTTTGAGTCTTCGGTCCAGTGGTAATCTTAGGATCTGTCTTCCTACAGAGTGCCCCCATTACGATTTTTCAAAGGGTGACCATGTCTGCTGCAGTGAGCAGGTAGAGAAAGTGAGATAGCTCACCAGCTGGACGTTCATCAGGATCAGGAAGGATCTTATTGGGATGTACAGGATGAGGGGAATTCAATGTTATAGGCTTCGCAGTATGCGCATACCAGGACCCGTCAGAACCTAATAATCTGAAAATACCTCATGGTGTCAGGGGAACCCAAGTATACACGAATGGATACCTGTTGCACTAGTGTCCTGACAGTATTAGGACAGACTGCGTTGGAATCCACTTGATAAGATAAATCAAATGGGATAGCTCATAGAGTCTCCATATCCCGATGGATGATTTTAGAGAGAGAGCAGTATGGGTTCTGTGCATTTAGGGTATCCTTGGGGGATTATGCACTTGGAGGTCTGACAGGACTTGGATCAAATTTCCTGTACTAATTTGCCTGGAGGAAATTGAAGGTGTGTTGTGGGTAGTTACTGGGACAACAGATAGTTCGTCATCCTATGAGAGATGCTTTTTCTTCAGACTTTTACCTAAGCATGAAGTAGTCACATCTCCGTAGATACTGTAAAGTGAAACCATAGGGTCTTAATGTATAAGCCTATAGGGACCTTCACTGTGTAACGACCCTACAGATTGGTAGCTACAGTGGACTAGACTCAAGCCCATAGTATACGAAGGGGTAACGAGATTGAGGCCAGACGAGAATACTTAGTATACTACCAGTAGGCATGAGTTGGTACATGTGTCTACAAAGTGACATGGTGACATAGGGTTAGACAAGGTAAGCTTCAGAGAACATGGTCACCTAAAGATAAAGCCACATAGTAAATGTTGCACAGGTGTCCGGGGCAATATTATATATGGTTGCGGGACCCCGTAAGGCAATAAAGGCATAAGGGGGTGAAGTTACCCTATCTTGGAAACATGATTACCCTATGATGGGGATCCAGTTACTCTACTGAGGTGCGCCGGTTGCCCTACCTTGACTGACAAGATCATCTGCGGACTTAGGGGAAAGTTATCCCATGATAGTGGGGCTTTTAGATGTTCATAAGGCTGCTTCGGATGGCACAAAACGGGCTACACAGGGAGCAGGACTGGCCGAACCTCTTGTGACTTTCAGGTAATATTCCTAACACCCTCCTGCGGCCCCAGCGTTGGGACGGCGCGACAGCACTGTACGGCTGTGGAGTTGTGAGCTTCCTGTAAAGTTAGATGCATAGGAACGCTCCGACAACACTGTATGAGTTGTGGCAGTCCAACAGACCAGATGCTGTTCGCAGGATATATAAGAGATGTGAGGGCGACGGCCTCCTGGGGCGCCACCCAGATAAAGCCTGGGAACCACCTACAGGCATACTTTAACTACCGGGTAGTAGTATGGTCAACAGTAGAGGGCTTGGGGCTGACCGGGGAAGCTGCAAGGCTTCCACGACAACCACTCCAACGCTAGTCCCAGGCAACCCTGTGAACTGTAGCATTACCATGGGTTATTGGTAGACTCTAGAGGTATGAGTCTTGTCATGATTTAAGAGGGTCTCGCATGGTTGGCTGTGGGTAGCACCCATGCAGTCAAGTAGCAGGAGATTTCTTATCGTGGGAGCATGCAGTCAGGTTTAGAAGCTTACTATAGCCAAGTATATTTGCCGATGGACTGCGTAGCTTGTATGGACGAAACCCCCGCTGGGCCAGTGAGTCCCAATGGATAGTATCTCTACGGCGGGTATGTCGGTCGGCCAGTGTCATGCTACCGCTAGGAAAGGGTTTTTGCTCATGCAGATGTAACTGGAGAGACATCACCCGGAGCACTTCCTATTGGTGCAGATAGTTAATATCTGAGGGGTCCGACTGCCTCCGAGTGTTAGCTCACTTTAGGCAGGTGAGTTGGACAGCTCTGAGCTGAGCAGGGTGCTTGCGAAAGGTCAGAATGGTTGACAGCTGTCCTTTGGCTTTACATTATTCAACTTAACTAAAGCTAGAAACATTCTATTCTGATAACGAACAATCCTTCAGACAACTTATTATGGGAAGCTTTCAGGCTTAATGATATTAAGTTTTACCGCTTCATTCTACTTTCAAAAATCTTTATCCTTATTTTGATTCTTACTTCTACTTTGAGTTTTCAGTGCAGTCGCAATCTTAGGATCTGTCTTCCTACATAGTGCCCCTGTTACAGTCTATCGTTAAACCCACTATGTTGACTCTGTTCTGAGAACTGTAGATTGCAGACACCTACTGTTGACTTTGGTTGAATACATGTCCCTTGTCTGGTACAAGAAGTATCAGGTGGAAAGACCAATGTCTACCTCAGTGGCTATGAACTGTTCCCGTTCCAATCAGACCTCAAACCTGGGTTTCCAAGACCTCTCTGTGTTTAATGCCCGTGCGGAAATAATGGGATTGGGATGGACCCCGGGGGCAGGTTTGTTAGCGTACGAACCTACACCTATTGTAGAGGAGTTAGTTGAAAACGTTATTGAAAACCCATGTGGCCTCTTAGCTACCCTGACCTGAGATAACACCGCGAGGCAACAAGTGCCAGCACACCGTAGGAGGAATGTTACATTTCAAACCTTCGTTCGAGACATATTCGAGCCCTATCTTCTGACGGAAGTGGGCAAATGTTTTCAAGAGGCACAAGCTCAGTGGGACAACTTTGTCGAAAAGAAACAGTTCATGTTTCAAGAAGAAATGGTCAATAGTGCGAATGCATGAATGCGGGAACAGCAGAATTCGCTCGGTCGGCAAGCCATGTCAGTGCAGATGTGGAAGGGAAGATTAGCAGCCCTCGAACAAGCCCGGAGCGAAAACTATGACTTTGACCTCGAAAATGATGTTGTGATGAGAGCACCTCTCTGTACCCTTTGCTGCAAGCATCCCCTGTTTACTATGCTGCGAAATTGGCAAAGTACATGGTTGACGCAAGATATGAGTCCTTTTTGACCAAACTTGCATCGCAGAACATGTGACAGCAAATCCAGCTGGATGCCCAACAGCCGCAGTTTAGGGAGCCGCAATAGCAGCTTGCTCAGTCCGCATCATGGCTATCCTGGTGTTCGTTACGGGGCCTCCAGGGCCCCGAAGGATGCGGGCCCTCGGCCAAATTCCCCGCCCCACCCCGCTGAACTGCCTGGGGCAGGAGTGTTTTTTTAGGGTTCCCAGCCCCTGCCCCCGGCCCCGCCTGTTCCCCAGCTGGGTCCCTGTTAAAACAGGTGGGGAGGGGCGGGGCCCCATCCAGAGAATGATGGGGGACTCGCCTCGGACGGGTTGGGGCAGGGATCACCCCCAAAATAACCCCCCTGGCCCGTTGTAATGGCAGGCCCTGGTGTGTGAAAAACCGCCCCGCCCTGCCCTGTAACGAACTCTAGGCTATCCCCGTTTTAAACTGCTATGGCACAAGCCCGCAGTTCGAGTGGCCAAACCCCGGCTGAGGTTAGTGGCCTGGGAAAGGCATCTGAGTGACGGAATGTTAGCAAGGAACAGACGACTGGTGCTGGTTCTGGTCGCGTTTCACCTCAAATTGCAACCCCTACTACCAATCCTCTACCGGCTGCCCTCCTGGTAGTTGAGCCAAGAACCACTGTGTTTGTGGTAGAAGACGAACATCATTATACAGTTGCTGTGTCAATTCCGTTGCCAGTGACACCTGACAACTCAACGGCCTTTGCTCCAGCAACGGTGCCTGCGGCTCCGGCAAAACCCTAGGGTAATGCAGGATGGGGCGGATTTCGGCAGCCATCAGCGCAGTCGGCTACGGCTTATTGTTCCACTGGTTGTAGGATCAAGGGAGAGGGAAGTCAATTCAGGTGAACACATCAGATACCTTGTCTGAGAAGTGAAGGGAAACCTATCGTATATCCCCCGAGTCATGAACCACAACCCTGGAAGTTGAAAACGATGCGTTTCCCCTATTGGAATGCATCAACGCATATAGCATTAGACAATTGTTAGCATTTCAATAAGAAATTCCCACCCTGACAGAATACCACCAACAGACGTCCTATATTTTTGACTATGTCAATAGCCGGTTCAGAAAGAATTGATGAAGAGAGTGAGAGAGGTTCAAGATTTAGTCGGTATGATAGGCCTAGGTCTACGTGAGGTAGAAATACGGAAGGTAATGGAGGAGACAGAGGTAGAATTCTGCCTACTGGTATAAATGTTGCTGGTGGAGGAGGCCCGGGTGATTCGGACACCTCCTCCGACAGTGACAACTCCAAGTCCCCTCCTTTGCATCGGTGGAAAATTCTCGCAACTTGTAGAGACCACTGGGATGATACAATGAAGGTGAAGTATGATAAGGGGTAAAGACGACTTCTTAAGCATTGTAAGAGGCAACAGAAGGACAAGGGATTAGCTCACAAGCCCAGAAGGCCCGAGCGACTTGGGGTAGACCCTTTTGATTGTGACCCTAAGGATGTCCAACGTTTGATACAAGATGTTGAGATTAAGTTGAATTATTATAGGGAATCTCTTGTAGATGACATAGATAAGATCAGCCTCGTCATTCCTCTTCTTAGAGCCAGAGCCAAAAAATGGTATCATAGCATTCATGGTTATATTAATGAGGATGCTGCCATCCATGACAAAAGGCAGTTTGACCCAAATAACGTTCTCTGAACATGGTAACGCATTCGCAAGCTGTGGGTATCCAGTTTTGGTGGGCACTCGGATCGGGATCGCGCTCTTCAAGAATGGAATGGGTAATTCATGCAGCCAGGAAAGATTCATCTATTCGTAGATGACCTGATCCGGCTGGCAAATGAGTTAAAATATGGTGGGGACTATGTGAAGGATAAGGCTCGCATTGGGATGATGATGGACCTCCGTAACGCGTGGGCTATGAAGACACAACACTCTGAAGACTATGTTGACTATTTAAACCTTCTACCAAATACATGTCACCAGCTAGAAGATGTTGCTTCGTTCTACCGTACGGTTGTCAGGGCAAAAGACTCCTCACATAGTGACAAGAGCGATGATAGGCATACTGTAACATGTGTACATGTTCCAGTAACGGTACACAGGAGCGGGCAGTGCCGGATCTCCTATGTTTAGTTGATGTATATTTGGTTTATGTGATTTGATTTCAGCTCCGCCACTGTCTCTGAGTCAGATAGGCTATGCTATCGTATTGTTATGTTTAGTTTGCTTTGCTGGAAGTTTATATTTAGGATTCTGGGTGTGGAATGGTCATGTAGCACAGGTGGAGGCTGAGCTATGTTTCTTTCTTTGGTCTTGGAGGATTACCGGATTTTGTTAAGTGCGCAGCTACTGCTAATGATCGTGATTGCAGGAAGGCTATCGATCTTGGGTTTTTGTATTCAAACCAGTCTCCTGGCTAGCAGGAGACAGCATACATCGACAGACCTTCAGTCTAAGAATACAGTTGGTTGAATGGTAATTCCTGAGTTCTAATTTGTCCTTCATCTATTACCTCTTACTTCCGGTCCCGTGAAGCCTCCCTTACTACCAGCGCTAGCAGGTCTATCACCGGTCCTATTGTATTTTCGTTAGACTGGAATAAACCTGTTACATTCTTTTGCCTATAGTAGGTGAAAATTTATTGTTCTCAGGATTGGGAACAGCCTGGTAGGATTGATCACCCTCCCAGTATCTTGATAACTGGTTAGAAGCAGGAGTGGCAGGGAAAGGGACTTCCGGCTCAGGTGCTACATTCACAATAGCAGAAAGCAGGAGCAGAAGCGTTACCAGGTCCGGTACGGCCTACAATCGTCTCTCAGCAGAACCCACAGACGATACTCCAGAACCAACCACATAGGAACCAACCCCTGGGCCCATACCAGGCTCAGCAGATACACCAGCTGGAAGCAGTCACCTCCTCCCAGGAGATCTAGATACAGATTCAGACGAAGACCACGACCTCACAGCTGAGGAACTCATTGAAAGAGTAGCCCGGCGGCTTGAGGCAAGAGCAGCAGCAAGAGCAGCAGCCTAGCAAACTTCGGAAACTGAACGCCCACCAGACCGCCCCTCTTCAAGCCGGTGGTGAGCACCCAGCATTCTAGGAGTCTTTGGAACTCAGACACATACTAGAGCACTCTCTAGAGAGTATAGAGAGCAATCGCTACTCAGTACATTCATCCCAGATACACTAGACAGACCCTCAAGATCCAGGACCGGCAGACAGCCCCCTGAACGACCAGATCCACTACCTCCAGCCCTAGACCCACCTATAGGAAGCATGGCAGAACCAGGCCCAGCCAGGTTGCCCCTTCCCAAGATTCCCAAACTGCACATGTTTAGCGGTGAAGGAGAAGACCTGAAATCAGACAAACACAAACGATGGCTTAGAACGGTCAAGAAGTACCTGGCAAGATCAGGACTGAACAATGACTCTCCCGGAGTGGCGGACAACTATGGCGCCTACACAGAAGGCAAGGCTAACAACACATATCAGACACTCAACAGAGAAGTGGAGGACCTCAACCTAGCGCAGTTAATACAACGCTTGCAGCAGCTATTCGAAGCCTCTACAAATAGCGATGACACATACTACAAGTGGCAGAATGTCCGCCAGACAGCTGGTGGACAGCCAGCACACATAACTAAGAGACCAGGAGAGTTAGCTGACATCAAAGGATCTCTCCGAGTAGGATCCATCTCAGGCTATGCACAGAAACAGCGATATCTCGATGCTATGGACTCTAGACTACGCCGCAATGTTGAGCTCCAGCTCAGACCAGAAGACACATGGGACCAAATGGTTGCAGTGGAAGAACGCTATGACGCTACCATGTACACAACTGGCAGCTACAAAGACAGTGATAGAAGTCAAGCTTCAAGCAGCAAAACCCATACACCAAAGAAGGAGAATTCCTACCAAAAGCCCTTTACCACATCAACGCCCAGGAGCATAGGCAAAAGAAAGGCCCCGGTCAAGAAAAGGATTTATACCAAATTCACCAAGCCCAGTAAAGCTGAAATGGATCGCCGAAAAGCCGAAGGAGTCTGTTTCTAATGTGGCGAAAGTGGACACAGTGCAAATGAATGCCCAAAGAAAGAAGTTAAGACCAACCATGTTTGCCTATCTGAGGAAAGCCCAGACAGCAGAGAAGGTGAATATGAGCCTGATACAGGCAGTACAGAGGAGCTTGATGGTAGCGGCTCTGTCAAGACCTACAAGACTACAGTTGGCACGCCCAAGGAGAGGCCCTTTCAGGTACTCGAATTGACTATTAACATTAATGGCAAGCCCGCTAGAGCCCTCGCAGATACAGGAACCATTGGCTGTACCCTGATATCCAACAAATTCGTTACCACACACAACATCCCCAATACAGCTAGGAAGAATCCCGTCACTCTAAAGATGGCAGTTAAAGGATCGCGATCAACTAGCAACTTCTCTGTTGAGGTTATGATTCAGCTAGGCAAGATGAGAGTTGACAAGGTACCTATACTAGTCACGCCAGTATCAGACTACAATATCCTTATCAGTATGGACGACCACATAAGTCTAGGAGCGGTCATCGATTTCCAAAAGAACAGCATTTACTTCTCTAAGTACAAGGTCAGAGTTACCTGTGACGGAAAGTCTAGCGAGTCTAGATCAGCCATGACCAAACCCCAGGAAGTACCAGACTTCCGGGCAATGTTCTCCAAGGTATTTGTCAAAGAAGTATCTGAGGAATTACTCTCAGCACGGACGCTAATGAACAGAATAAGCCTCATAGACCCGACAAAGCTTTTAAAGAGACCTCCTTTCAAAGCGCCACAAGCACTAATGACCAAATACAAGGCATGGGTCAACAAGCAGATGAACCCAGTACCCTCCATAGGACCAGTGTGCCCGGAGGAGCCAGCATGTTTGTGGAAGCAAAAAGCGATGGCAAAATCCGTCCCTTGGTGGACCTCCGGTTCAGGAGTGATAACACAGAGGCCGATCACACACAGATCCCAGAGCTGAGTACTATACTAAACTTGGTAGCCAGAGGACGATTCCGCAGCAAGATAGATCTCAGGGAGGCCTATTTCCAGACGAGAGTACACCCAGATGATGTCAAGTACAATACTATCAAAATCCCCTTCGGCAGCTTTACCAGCCAAGTCATGATGCAAGGAGATATGAACGCTCCTGGAACCTTTGTGAGGACTATGGAGGACCTATTCCAGGACGAATTAGGCAGGAATATATGCGTCGACATTGACGATATTTTCATTTTCAGTGATACCTTGGAAGAGCACATTAAGGACGTTACGAACGCCTGCAGTAAGCTGCAGAATGCCGGCTATTATGCCAACCCTAAGAAAAGCGTTTTCTTTGCCACTAACGTACCTGACGCGGAAGAGGGCCACCGCCAGGAGGGTGGACACATCGCAATGGTAGTAAAAAAAGGCAACAACGCAACCAATCCTTAATCAAATTGGACCAAAAAAGATGGAATCAATTGAGACAGCATAGGAGAGCTATTTCAAGTCTGAAAAGCAAAAATAAATAATCTCCTACAGAAGAATCCCAGAAAAAGGAGAGAAAACCTGCTCAAAACAGGAAGAGAGAAAGGAAGAAAAATTGAGGTATAAAAGTATGCAAGATTATTTAAAACATAGATGAGGGTATTCTCTTATTCATAGAAGTAATATAGGAAATGATAGTTAGGAGCTGTTGGAGTTTATAGAGCACAGAAATAGTTGAGAAGTAGGTTGATTTAAGAGAAAAGTGATAACAAGATTG
>Ga0307509_10000638_pt1 | contig 59674 bp, 50 predicted proteins | sample 10_EM_MG_FD_202245 | JGI IMG/M metagenome (GOLD analysis project Ga0307509, IMG submission 202245) | Populus trichocarpa ectomycorrhiza microbial communities from riparian zone in the Pacific Northwest, United States - 10_EM | ecosystem: Host-associated > Plants > Roots > Unclassified | place...
CATTATAGGTGGTAAACTTACGTTCCATATTCCTTCCTCCGAGTGCCTAAGTTCCAGGTCATATCTCTTTGCCTAGTGGCTTACTTCCGTGCGACCCTCCCCTCCTCACGTCGAGAACCTTTTGACAGCGGGTAGCAGGGACGTGATGAGAAGAGTTTCCGGAGGTGCAAAGGCAAGGATTGGGAGGAATAGAGGGCAAAAGGGGCTGGGGGATGGGGGGATGGGGGGATGGGGGGATGGGGGGGTTCAACGGTAATGGTGCAGTGTATTGTGAATCGTGATGCTCGAGAAAGGGTAGCGGGGGAGATCTTTGGTGCTAATTGTGAATGGGGAAATAAGGGTCGCACGCAGCTAGACGGTAGAGTAAGAAAAATTCACGTGGAACTTAGGCACTTTGTAGGAAGAGTATGAAATGTAATCTCCACCACTCGCACTTCGTTCATTCGCACGTGTATAGGTGGGGCGCAAATACTACATCCTGATCCTTCCATGGGTCACCACACCTATCCCTGCACCTCGCCACATGCCCTTATTCCTCCGTACACTCCTGTGATAACAAAGACATATCGGTATAGTGTATTATTAAACAACCTCTCGCATCCGAACCGTCTGCAAAGCTCCCGGCCGATCTGTTATACTCCCGCAACTATTAACGACAAGCACATCCGTTCAGCATTAATCAGGAGAATGGTTTATCTCACAATTCGGTGAATAGGCAAATATCAAAGGATGGGCGGTAGTGAAAAAAAAAATCCAGACCCCGTAAATCGGGGGTATAGGAAATAGGGCGGGTGAGGCCCGAGGGGTAAAACAAGGGGCACGGGGGCAATAAAGTAGCGAGAAATCCCCGATGAATGGCTTAATCCGGAGGGTTGGCATCTGCGGCGGTCCACCAGTCCTTGTGTAGAAGAGTGATTGTAGGTAGCTTCAGATATTGTTTCATCAGGTTTATTTCATTGCCGGAGGCATATATCTAGTCAGTGGAGATAAAATAAATCGGGTTTTATCCCCAGATATCAGAGCATGGGCGTCCTTGTGAAAGGGGGTTCAGGTAGCTCGGGTAGTTCGGGGGAGAAGGGGTCTGTTGGTTGTTGACATGTTATACACGTGAGAAAAGAATCCGCCGAGCCCTGCAGCAGCGATACAACTCTCTCATCCCCGTTGAGTGCATCTCACGAGTGCGGCGTCTAGCCACCTTAGCCGGCTGTGTTGGGATTGGTGTCGCTCTGTCCCCGCAGTATTCTCATAACCCTCCTATGCCCACCCTCGGCAGCCCGCGAGAGCGGCGTTTGGCCATCTTTGTCGGCTGTGTTGGGATTAACGTCGTTCCTTTCTAGCAGTATTCTCACAACCCCCTCGTGCCCCTTCCACGCAGCCCACGAGAGCGGTGTTTGGCCATCTTTGTCACCGGCTTCGACATGGACGTCCTTCCGTTCTAACAGCATCTTTACGACCCCCTCATGTCCATTCTCGGCAGCGAGCGAGAGTGGTGTTTGACGATATAGGATGCTAGGTGTATTGAGATTGACGTCGTTCCGTTCTAGTAGTATCCCCACCACCACCTCATGCCCATTCCACGCAGCCCACGAGAGTGGTGTTTGGCCGTGTCTGTCAGGCGTGTTGGGGTTGACGTCGCCCCGCTCTAGCAGCCTCCTAACGACTCCCTCATGCCCATTCTCGGCGGCCAGCAAGAGCTGTCTCTGGCGATATGGGATGCCAGGCGTATGGGGGCCGACATCGTTCCACTCCAGCAGCATCCTCACGACCCCCTCATGCCCATTCTCAGCAGCAAGCGAGAGCGGTGTTTGGTGATATGGGGTGCCCGGTGTGTTGGGATCAATGCCGTTCCGTTCTAGCAGTATCCTTACGACCCCCTCGTTCCCATTCCACGCAGCCCACGAGAGCGGCATTCGGCCATCTTCGTCAGGTGTGTTGGGATTGACGTCATCTCTTCCTAGCAGCATCCTCACAACCTCTTCATTCCTATCCCGTGCAGCCCAAGAGAGCGGTGTTTGGCCATCTTTGTCAGGCGTGTTAGGATTGACGTCGTTTCGTCCTAGCAACATCCTCACGACCCCCTCATACCCATCCCCCGCAGCAAATGAGAGCGGTGTTCGACCATCGCCACCGGCTATGTTGGGATTGAGGTCGCTCCGTTCTAGCAGTATCCTCACGACCTCCTCGTGCCCATTCCACACAGTCCACGAGAGCGGCGTTCGGCCATATTCGTCAGGTGTGTTGGGATTGACATCATCTCGTTCTAGCAGCATCCTCACAATCCCTCCATACCCATTCAACGCAGCAAACGAGAGCGGTGTTCGGCCACATATGTCAGGTAGGTTCAGATTGACGTCATTTCTTTCTAGCAGTATCCTAACGACCTCCCCATTCCCATGCCCCGCAGCCCAGCAGAGCGGTGTTAGGCCATCTTTGTCAGGTGTGTTGGGATTAGCGTCATTCCGTTCCAGGAGCATCCTCACGATCGCTTCGTGGCCGTTCCGCGCAGCTTGTGAGAGGGGTGCGAGGCCATTCTTGTTAGCCATGTCCGGATTCACGTCATTTCGTCCCAGCAGTGTCCTCACGATCCCCCCATACCCATTTCCGGTGGCAATCGAGAGTGGTGTTTGTCCATCTTTGTCAAGCGTGTTGGGATTCACGTCGCTCCGTCCCAGCAGTATCCCCACGACCCCCTCATGCCTATTCCGCACAGCCCACGAGAGTGGTGTCCGGCTATCCTTATCAAATGTGTTGGGGTTAAGATCGTTCCGTTCGAGTAGCATCCTCACCACCCCCTCAGCGCTACTCCGTACAGCCCACGAGAGCGGTGTTTGGCCATCTTTGTCAAGCGTGTTGGGATTGACTTCGTTCCGCTCCAGCAGTATCCTGACCACCCCCTCCTGCCCCCTCCTAACAGCCCAGGCGAGTGCTGTGTTACCCTTCAGATCAGTTGCCTCCACGTCACATTTATTTGTCTCCAATAAGGCAACTATTATTTCCACGCATCCGAGGTATGCCGCACAGTGAAGTCCTGTAAATCCGACAGGGCGGCCTACCGGATCAAAAGGCCAGTCCGAAACCGGAATCCCATGAAATAACATCATCTTCGAAGATATGTGCTTATCGTATCCATCGAGTAGATTCAATGCAAGCTTTTTCATACTTTCTGTCGTTTCTTGCTTGGCATGTGTACCCCAGTGACAGGAAGCATATTCCACAAAAGGAATGGTATGTGGGACCGAATAGACAGTAGGCGAAATGGCCCTGACCTGCCGGAAGTTGAGGTATGTTAAACAGGCCTCGGCGATCATTGAGTGAGGTTTAGTGAACAAGTCTGGATTATGAGAAAGGTATTCTTGCAGAGTGTAGTGAACAAGCCGGACGGTAGATGAGGACTTCTCGACCGTGACAAGCCCCAAAGAGCATGTTAATAGTGTTTCTATCGCAGGAATATTCTCAATATTCAAATCCACGGATCCTTCCTCTACCCCAAGGGCGTGACATAACTCGTCGACACGCAATGGCCGCTCCACATGCGATACCCACATTAGAACTTCCATGCCGAGCTTCGACCAACCTCTCGGCTGTGCTCTTATTCGTGATATGGTTGCGGCGTAAGCATCCCCCAGACCCTCCCCTTTGGTCATCTCGCCAAGCTTTTTCCTTCGCTGATGGAGAGTGACCTCGGCCAAAATAGCATCAATGTTTAAAGAAACGAGAAGGAAACTAGATATCCCTGTTAGTGAATAACTTAGACACATATTAGAAACACTTGGTATTCCGGCCTACATTTCTGAGATCTTCTCTGGAATGGCTCTCATAATATCCGCCCGCAATTGGTCATCCATCGCTTTGGGAGTAGTGTCGCCCTTCAACCTCATCTCAAGATAACTCTTAATATCGTTCTGGGTAGGACTGACAGGTATCTTAACCCCCTCTCTAAAAGATTCCACGACTTCGTCGTTGATATGGGGCCGACCGGTAAGGAATATTCGCATATTTGGTGATACCGGAACCATTTCTTGCAGTGACTCGAAGAGATCCCGTCGATGTTTCGGTGCTAATTCGTCTAATGCATCGATGCATACGAATATCCGCCTTAGCGATGCGACAGTCTGCTTCAGAATCTCTACCATATTGGGAAGTCGGAGACCTCGACCTCCAAACCCCTCTTCTGCCTTTTGATAAGCTTCCCGTATATGGTCCGGGATCCCCCCCCTGCCGACAAGTCGTTTTAGGATAGCGCCCAACACATTTGTAGTGGACTGTTCCTGCTGGGCAAGAAAATCGCAGTAAAGTCCAACCACAGCCGTGCCCTTCTCCCCAGCCTGATCGCATAGGCTATCAATCACTAGGGAGCTATTATTTGCCACTCGTTAGCGACATCTCTCCCGCCCTTTTCTGGACATGAGGCCTTCCTACCTAATATATGTTTTCCCCACCCCAGGATTCCCGTAACAGAACAATACTTGTGAAACGCAGCCATCTTCCCCATCACGCCATTTCCTAAACTCACTGGTTTCTAATATCCAGTTTCCCACGCCATCAAGTCGATCGGTTCGAACTCCCTGGTGCCGGTGCTGTGGCTCCAGTGGGGATAGCCACTGCAGAATTTGTTGCCTCTCAGCATCTGGTCCCGCACCGACGTTGACAATACTACCATAGTTCGTCCACGAGTTGAATGAATTGATATTGCCGGTGACCTGCTGGTGCCGTGGCAACATCTGCGCTGGGGTTAATTATCCGAATTCCTCTTTTTTTCGGAAGAGATAGATAGGGGTCGCGCGCAACGAGGGTTTGACTTTTAGCGGGGTTGAGGATATCTCTAAGACCTAAAGAGGGAGGTGGTGGTAATTAATAAGGCTCCGGCGTTGCACAAGTGATGCCCGGTGCAATTATTAATGGCAGTCCCTTGGAGGCTCTTAAGGAAAGCCAGCACACCACCGTATTTTTCCTGCAGATCAGCCTTGGATCTCAGAGCGAAACAAACGGGTTCAAGGTTTGAATGAAAAATACCATCTACTTGCACCCTCTGGCCGAGCACAGCTGAGAATGCGCAGGCACTCGAGCCGAGTTGGCGCCCGCCTCTCGTTACCAATGCCAACGAAAAAGTGAGTGGACTCAAGCGATTCCACACCAAGAATGGCCAGCCCCACACACTTATTCCAGCACCAATACTTGAATTGAAAATCGGATAACTTCATAGAGCACCCAGAAAAGAGGTCCCTACTTGACTTCAGCTGAAACCTCAAATAAATTTAAATTCTCTAGGGAGAACATATCACAGTTGAAATAGGTAATAAAACTTTGCTCAAAAGTGAGCTAAAGCAAGGGTTTCCGGTGGGGAAACCGTGTCTGCGGAATTTGTGAGTTCCACTGCATACTGGTCATGTGATGTGGGGAATTATTGATATTTGTACAGTACTAGGACGAACCTTTTCGTCCGATGCCCTTTTTACACCAAAAGTGCCCATCTTCGCCATCCTCTCTCATTGCGCAATGTCTATAAGAATCAGAGAAAATTTGTCCTTGCATTAGCAAACCTGTAGATAACATGAAGAAATTTACAGAATCCTTGAATATTACCAAGTAATGGAAAAAAGGTTGTTTAACTATCTGGTATCGGTTGCCATGTACTTTTTTGTATGGAGCCCCATACAAAAATCTAAGTCACTTTCACACTAGTTAACGCAATCATGAACAATGAAGACAGCTTTGATTCCTTACACACCTACTTGTAGAGGTTTGAATAGATAATGATTCTCTAGCCGATGGAAAGATTTCAAGTGTTTTTATATAAGCAATGTTGAGAATTGTTTGTTTAAAAACACCCATTTTTGGTGTAAAAATGGCATCCGACGAAAAGTTTTGTCCCCGTACTTGTACTGTACATAGAGGTCATGTCCTCCCTGTTTTCAGTAGTCATAGAGGATTAGGATTTTTCCCTAGAGTAATATCTTGATGCGAAATCTACTTCTTTTTGCGGTAAAATCGCCTCTGTCCATCACTTTTGCGTTCGCACTTGTGCTTTTCCAGGGCGCGCACAGCACTTTGAGCATTGTTTAGCCTCAAGTAGACCATGTGAGGGCTCAGTGAGGCAGCACCCTCAGGCTCGGCATGTCTTGACACCAAATTTCGATAAGAATCCACCAAATATACAAGCAAGTATTATATTTGGCAAGTCTCTCAGAAGATGCTGCCTTGCCAACCCTCACGCGGCCTGCAGTACTTATACCAGCAAACCCCCCTCGAATTCACTGCTTGTCTTCTCATCCCTTTGTTCTAAATCAATCATCCATCCGCCCCAGAGCCCAAACAATGTTCTCACTCAAAGCGCTTGAAATGCCTCCATAGGTGCTTTTAGGAGCAACTAACAAAGAAAAACCCTACTTTCTCTCCCCTATCCCCCTCTCTTCTAAAAAAGGTATTCCGGCCTATATCCCTCCATATCACCATCGACAAGGATTACTGTTACGGAGCACACTACAAGACACCTTCGATCCTACGAGATCCTTTACAACGATATTAAGATATACCAAAAGTCTACTCTACATGTCAGGCTAATTACGACAACAAGGGGGTGGTTAAGCAGCCTTTGTAACGTCTATGTGGGATATTGATTAGTCTGTGATGTTGAAAATGGTGCTGCTCGCCATACTCTCTTGATACTTTCTTTATTGATTGTTTAGCTTCAAGGAGTGCGCTTGTTCGACTTCCGGAAATGCGGTGAGGATCCGGGCATATGGCTCCGGCTTCGGGCATAGGTTTGTCATTGGATATGCGCTGAGGATCCGAGCATGGGTTGGTTTGTCTTCCGGGACTCGCTTTGGCTTCGGACGATGGTTTCGACGTTCGGGAAAGCACTGCGAATGCAGGAATGCGCAATAGTTTTGGGATCGTGCAGCGTTTGGGAAAGCCGGGAGAAAAGCGGAAGCACTGTAAGGTTAGCTGTAAAGGGCTAGAAGCCCAGCGGAAAAGTGTTTGTTTTCCTTTTAGTTAGCCGGGAGTGCTTGCGGGGGGGAGGGGGAGACTCAGATGGAATGGTGTGGTGCCTCATAGATGGATGAGCTCTCCATGGATGATATATACTCCTATGATCGCCTTTAGTTAGTTGTTAGTTGAGCACCGAGAACGGTGGAGTTCTTGAGCGAGAGCCTGTGGTCGTTAGTGAGAAGATTTTCCCCGCACCTGAGTGTGCGATTGTTTTCGTTGTGTGTTGCTTGGCATTCGATTCGAGTCACCGCTCGTCACTCGTCGTGCAATTGTAACGCCACCATTGAAGTTTACTATGTGGGCCCTATTCATATCACAACTCATCCGCAGACAGCGATCCCGGGCGTCCAGTCCGTCCGTCTTTTGCTTAGGGTGTGGTAGACGTCGGATCTGGGGCTCCGCCCGGGACTGACCCCAGGCTCCTATAGGTATCATATCATACATACATATTTCACTCCAAAATGCCTGTGGATGACGGCCGGCCCCTACGGACCACGGTCCGGTCCAGCAGGGCCCGACCGGAACCTCCCATTCGAGCTGAGGCGGCCGCAGGGCCCAGCCGTCAACCCCCAGGATGGTCCTCATTACGAAAGCCGGACGCCGTGTCCTGGCGCCCGTACCCAGTATACCCTAGGCACCCGAGACTATAAGCCCGCCAGAGCCCCGTAGGGCGCCCAGGAAGGTTGGAACATTGCCCGTGGCTCGACCCGGTGGAGAGCTCCCTTACCACCTACATGCAACTTGGTAAAAAAGAGAACAGGGGGGGGGGTAGAAAAGAGAGAAGAAATTGCCATTGTGGGGCTGCAGCGCCCCTGACCTGCTTGCCCCTCTCGGCGCTCAGATCAGGAGCCTTATCTCGGTCAAAAGACTCCCAAGGGTCCACTTCTTCCCCAATAGTTGCTTACTCGCTGCCTCCATCTTGCTTACTTGGATGTTTTTCCAGTCAGATTTTGAATAGTAGTGGACATGATGAGAACACGCTAGAGTTCTACTTGACTACCGTTAGATCAGGCTCAATCAAAGGAGCCATACTCCTAATCCTTCTAATGTTTGTGAACATAACTGTTATTACATAAAAGCAAAATCCTGCCGCTCTGGCCCATTTTTTCCCAAAAGGAATAGCAGCTCTGTCAGCAAAGGTCAGAAGATTGCGAGTAGGGGTCCCTCAATCATGACTTGATCGAGCAGAACCCTCATGATCTAATCAATTTCCTTGACCAGAGGCACCGCTTGATCGCTTGAGCAGCCTTGATAATGTCAAACTATTATATCATATTAGTTCCCTATATTGACGAGGTGTCACTTTAGGATAATCGAGTACAATGGGAGTAAATACTAATAATCTATTATTCTCGCTAGGAGGAGAGCTATCCAGTCACTGAACAAGCTAGAAACCCAAGTGCGGAAACAGTCTTGTGGCAACAAAATCGAACTAGTTTTCCCTCCCTAATAGGCATAAAATCGACCATACCCAAGCACAATAGATGATCATAATCAACGATACAGTAGTCTACACGATACTGCTTGAGCACCAGGCATGATCAATCACTCGCTCAAGGTCTCCTATTGAGCTATGATTCAGTTACAAGATCCTCTTGATCAAATTATAATCAATGCAGTGCCGATGAGCTGCTCTGTAGTGCTCAAGCTCACTAGTACCAATGGCTTTGGAAGAACCTCTCTTTCTTCTTGTCCATACCACTTCCACCTTTCTGGAGTTAGGGCCTTGTCTTGGGGTCACAATTCCACTCCAGCCAATCAAGGAATTGTGACTGCAACTCATCATAGTAGGATACAGTACTATTAATGAGACATCCTATATATGTCATTTGTTTTTCTTACTTCACACCCCATCCAAGGATTTTGTATGCAAATTACCCTTTCTTGCATACTCGCATTCAATTGGTCTTTCCCGGTATACTGCCTCCTTGCTAGGCATAGAGGCCCCTAGCAACAGGAAGTGCAAAATGTTAAGTTATGGCATAATGCAGTGACCCTACAATATTCCCAGATTGAATTTTGGCCTTTCAAGACATAGTAAATTTACTAGTAATACAGTCACTAACATAGACAACAATCTGAGAAAAGGCGCAATCCTACCATTGTCAGTGCTCAGCCCTCTCTCATTAAACAGCACCCAATGTGCACAAGTGAAACTCAGCGATATATTGAAAAAATTAGAAATTTAATCTCATGTAATAATAGATAATCCTTCCATCACTAATTCCAGCAGCCCTTGCTACAAGTTAGAACATACCAGAGTCTTTTTTGGAAGAAAAATTACCAGTATTGTCCCCTATATCCGCACAAGAGCTGCTTATCATGCCTTTCTCAACTTCCATGGGTATGATACTGAAACCATGATTTGAGGTCAGGAAAGTAATCTACCCTGGAGAGAGAACCTAAACGAGGAAAACTAGTGGGAAGGGGAAAGGGAAATAATATCACAATTAGGAAACAAAACCAATGCCAGGTGTGAGCAATCGCTGGTATCACAGGGACACAATCAAAGAAAAGGAAGACAAAGAAAAACAGGTAGGAGGTAAAGCCGTTGATAACTATCATACCCATAAAGAGCAATAGTGGAGAATCTATGAACATGTTGTTTTTCCCGTTGCCTCATGTCCTCCCTTTAAAAACGCTAATCGGGTCAAGACATTAGTAATCCTCCCATAACTACTGCAACCATGACACCTCCAACTCTCGTGTATGTAACTAGCTAGCTGTATCACCTGATCGCTCAGTAGGTAAAATCAAATTCCAGAAACAATTTAAGGTAGAGCTTGGCCCATATTCCGCCCCACAGTACTCGAAACGCTTGGGCAAGCCCGGCGGAGGTGAGCCCGACCAGGGAGTGCCGGATTTGGTTGAGGTCATGTCAGAGATGTAGATGATCTTCAAGATCATTCCACGCCTCCTGCATCTTTAGGTTTGTGGGGAGTACATATGGGGAGTTCTAGAATTCTTTTTCAGCTGTGTTATTGGTCTGTTACTATTATTCACATGTAGATAGCAACAGTATCATCCACGAAGGGAGGAGACATGTTCCATTTCACAAATATTGCTGAATCAGTGACGACTCAACATTCCCAATGCTTTCTGCCTCCCGGTTGGACTAGCGGGAACTCTGTAAGTATAAAGAGTGCAAAAGAAAGCGAGAATCCCAGAAATAGCGGAAACGTTATATCACCCCCTGAATGGAAAAACTCATATATGTACAATTATCACATCAGTCACCCCTCCCGCATAAACCGCTCAAAATCAGCTCCCAACGCCTGACGAACCATTGGTGAGCGCTCATCAGCCAACGCCTGTTGGAGACCCTGACGTACGTCATTCCACAGGCTTCCGTGCCCCTGCAGCTTGAGCATCTGCATGGTGGCTTCCGCAGCCTTGATACGGATGTTCTCATTGCTTCGATCGGTGAGACACTGGTTGACCTGAGACCAGGCTTTACCGAGAATATCGTTCCAGTCCTTCTCTCCCAGTGTAGTTGTGGAAAGACGACGAAGAACGGTTGTTATACCTTCAACTCCGCGTATTTTGAGATCGTAATTGGCGCCTGCTAGCTTAGCTTGTATAAACTCCAGGGCCTTTAAGGCATCGGTACGGGTTTTTGCTCCTGTGGTAGACTTTAATATGGAGTGAGATAGGGTAGGTATGAACTCAAACCTTTAAAACCAAGGTCTGGCCTGAAAGCCTGGCAAAGTGTGACTAGACCATTTGTTAATGTAGTCTCCTCTCTGTGCCGACAAATGTCAGTTAGTCACTCGGTGCTGGGGCAGATGTGTCAGAGAGTAAATAAGCTTACATAGTTTTTAGAGAACGGCCGCCGGCGACGTCAACATCCATTGTATCTTCAGACTCGTCTTTGATTGAATCTATAACAATGTTGTATGCCTCCTCAAAAAGGTTCAAGGCTGCAAAACCGTTGACAAAGTCACCCAAACTCTTTAGTGCGATACTTCTATAAGCAGCATTTTCACGTTTTGCCTCTCTCAACACAATCTACTCATATATGGTTAATTATTGAAACAATGGAGAAAACATTGGTCTCGTACGTACCGTTGATAGTTCTTGCAATTTAGCTTGGTCTTTCTCAAAATATTGGGCTGCATTCACGGCGAGAGCAACAAGAGCATCAAGAACGGCCTCCTTCCCATCCCAACTCTTTCCCGAAGTTGCCGATACCAATACAGGCCATAACAGATCTACCTGTTCGGCCGTAACGTCCTTGCCAATTGATTTACATGCATCAGCCAAGCTCAACGCTGCTGTTTGCTTGAGTGCCCATCGCGGAGAGGAAAGATGGGTCTGCGCTAGTGGAATGATCTCCCCGAGATAAAGCTTGACTGCGCCTGTCCCACCAGTATTTTCCGTCCAGGCTTTCGCGAAGATTTCAGCTACGGGGGTGTGTGGGTCATGCTTCCCGACAAAAATGAAGGGTAATATGTCCACAGCCAGAGAATTAAACCGATCCGTAGCGCTAATGCAGTTAGAAATGAGGATTTTCAGGGGAGATCGGATACACACTTTTTACACAAGGCGTAAACCACTTCGCCGGCTAGTGCCCTAGACCCCTCATCTTCGCCTTCAAAATATAGCTTTCTAGAATATCCTACAAGGCCCAATATTCTTTCGTCGCTAGCTAACCGGCAGAGATAGCCTGCAGCACTAGCATAGCTTGCCGTCACTGTCTCATTGCGATCGCGCATCGAAGCCTGTACAGTTTTGAGGAGCTCATCTGCAAAGGGCTTGGTGATGAACCCGTGCCGGACCACCAGGGTCACGATAATGCGGCTACATCCTACCTAATAATTACTTAGTGGTAAGCGATACAGAACAGCTGAGACACGGAGACAACATACTTTAGATGGCAAGCCTAATGCTTTCTTTATAGTCTTCTGGAATCCAAGTACGAAGGTCTTCATAGTATCCTTATCCAATAAGTCCAAAGACCGCTCAATGGCATCCATCATTGGCGACCCCCGAACCTGGGCTAGTCTAATACGATCAATCTGCACCGAGTATTAGCCAAATTTCCTACTATAGAGGGCTAAAACGCACATCGCCACCAGTGGTATTGTATTTATCTGCATTTAAATGCAAATAATTGATCACTTCCGGCTCAAGGGAACTCAAGAGCTGCACAAATTTATCCACAAGGTCTGAAATATACGGAAGAAGTGCTGGCCCTCCAGTCTTCACAAGTTGGAGAAGAGTTCCTAGTTTTAACAAATATGATTAGTTCATTCTTTAACGCAGAGGAATGCACCCCCAAGGCTGTAATCATGGTAGGTCGACTTTCCGAGGAAGGAAAGAAGCCAAGGGACAGGTTCTAGGCTTACGTAATGCAAATAACTGCACTTCCTTAGCCTCTGCTTCCAACCCTCTTCCGCCCACCAAGAATGGCATAACGCTCTCTAAAATAGCCTCAGCCTCTTTCCGACTCCCCCCTGAGGCCACATCGACATTGTGAACCATTGCTTGTGTCAACCCTCTACAGAGCTTCATTGCGGCAATCCGAACACTTTCTTTAACGTCATCAAGAACCCGGAAGGATGTGCTCCAGATTTTCTCCAAGTACGGTTTGTACTCCTCAATTTTCTTTCCTTGCACGAGCTCTCCAATGGCATTGCAGCTCGCCTCCCTAGTCCTCCATTCTCTCCCTACAGCGCATTTGAGCAGGTCTTCAATTATATTGTTGAATTGCGCCTCCAATACATTTTTCTCGTCACTCCCGATTAGGGCCTTCCAGATGTCTTCCATGCTGCGAGCGACATTGGGGTTGGGGTCGAAGCGGTACCGATAAAGTTTTGGGTATAATTTAGGGTTGTGCTTCAGGACGTCAGAAGAGGAAAGAATGCTTCCTAGTCCGAAGCGACCGAAGGCTGCCCGTGAGGACCATAGAGAATTATGGCGAGCAAGTGACATAAATTTGTACACCAAACTTGGATCACCCACTTCGGAAGCAAGGGACATAATCTGTACCAAATGTGTCAGTCAAGACGGCAAGCAAGTATAAAAGCACCAAATGTGTAGATAATAAACTAACATCTTTGTAGGTAGAGATACTTCCATCCCCAGTCGGCAATGCTCCGGGTTCGAACAGCTCGGTTTCCGCCGATACATTTCCCGTCAAGGTACGAGTTTTCTCACCCGTAAAGGATAAAACGAGATTCCGGACAAGATCATCTTTGGTTTCCTTGTCGCCCTTTTCGTAAACCATTGTTAGTCCTCTCGCTGCGGTCTCCTGTACAAGCTCTATTCCAACCACCAAAACCGCTCGTTAGAGATATCCAGAGTACTTGGGGAAATGGCACAAGCATACCGTCTCTGTCCACCAAATATCCCCTAAACCCTTTTTGCATTTCCCCAAGTCTAGACTTCACCTGCTGCTCTTCTCCGCAGTATTCCAACAAGCACAGCATCCAGACACACACAGCTTTCCTCAAACTAGGCTTTGTATCAGACATCTTACCAACCACTGTTTCCAGAACTTCTCCTAGCCTCTCTTCAGCCGGGCCCTCAATAGGTTTTGTGTTTTCATATCCTGCAATATCCACCTTTCCGCGAACAGATTTACTCTGCCACCCCCCGGCGAGGCAGGCAATGGCTTCGCCGGTAGCAAAATTAACCTCAACCTGTCTGTTCTCGTGGAAAGCGAAAAGAGCTTGCAGAAGCTCGTCAACAATAGGCTTATGGGACGAAGGAAACACAAGCGCAAAGTGGCCAATCGCAAGAACTGCTTTTTCTTTCCCTTTCTTGCCAAGCTCAGTCAGGCGATCCATGATTCTTGTGTAGGTGTTTTGAAAATAGTCCCCGTGAACAACTGCGAAGATGGAGATCTCCGAGAAAGATCGAACGGCAGCATCAAGAATCGTTTGATCTTTTGTTTCTAGAAGTGCATTGACAATAGCATCCACCGATCTGTGCACTAGCTCCTTTGGCAAGGAGTCAAGGCGCCCACGAAGCTTCAGTCTCGACAGGAGAAACCCCAATGTTAGTATCCCGCCATGAACCTTCCCGCCTTCTGCCCCAAAGGTCTTATCTCGGCCCTGGGCATAAGCAACTAGCTCCTCGGTCATAGATACTAATAAACTCTCTTCTAGAGCTTCGTGACTCCCAACAATACCCAAAGCTCTAGCAGTGATCACCCTGCCTCCACTCTTTGTTCCTATTAATACAGCCTTTTTCAATGATTCAAGCTTTTGCACTGAGTTCTTCCATGATCTTTCGGGGACAACGCTCACGAGATCCACCCAGACATCTCTAACACCATCCAAACCTGAACCTTCCCAAATCATACCAAGCCACGCTACCTCCATAAACCTATTGAGAATGCAACTATTCTCCTCTTCCAATTTACTAAAGTAAGTTCGGATTTTGTTTCTTACACCTTCGTCGCGCTCAACAGCCGCGTCCAGCTTTCTCTCCCAGTCTTCGTCCACGACTACATCTTCATTGCTAAGGGCTTCCATAAGTCCTACCCTCCGACAAAAGGAGACAGCTGTTGCAAAGACCTCCGGGGGCATCAAATCGGCGACAAGGCTCTCTTGGGCTGTCCAGGTAGTGGCAGTTTTCTGTGAGTGAGGGAAAAAGTGATCAACAAGATCCGAGAAAATTGGGAAGGCATATTTATTCGGTCCCTCATCCTCAGGAATACTAATTTCCATGGAGTTTTCGTCCATTGCCGCAGGATGATTTTCTTCCGGATTGAGAAGGCGATAATAATACGGATGCAGACCTATGAAGCATGATTAGCATTCTTGATGAACGTGAACCCCCCGCTTCCAATTCTACTCAGATTGGAAATATCTAAGAACAGAACAGGATGCGAAAACACCTTTCCCACCCCGTATGTTTATACCTTTTTTAGCCTCCTCTACAACTTCGCCTCTTTCCCCCTTCCGTCCGAGAGCCAATAAATTCCCCCACCGTCCTTCCATATTCCTAAACTCCAAGATGCGATTGGCGTATCTAACCGCCGAAAATCTTGTACTTCTTCCTTTATCCGCAATAATTTGTTCGATTATTAGTTCCTCTAGGCCCTCCTCCGTTTCTTTATCGAGTCGTTGTTTTGCTATAGTGGGTAACAATGTCGCTAGCGCCCCTTCAACACTAACAGCCACACTTCCAGCGGGCTCATCTCTCAATCTCCCAAACAAAAATTTTAAAATTCTCCAATCCCTCTCTACCACCATTCCAGGGGCCCTCTTTGCCAATAACCCGAGGCTTTCATACCCATAACCTCTCAGGTCATCTCCGCCGGCCCCTCCCCCGCCTTCTTGGCTCGTAGACAGTAGCCAGTATCTAATCTTCTCCACAACATCAATCGCAACGGTTCCCATAACCTTTGACCCACCCATCCTTGATGCCCAATTCACAAAAGCAAAGACAGCTTGCCTTAGCCGAGCGTAGTCTGTCTCAAGGCCACTCTCCACAATCTTAACAATTTGATCCCCCCATTGCTCTCCAATAGCTTCTGTCGATTTCGCTAATAGCCCAACAACACGGGCTTGGAGTACAACCTTTACAGGTGGTATAGCATCGCTTGGGTTACCAAAGTAAAGTTGGTATAGTTCCCGAACTATCCCCCCGTTATCTAAGGACACTGACGGCAGTGAGCGCTTGAAGACATCTTCCGCAGGCTCCGCAACCGCCGAGTTTGTATCAGAAGCTGCGACAAGACTAGGGAAAAACCTCTCCTGGTCCGCAAACGCCCCCGATGCAAGAAATTTAAGCACAGCCTTTTTTATATCCGTCAAGACCGCAAATGGACTGAAGGTCTCTTTCTTCCCACCTAGGGTCAGGAAGTCAAACTCTGCCGCGGAAATCCCCGGGCAATTTAGTCGTCCCGAAGTGTCGCCACTAGTGAAAGCTGATAGATTAAGTAGCATTAATCTCTTAAACCAGCCCGCCACCCAAACAGCATCTTCGCTACCAGTACCTTCATCAAACCCCATCCTAGTTCTCAGAGCAAGATCCTCCGGGGTTCCCCTACTCGGGGGTTCAAAATGGACTAGCACTTTCAATAAAATATTGAATAGGGAGTGTTGATGAATAACATTGTCATGTTTTGATATATCTTTGAGCAGAGGCGGAAGCAGCTCCAACCGCTCCAGGACAGGTAATCGCCCAACACCAGTCTGGATATACATCAAATCGAAGTTACGCACAAGCGAGTAACGCCCTCCGACCTCAGGGTCTTTAAATTGTTTAAGAAGAGCGGCGACAGGTAAGATTATTGTAACCGGCCTAATCCGGGTATTGACATGCTGACATATCGATATCACCTTTATAGTTATCGTCAGCATCATCCTGAGCAACTAACCGGGAGGAAAGTGAATCCAACCTTATTCCGAACTGAGGCATGCGGGCTCGCAAGCTTCAATATCAAAGGCGGTAAGTAAAGATCCAACAGACGTTGAAGCTTTTCATCAGTATCAGCAAGCGCAATCTTGAGCTCGACGTTGTTAACCAGCCTCAGTTCTTTAGATTCGTCCACATCCGCGGAAGCCATTTTCAAAGTAGTGCCGAAGGGAGGAATACGAAAGAGGAGAGAAGGATGAAAGGATGAAGGGATGAAACGGATGAAACGGCCAAATAAATACCGGTAGAGTTCTATCTACTAAATAGAAGGGAATCTCATAGAAAGACGAGGTCCGGGATTCAATCGGAGATACATAACGCCGGCAATGAGTCTTTGGATTACGTACGTACGCGCCCCTCCGGCCTAATCACGTGCAGCTATTAAAGGATTACTAACCTCAACACGTCTAATCACTCGGTCAGGGTACGGCTGACAGTACTAGTACCAACGCGATGCATGAGCTTGGCTGAGCTCAACCTGGCTTAAAGTGAAAGAGCCCGGATGGGGACCCGGTATGATAATAGTCCTCTGCCACGCTCAATAAAATTCTGAAGGAGCAAGTCTAAGTTTTCACTAGGACACTGCTCACGCCCATAGTCAGGCCGTCGGGCCGTTAGGGACAACCACAATTTCGTTTGCAAGTACTTGTATACTGTAGATAGAGCCTGTTTGGCAAAAACAGAGATGGGGACAACCGTTCCGTTTTGCGACTATTTTACCTATAGAAACGGCTGTTTCCGAATTTTGGAACGGAAGGGAAACGGTCATTTGCACTTGTACTGTACCGGACAACGGAAAGGACAAGAACCTTTCAAATACTCGAGTACATATAATTCTCTCCATGACTACTTCTGCTACAAACACCTTTGAAAAGGCGATTGAGCAAAAGAAATAGACTAGCAACACCCATCGGCAGCCCACTACCCACACACCTTGGCCGGAAGTTTAAAACTCGCTGACAAAAACCTTACCTCCCTGCTTACATAATTGAGCTCTTTCTGGCAGCCTTTCGCCACATAGTATCACATCATACCAGGCATTGCATCTCCAGGGCGAACCACATCCTAAGAAAATAGCAGGGGGATACGGTGACTGCTGAAGAAAAAAGGGCAAGGATCGCGTCATGCAATCTCAAGTCTTCTTTGCGAGTCCATTTTCAATAACTTTATTCGTACAAAAAATTACACGGGCGAACACACATCCATGCTTGCGCAACCCATCGACATTACGATCCCGAGGCGACTACACAAATAGGATTATCGTTCGTTTAGTGAAGAAATGGCTGGTTGAATGTTTGGTGATGATGGCGATGCAACTGAGCCGGTCATGTTATGTTGAGCTTACCGGATTTGTGACAGGGGGCAAGCTCCTCTCTTAGGTAAGCAAGCCAGATAGATTGACTCCGAGGCAACTCTAGAGAAGAGAAAGAAAAACTATTGTCAAAACTATAGAAAACCAGGCCTTTCTCCCCAGCAAATATGATACCAAATGTGAATAAAACATCGCTTATAAACTATCTTTCTTGAAATTCTTGGTACCGGTATTTCTATATCGGTACGTGGGAAATAAGGGCATAATTACCATCACTTTTTTATTTTCTCTCGACTATTCCGCCAATTACGGACCCCACGCACAGGTGCAAGGCCTAGAGCCAGATTCCGTCACCTCGCAGTAGACCTAGTTTGGGCCAAGGACCCAGTGGGGGAGAGTATGGTCTTCAATCTTCCAGTTCCTGAGGGTGGGTATCTTGATTCTCCCCCTCGTGTGGGAGAAGTATGATAAGTAATAAACTTATGATACGGGGAATTGAATCCCAGGGCTCCTGCCAGCAAGTGGTTGAAGGTGGGTTGAATCTCCCCTTAAGGCTAAGGATGACAATACTCTTTTGTCAAACATGGAATGCATTTATACTCCTAGCTATACTTAGAAACACATCCTCTAAGCCAGCTTTCCAGCTCTTTGTAAGGATACGGAGATTGGATTCCCGAGGGCAAGCATTCAATTTTTGGCACACACTTGGCAATCACTTAAAACTTAGCTGTAATGATATTATTCCACTTATTCAGTTATCATACAAAAGAAAAGCCAGCATCTTTTCGGAAACAATCCCGAGTCATAATTCATGACTTCTGCCGTGTCCACCCATCCACCCTCCAAATACACTAGAGCCCACATCTCCTCCCTTAACCCCTTTCCAGAACCCTAATGGACACCACAACGTACAGTTGCTATAAGATGGTGGTGTAGTTATCGCCCACCATCTTGCCTACAATAGCAAAAGGATATCATATATCAGGATGCAAAAAGAAAACAGCATCGCCCCCCTCCGCACAAGTGCTCAAAGAGCCATACCCTCCTCCACTCCATCCCCTCCCTCTCGCGGCTTATAGTTGGTGGGGAATATCCTCTACCCGTGGGCTGTTTTAACACCAACTTAGCATCACTAGGCTCATATCTTTAAGGAACCAATTAGTAGAAAACTGATTCGGCCCACCAGCCACTGTTTGCCTCCCCCCCCACTTTAAAAGCTGTCGAAAAGAGCTTGAACTTAAGCATGCTTTCACAGCACGCTACCGCACGTTATGGAGAAGTGAGTATTGTTCTCAGGGTGACGCTATGTCTAGTGTGGCCGAGGGAAGTTCTGCGAATGGTGTTTGGGGACTGACCCCAAGTGCAGTCTCGTGGTGTTTTTTTCTTCCGCCGCTACTCGCACAGTCAAGGGGTGATATTTTGATTTTGAAGAAACGGGAGATGGCACAGGAATCAAAAGCCTCAGTGAATCATGGTACGGATGTTCGAGAAGAAGGAAGGCAAGTAGGGTTGGACGGTATCCTCAGGCCTCCCGGGAATGAGCCGAGAAACCCTAACCCTTAGTCTCACGCATGAATACCCCCGCCACGCGAGAGAGAAAAAGTTTACTTGAACAGCACCCGACATTTCCATCGGCCGGTTGCTCTCCCACAACCAACCAACAAAGCAAGCACCTCAATTCCCGCGCTTGCATTCATTTGCTTCCCCTTTCTACTCGTTAAGATGGGCCTCGCAGCCCCCCGACAGTATCTCTCCGTTTCTCATCTCTCAATTCGCCTCACAATCACTAACTAACTGACAGCAAAACTAAAATTTCCGCCGACCCCCGAAACACTCACTGGGCCAGCAACACCACTAATTTCGGCCATCGGATACTTACATCCCACGGTTGGGCTCCCGGTTCTACCCTCGGCGATACTTCCTCCTCTTACCATACCAGTGGACACATCACCGAGGCGTCGAGCACAGGTGTGAAGATTGTGCTCAAGGGGGATAATCTTGGTATTGGGTGCAAAGGTGGTGTCAAAGACGATGAGTGCACGGGTTTGGACTTGTTCCAGGATTTGCTTGGCCGGTTGAATGGGAAGGAGGAGGAGGTTGAGAAGAGGGCTCAACAGAGGAAGGCGGAGCTCGTGAGCGGAAGATACGGAATGAAGTTTGTGCGGGGGGAGACATACGTCAGCAGCGACATTGGTAAGTTGCTCGAGAATATCGGAAAGATGGAGAAGGCGGAAGCTGCGAAGGAGAAGAAGAGGGAGGAGAGAAGGAGAAAGAAGAACGAGAGGAAGGCAGCTAAAGCTTCCAAGGCGGAGCAGGAGGGCGAAATAGAGGAGAGCTCTGCATCACCACTCGCCGAAGAGCTGATCAATGAGGGAAAAGGAAAGAAGGAGAAAAGGCCTAAAAAGTCCAGATCCTCCACCTCCTCTTCTTCAGACCCAGAGACCAAGACCAAGAAGCGAAAACGCGGAGAGGATGCCAAAAAATCCAGAAAGAGCAAGAAGGCTAAGAGGGACAAGAAAGATAAGGGGGACGAAAGGGGGCAATCTAAAGAATCTCCCGGCATAGGCATAGAAACACCTGCTTTGACATCTGGCACGGTTACCCCAACAGCTCTGACAGGAAGACATGCGATTCGGCATAGATACATCGCCGCTAAGAGAAATGCAGTAATGGATACGAAAGCTCTGAATGAGGTTTGTTTTGAAATCTCCTGTTTGTTGGTTTATCAGGGCTGTGTGTGCGCGTCATGCTAATGCTTATTGCAGATCTTGATGATAAAAGCGTGATTTGGTGATTTTGGATACCGTACAGGTAGATGGGCACGGTGGAGTATGGCAATTAAGGGTTATCGGTAGATAAAAATAAAGGCGCTTTTTGTTTCTGTAATTTGTCCTGGGTCGCTTGCTCACTCTGGGACTGTGAAAGCACGGGGTGACATTTCTTGTCCGCGATGACTGACATTTTTGCCCTTCATGACTGCAGTATACCTCAACCCGTAGGCGGGGCCCCACACCAGTATAATATAATGAGTGAATAATTAGTTTTAACATCCATAGTCACCTCTCCATAGGTGGCATCCATAAAAGTCTTGAAGATTCAAAACAACTTCAAGGCCCTCTTACATGCACCGCACAATATGCTAGACTCATAGGATATGGCGATCCTAACTAAGGAGGCCATTGCTCCCTCAAACACTAATACGGTGGGTGCTTGTACTGCTCGCAGATTGCCATCCCTCTCGTTATTGTTGGCTAGGATTCCCAATCTCATTTCAGACTATAGCAGAACAGGATAGTCTAGGGGCCGTCGGTAAGTGTCAGGGTCTACGCGCAAAAAGTCGGAAGCGGTTCTCAAATTCAGGGGTTCTTAGCTCAGCTACCCTGGCTTTCTTCGATTCAAGGCGGTTTGTGATTTAGTATGCGGTGTTTAAAATTTTATTCTTTCTTTCGAGATCAAGTTTCCCTTTCTCCTTATAATTTCGACAGGTACAGATACTGCGAGCCTATCTGGGCATTACCAGAATGCTGGATGTCTACTGTATCATAAACATGGACTGTAGATGCAGCCGCACACTTAGGGATAGTGGCGCATGTGCAAGGGAATGGCATCGGCGGGAGGGGAAGCGAGATGTAACATGACTTAAATGGAAGGCTCGGAGAAAGAAATTGGGGTGAAGTGTGATTTTGGTAAGGCAGCGAGATCGCCAGGAGAGAAGCAGGCCGATGGTGAAGATGCTGCAGGCTGTAAGATACGGACTCGTCTGTGAAATGCCTCACGTAAATAACATCACCACGGTAACTCATCAGGAACGATTGGGATGATCCCTATCATCACGTGTTATACCAGCCAAGTCGGGAGCTTGAAGCTGGAATACGTAAGAACTTGGGTCTTGGCGTGACGACCATAGAATTATTTGCCCCCCAACAAATCCTCTGTTCCTAGGCTTCCCGCAATCCGCCATCTCGTCCTTTCACCCTACCTTCACTCTCAGCTAACTTGGCCCTCATCGTAATCCTTTAAACTAGCCCACACGGCCCTCTCAACCCTCTATCATAGCTCTCTCTCTTATCCATCTTCCCCACTCTAACTTTACTTTGACCGCAATTAAACCATCAAATCCGCCTCATCTCCTTATTCCGAGTTCAAACGAAAGAAAGCACCGTAAGTGTTGCCCCTCACTGGTGAACCCCACGTTGTTGTTTGATCCTCGCCACCATCGCGCGTCTTTTTACTACCTTCTCCACTTTACCAAACCTAGTCCGCCTTACTGATTCTTTCCCTTCCTTCTTGCAACAGGATAACCCTCGGTTCATCTCTTTCGCAACGGGATTCATCTATAGCTACAAACAAGCGCAGTCACGATGGACGGATTAATTGCCCAGTTTACAACTATCACCGGTGCTACCGTCCGTAAGGCTGAGACTTACCTCAAAGTTTCGGATGGTGATCTTCAGCAAGCGATACAGTTATACTTTGACACCGGCGGAGCTGACATGGAGTCTGGGCCTTCTACGCAAAGTGCTCCCCCACCACCGCCGCTCCCCCCTGTGTTGCCTTCAAGGCATACCCTAGATGATGAACCTATTCAGATTGACGATGATGAGATGGATGGCGATGCTGATGACGATGATGACTTAAGAGAAGCATTACGAGCTAGCGAGCCTACCGCTGCCGCTTCTGGTAGCGGATCTGGGTCTGGTGTTAATTCAGCATACGATGAGGATGAAGCTATTGCCAGGAGGTTGCAGGAGGAATTTTACGGAGGGGCTGGAGGTGCCGGTAGCGGCGGCGAGAATGGCATTAGAGCCCCGATTGCAAGAACCAGGGACACACTTATTGGTGGTGATGACTATGAATACACCGAGACCATGGCTCAGAGGAGGCTGAGAGCAGGTAGATCCTTCTTATAATGACACTCCTAGGTTTGTAGAGACGTGCTGATTTTGTGAATTTTAGCCGCCTTAGCTGGTCGACGTGAACGAAGCGTCCCAAACGTTTGGGCCTCTGAAAGTGCGGACCATGGTGGGTTCCCTTCGGGCGCTGCCGCAGGGGCTTCGGAATCTTCGTCCAGACCGAATAAGCTGGCCGAGATCTTCCGACCTCCATTTGAAATTATGACCAATCTATCTTTTCAGGATGCGCGAGATGAAGCGAAGGAGGTGGAGAAGTGGATTCTTGTCAACATTCAAGATAATTCTCTTTTTCCCTGCCAGGCTTTGAATCGAGACATCTGGAAAGCAGCTGAGGTCAAGGCTACCGTCAAGGAGAACTTTGTTTTTCTACAGATGGATCGCGCCGGGAGAGATGGGAAAGATTATCTTAGACTATACATGGCCAACGCGGTCGATGATGTGGCGCTTTTCGCATCGGGAACCAAGGCCGAGGACGTATTTCCACACATCGCGATCATTGACCCCAGAACCGGCGAACAGGTGAAAGTCTGGACTGATTTGCCGAAAAAACCACTCGAGTTTGTCATGGTCCTGCACGAATTTCTCGATCGATACTCCCTCAAAGTTGACGCCAAGAACCCTGTCCAGCGAGTCACTAAGCCCAAAGCTAGTGTGGCCCACATGACAGAGGACGAAATGATGCAGCTAGCAATGCAAAATTCGCTCGGCGGCGCTAGTACTCCTCCAGGTGCCGCTTCCGACCCCGACGATCTCACTAAGACTGGTGGATCATCCTCCGATGTCGGCGACTTGATGGAATTCGAAGATGCCCAGGAAAACCAGCCCGGCGCGTCTGAAAAACAAGAATCTGTGTTTTGGAAAATTCGCGGGAATAACCATCATGCGGAACCGCTGAACGGTCCAGACGTCACGCGCATACAGTTCAAGATGTCAGATGGTTCACGTGTGGTTCGTAGGTTTTTGTTGAAAGATCGTGTGGAGCGGCTATTCGAGTATGCCAAAGCGGACTTGCTTCCCGAGCACCAAGAGAAGAAGAAATCCGCTTCCGCCGATGATAAGGAGGACTTGTTGGTGGGGAAAGAGTTTGAGCTTGTTTCCCTGGGCAAAAAACTCATTGATCACCTTGAAGAGACCATCGATGAGGCTGGCTTGAAGATGGGGACTGTTATGGTGGAGATTGTCGATTGATTTATTTATTTGTGGGGACCGGGATGGGGGTGTATTCGATAGACTTTTCCTTTGCTTTCTTTTTAGTGGACGTTCCTCCTATTTCTCTTACCCCCCCTGTTGCAGAGCTTACCCTCACCTCTTACTTAGCTTTTACCTCGGGAGTTTTGTTGGGCAAAAAATGGGTGGCTGGCGCATGGATATCTTACAGGGATGTGTGATGCGTGAAGGGATGGATGGATGGAATCAGAACGAGCGGGGGTGTGCTGTATCTAATTAGTCCCGGACGATCACGTTGTATGCGTAAACGTTCGTTATCTCCTTTGCGCCGGTGGAGTGGGCGGTGATATGATGTGCTTATCGTGACGGGGATTATCTGCTTAGACTGCTGGAAATGAATTCCCCTTGCCATATTTGCTTAGCCGCTTTAGTTGGCCTAATTATTGTGATGAGATATGGGCCTGGTTGTCTTTACTTGGGGTGATATTGATATTAATCTTACTACTAATATTATTATAATAATATGAGAGCTGCTCGGATATTGATGGAATATAAGCATGCTGGACTAGGCTAGGCAGATCCCGTGAGCGAGTGGATACTACCGTACACACAGGATGAGAATGATTCCATTTAAAGCACCATGGCTATTTGATTCCTCCGTTGCTTGCCTAGAGGCTCAGGCTGTATATAACTTGGGAGGTTTGCCAACAATTCTATTGTCCTCACACTTTGTACCTTGGCCCACCGCTCCCCTAACGCCCGCTGACCCTCATAGCTTCCTTAGCTAGCTCAATGGGGGGCGCGGGGGTACTGTAACGGGCCTGGGAAGAGGGGCAGGAAGGTGCAAACGAGTGAGTCACAAGGTATCACCAGACTTCATTTCCCCTCTGAGGTGTGGTTTAGTAACCATACAGAGGCTAAAACACAACAAAATTGCAGGTTCCGGTTGACTATAATACACCCGGAAGGAAGGTTCAATTAACAGTTGAAGAAAAAAAAAGAAGAAAAAAAAAGGACTAGAGTGGGAACAGTGAAGGGTGAAATCACCCCATGCGATTGATAGATAATTGGTTAGCTAAATAAAGTGGAGATCCTATCATACAGATGGGGGAGGGGAATGTTTGTTTGTACATATGCACACCGCTTTAACAGCGAACGCGCCCCGGGAACCTGGGAGAGCCATCTGAGGGAGCGAACGAATTATCCGTCATCATCATTATTCCGGCTGAGATGGCATAAGCAAGAAAAATAAACCTGGAACCCAACAGCAGTCGTTTTCAGAGAGGAGAGAGAGAGAGAGAGAGAACAACCACCACTAGCAGCAGAATAGTTGCCAGCGTTAAGGAAAGCAAAAACTATCACCTGTAGGCCATGTTTCGGAGATATGATATAGGGTATGAAAACAAACAATAGCAGATAACTACATGTCCCATAAGGATGAGCTGTAGGATAACGATATGCTTGCTAACTTATCTACTCTGGAGCAGGGAATGCCGGTGGGATACCAAAGAGACCTCGTGCTCTAAAACACCCTTCCAAAACCACTCTGGGTTTGTGAGTTGTATGTGGGTGTTCCAGGATCCTACCCTGCATCAACAACTCTAAAGATGGAACAACGCCATCGCTGACGTTAATGATATAGCAGTCTGCTCTTTTCTTACTTCCCACTTTTGTAAAAGGATAGAGGGAGTGGTCGTGCAGGGCACTGCTTAGTTAGTTGTCTCGGGAATATGGCGGTGGGCCTAGACTACTTCCTGGCCGTCGCTAGTATTGTGCGTGGACAAAATTAACCGTACACTCCGGTGACCTTGGCAACTCATTACTTCTGGGCTCCCATAAAAATCATTACCACTCGACAGACTCCCCATAATGCCTTCTCTTTTTTTATTAAGACTGATTGATGGTATACTAAGTACTGATCACTGCCATGTATTTAAATTATTTTTACTTATTTTTCTTGGTTGGTTTGGGGTGGTTGTATCGAGGAGATTGACAGCATCACCGCGAAAATTATGCGCCTTCGTTGATCGGTTAATTTTGTCCACGCACAATAGCAATCGGCATGTCCACAATATCGAATATCAATTATGGTGGGAAAAGTATCGTGAGAATAGAAGGAGAGAAAGCAGGAAAGGAGGGAAAGGTAATCCGGGGATTTCTAATCCATTCGATGCGCATTTGTGGCAGCAGTGGTGTGAAGGGGGTCTAGTTTATCCACGACTAGGACCGCTGGTCGTGGTGAGGGTTGGTGGAGCGGAAGGTGGGGAGGGGGGGGATTGCACCGTGGTCCTTTCGCAGATGTAAGGTAGTTCACTGGTTGAGAATATTGGTGGACAGGCGGTAATAGAGATAGGAAGGGCGGAGGGTTGGAGGGCTGGAGGGCTGGAGGGAAGGGGGGTGGGGTGCAGAATAATGACTAGAAGAAACCTGGGTCACTAGTACAGTAACGAGGAATTTTCTGGAACGAATGATGGGGGGGGGGTGGGGTTGACAAAGAAGGCAAGTTGGAGTTGCAATGATCTGAAGTTAGGAAGGATATAAATACCACCCCTCTCAGGATGTGGGCCCCCAATTACAAGTATCAGAGCCAGCCCGGCCTACAGTACCTATTTAATCAACTACCTCTGTTCCTCTACCTTTTTGCACTTGATTTGATATTTCCGGGCAGCGTATAGGTAATATGGTAATGGCAGCTGTCCCCCCCCGCCAGTTCTATTTACTCCCAGAGCGCATAAGCCCGCCTTCCATCTTCCTCTTCAGAGGCCTGCCACTCCGAATACCTACTTCGAATAGCCCTTCAATCCTGCAAAACACTTTGTATATGATGGACTCCCGAAGGGATACAATACGGAGGAGCTAACACTCCCGGACGTGGACACATCCCCAATTGCTGTCTTAGAGCTCTCCGAGCCATTCTCAAAAGAGGACTCAAACTACATGAGAGATGAGATCCTCGATAATGAGGTATGGGAGAATTGTAGATTCGCGAGAAGTTTGGCGGCCTGTCAATTGAGTCGCATGGGCACGAAGTGAGTTTTCGTCTGTAGCCCTATCAATTGGATGACATGGTAATAGGTTTAGGTATGCGAAATTCGTCTATCGTATCGTATGACGTGCGGGCCAATCCCCAATCACTCCGTATTATCTCCGATATCTTCGGCATCGACCCGATTCCGAACATAGTGTATGATATAGGACATTAATATCCCAATGCAAGCTGCCGATAATCCCTGACCTTCCAGCCGCTCCGGTGGTCAATTGACACAAGCACAGTTACCCGCTCGTCTGAGTGTTAATCCTCAGCGACACACCAGATATGAAGGGAGGGGAAACTGCTCTTTAGATTGGCACAGACGAGATCATGAGGGCTCGGGACCCACAGATGGTATGCTCGGACCCCTCCTCCTCCTACATCTTTGAATTGTTGTTGAGATGTTAATATTGCGATGAGCAGGGGTCTGCCGTAGTGCTTCGGGAAGATACATAACCCACATAGCTCTCCCATCAACAAATTATCGAGAAAGAGTTACAATGGTCAGGCTATTCCGACCAAAAGACCCTAGCGTCCCTGAGGATTCCGTTGTTACTACTATCCGTCCTGTTTCCGACCTTAGGGGATTGTATATCCAATGGACGGTATACCGGATTGAAATTGTCGAAGAACAATGCCACCACCTAGTAAAGAAAGCGAAAATATGAAAGCGGGTCGTCAGATACTTCGACGTCGAAGGAGTCAAAGCCGAGATCGAAGAACTCAAAAAAAACTTTCTTGAGGAACTAGCGATCGACTACCGATAGTCGAGGGAGACTGCGTTAGTGACCGAAAAGTTGACAAGAAATTGACAAAGCCGGAGAAGATCTATGTAGGGATAAGGAGAGCAAGATTGATTTAATTATTTGTGTTAGATTAGGGGCTTTGGTGAGGTTCGGAATCATCCATTTTTTGGAGCGCTTCGTTTTGTCCTATTTTCTCCATATCGTCGCATCCCCCTCTTTGCCTGTCTCTACTTGTACTGTACTTAACTCCCCCTTCCGTATCTTGTTGGAATCGCGCACCTAGCCCCACCATGGAAAATGCGGGTCTCCGTTTGTAGTATCATCCGGTTATATGCGATTCCACTTGAATGAATCGAAGAAGGGATGAACGAGGTCACGTTGGGATAAGCATACTTGTGGAGAAGGCATGTGTCATAACCGAATGCAGCGCGGAGGTGGGATTGACTCTGACTGGTTCGGCACATGTTGGTGGTGGTACAGGAAATGCAAACCAGAAGTGCGGGGAATGAGTGGCCGAGTGAGAAGCCGTGAACGTCGGCAGCTGGTTGAACGACTCGAGGTTTCGCAGGGCATGGCTGCAGCCGTTTTTGGAAGCCACACGAGTAAACCCCCGAAACCCCGCATTCCATCGGGATCCGTGCGGTCGTTAAGAAAGTGATCGAGAGGCGGTAAAGTGACAGCAACTCTGACGCCCCAGGCATCCAGTTACCCCCTCCTGTCCAGAACGGTAAGGTGCTCTAGCAGCACTCGTGCCAATGAAACTAGGGGAGGGTGGCAATAGGCCCCCATCCATTCAATACCGACACGCGCCAAACGCCCACAAGATCGATAGTCTATCGGCAGGGGTTGAGGGATCCTCCAATGAATGAAGTCCCCTAGCCCTTCATCATTATTAATCACTCGGTTTTCGCAGACACCGATAAGATCCCAGGAGCCAGTACAATTAGGCGCGCGATGCCAGGGGCTCCCTGAGAATAATAGAGATGATAGGGTACGAAATCCGTGATTAAACACCTTTGTTCAAGTCAGACCGCCCTCTCAGGAATCGATAGGAATGCCCTTTATCTCCGTTAAATGTGGCCGGGCTAAAGAGGCGCGTCAGCGAAGGACCATTATGGTCAGATGAGTGGTCAATATACGCATCCCTCAAGGGCCCAGGAATCGTTTTCGAGCCTAGACTCTGCCTCAATGAGACGCCACACTCTGGTTATATATATGCAATCTAATACCCGCGCACAAACAAGAGACCGAAGAAACAAAAGACAGATATCGTGGCTAAAATAGACAAACTGCAGGAAGTTGGAGGGGCAGCGCAGAGCTCACCAATAGTTCAAGTTACTGATATGATTCTTGTGCTTTATCAGCCGGGGGCGCCTTTGATATTGATATGGAGAGTATGGTAGTGGGGAGAGGCTGCGCTCCATCCATGTCTCTAGACACTCAGAGCAATGGTGATAGGAGCTATTCGTCAGCAGAGGCTATTTTCACCGCCTCGCGCTAGAAATAACGCTCGTAATTGATTTTTAACATAAGTGTTCGAGGGCATTCATGATCTCGGGAGTCCTGTAAGCCGTCAAAAGTTTTCAAGCAGTCATCAGAAGGATATCTTCATTGCGAGGGTATTGGAGTGGCGGGAAGAAGGCCGTAACATGCCCTTCTGTCAGGGTGACACAAATGAGATAAAGGAACTAACCTTATCTAATTCACAGCAAACCATTATTCAGAGCACCCCCCAGACCGAGAAGCACTAAAGCCTCCGGGGGGTGCAGCATCGCCAAACTCACATACACTCGGCAAACCAATGATATCGTGGCGGTGGAATTTGGTCCATTACATTAGTGCTGAAGCGAAGATGTATGGTCTCAGAAGCTATTTGGAGGAAACGTGTAGCCCCATGTCCACCGAGACAGCTTGCGGGAAAATATTAAGTCCATCGTGGTTCCAAACTTTGAAAAAGTTTACTAGTAGTCGACTGCCTTCTGCCAATTAAAAATTGGGTTACACCCCCCCCTCCACGGCTTCTGGCGCCATATCCTGCGGCAGTATCGATATCATAAATACAAGCAGCACTGGTACCGCATATCCCCCAACTCCTTGATCTCCCTTCCGAGCACTCACACTAGAAATTTCCCGTTCGTGCCCATTGAGTACATATCACATGTGTAACCACATCATCGATTCAGCTCGTAATAAAATACAGTAATGTTGCTCTATCTGTAATATCGCACCCCCCCGTAAGTTACATCATATCACGCCAATCTATATTCCCGGACTAGTAGTCCCCGCGTGCGTCCCACAGGGGCTGGAACTCATGATTGCCAAATCCTGCGTTTATCTTGACTCTGGCTCATGAGTTACGGTAGTAGGAATGGGAGATTTGGAAAACCAAAGGAAAAAATACAAACCGAGGAGGGGAATTGTCCAAAGGCTGGTGGATGGTATTTGGTTTGAACCCCACATCCCGAGGCATCGTAATGGACGAGTTCCTGCAGGTATGATATTCGGAAGGAATTTTCTATAATTTGGCTGTTGGAAAGGATCATGTTCATCCGCCCTTGCCTAGGGCTTGGGGAGTATAACGGCTATAACAACCATTTTGAGAAGATGTCCTCCTCCGTTGGCCCAAAATCTCTGGCGGTTTTCGTAGGGAGTGAAATAAGCTCAAAAGGGAACCGGCCTTGGGTGCCCGATCCCTACAAAATTGGGTTTTAGGACCCAAGGGCCCATTACTGGGGTATCATAGTTGTTGTTACAAAAGTTTATGGAGCTGACGGGTGGCTTGCTTTGCGGTTTGTCGAGTGCTCTTTCTGTGTCCCCATGCCGGGTAACTTCCCTTCCTTCCTTTCCCCCATTCCCTAACGGCCTAACGCTTGCCTTTCCGTACGTTTTGCGCAGGCGATATACAAGTGCAGCCTGCGATGAGAGGAAAAGGGAAAAGGTGACAAGGGATTCCAGAGTTCCAATTAGAGGGTCTAGTGGATCGAGCCAATCGATTTCCGTGTCTCTTAACCCCTGTCATCCGATCCTTTTCTAACATAGGCTGTACCTGCTAGAAAGTCACTGAATAGCTAACCTAGGCCAACCTGAAAGATAGTTCCTGCCTCGTACGAGAAAACATCTCCCTGGGCACTTGTAACTGCACAAGGGGTACTATAGATAGATAGATAATAGGAAGCGGGGAAGGAGCTAAAAAAACATTTTGATCATCACTCTAATAATATTATAATGTATTTTGTATAAAAGAATTCCCCTTTTTTTATTTTTTTATTTTTAATTTAATTGTTCATTTGAACTTTTTTTTGCCATAAGGCTGAAAAGGGGTTATCTGCGAATGGTATGATAGAAATAACTGCCGCGTTGAAGGCCTGTCAGACCCCTCTCCGGGTGGAACCGGGCAATCACCCAACTCTGTGATCTGAGCAGTTGGGCTTGTTCGTTGAGGAATACTCGAGTAGATATCATATGTCGAAGAGAAAGGTGAAGTTGCGTTTCTCTTTCTCAACGCCAAGACTTCGTCCCAATTCGTTTATGCTGTAGGGCTTGGGTTATGAAAACCACTTCTACAGCTCGCCCGGCTTAGAGTGCGTAATAGAAGCGAAGAGTACTCGTACAGTACCACCATCTGTAGATATTGTTTAATATTGAGGGTGTGGTCACAGCGCATGATGGTGGTGAGGGACGAGTTGGAATTGCAATTATGATACCGGTAGGGGGAATTATGCGGGGAGGGGGGGGAAGATCAAGCATTTCAATTATAATAGTACCTTCCCTGAGTAAACCTCTCCCGGTTCTACTGCATAACCGATATCGATAAACTCATCCACCGACTCATCAAGGGTTACGGTAGATTAGGCAGGACATCTCGCGGGCTGTCCTCGCTTTTGCCCTCGTTGGGTTCAGTTATCAGATCCAAGGTATCATCATGACTAATCAATGCCTTTTTTAGATAAGAGCCTCCCCACAAGAAATGCAGGCATCTCCTGCCGTACCCTACTGGCCCAAATCTTTTACCACCCAAGCAGCAGAAAGCAGAAATTCTGCTGCCAGTCCCCTTTCACCCCACCCCACCACTTCGAGACCGCCGCCAGAATCTTACCTTCACCAGCACCCTCTCCTCCCTCTCGTGTGTACCAGTGACTGTCCACAGACTGGCTGGTCCATTAATACAATACATATAAGATTTGGGGTTCTTTCGTTTAGCTGTAGGCTTCTCTCTCTCCTTTTCCCCTTTGTTTTGGCTTCCCCCCTAAGCCTTCGTTCGCTCCCCTTTCTATTGTCCAACAATTTCCCCTACCCCACGCTCTCTCTATCCACTTGTTTCTTTGTTGCGCCTACTTCGTTTCTTGGCTGTGCGGCAACCAACCACGTACCGAACTGTACGACACAACTCTCTCCTCTCCGCTGGTCTGCTAGCTGTTCGCTAGCTCTGAGCTGTTTTCTCCTTCTCCTGATCTACCCTGTTAGGGCGGTGAGGTGGACCTTTTAGCCAGGGGTGAAAGGGGGGGGGGGGAACAAATATTCCTTTCACAGGGTGTTCGGGGGCGGGACGCACCACACGTATTCTCCTCCCCAGTTTGCAGTTTCAGGACGCCACCTTCACCAGCTTCCCTGTCGTCTTCACCGTTGTCAACTTTTTTGTTTCTACCTCTCTATCTTCCCCCGCCATTTGTTCATCCTTCGCTCTCGCTATTTTTGGCCTCTTCTCCACTTGAGTTTGAACTTTGACCCTCGAATTACCGACTTCGGGTACTGACTACGGCACGGCGCTAGTTACACCCAGTGAATGGAGCTGGGAACTCTCACGACAAACTGTTTAGGACCCGGAAGAAAGCAGAACCTCTTTTCACAAACGAGGAGCGTCTCTGAAAGCAGCCTTTGGTCGGAAACCCGTCCCAACGGGCTTGCCGATTCGATACAGAAAGGTGGAGGGATGGGTGTTGCGGGAGGTCTGCATGACGGGGCTGCCAAAGGTGGGCGGAGGGATCTGACGATCGAAACGAATCCCAAAAAAGACTTCAAAGACGATGTATGTCCGATCACGGCCTCGCCTACTGCAATATTTGCAGGCCCCCGTTGCAATAAAGGTATGGGAGATACTAACTGGGGGACTTGGGTTATAGATCATCGACGACCTTAACAGAGACCTCCAAAAGCTACAGAAATGCGTCACGTGTGTTATCTGTCATGATATGCTCTTCGAGCCTTTCTCTCTACAATGCGGACATGTATTTTGCTACACGGTATGTGGCATTCCGGATACCCTTTACACATTTGGGCCCTCCGTCAGGCTAACAGTGATTTTATACAACATAGTGCATGGTAGATTGGTTAGGGCTGTATAAAAAGAGAACCTGTCCGGAATGTCGAGCGGTTGTCAAAACCCAGCCAGCACCAGCTTATTTGGTAATTCTTCGATCCGGGAGTCTCCAAACGAGAGCAATAGCTGACTGTATTGGGATTGGATTAGATTCGAGATATGATCGAGACCTTTGTCCATAGGGCTGAATTGACGTCTCCGCATGGTACCGGCTCGGAACTACGGAAGCAGCAGCAGGAGGCCCTGGCAGCTATAGAAAAGGATAGAGCTGCAGAGGGTAAGGAGAATGGCGGCTTATTCAAAGGCATGTTCAAGAAAAAGAAGCCGCGTGGGCTCCGTGGCTTCATGGATCCTGCAGACGGAATTACGAGGTGTCCGAGCTGTAGCTGGGAAGTAGAGGATGGGCTCTGCACTGGCTGCGGCGTGAGGGTTCTTGAACCAAGAGGTATTGTTTTCTCAGATTCGGATGAGGATGAATCCGACGAGTCTGATGATGATGACTCTGATGATGACTCGACCGTCCCTGAGCTGAGCGTTTTTGGCCGCGATCCGGAGCAAGAGTTTGAGGATGAGGAAGACGAGGATGATGACGATGATGACGATGACGATGATGACGATGACGATGATGAAGAGGAAGACGAAGATGATGAAGAAGCCGATGAGTGGCAAGACGAGGAGGATATCCCTGGGTATAGTGTGGACTCTCCAGGTAACAACACTGGATATTCCGGCCCACACGGTATAAATCAACCACGTGTACTTTTCCACCGGATTCACCAATTGGGACCTAATAGAAATATTCCTGCCCTCCAAAACGCTGGTCAAGAGTTTCGCAGGGCCAATGGGTTCAGCGTATTCCCTTCGAGCGAAGCTGAAGAAGGCGGTAGGAGTGATGATACCGAAGGCAGCCTAGCAGATTTTGTGGAACACGACACACCCGAAAACCGTCGTCGATTACAACGGGGAAATGCAAGGAGTGGCAATACCAGCGCTATTCAACAGATTATCATCGATTCATCTCCCGTTCTTATCTCGTCTACCCCAGCCGCTCCCTCAAATGTCCCTCCCAGGCGTCGTGGAAGAAGGGTTGTCTTGGAAGACGAGGATGAGAATGATTCATCGTTTTCCGGTGTTTCCCCCGGCCAGTCAGGGCGGAGAAATATCAACGACTTTCCAACATGGCCGGAGGATGATGTTCAGCAATTTGGATATTCGCCGCTAGGGGAGGTGACGACCGCCAGCGAGAATGATGACGATGCTCTCTCAAGCCCATCCGGTCGTAGGCTCCAGCGTGGTGGACCGCCTAGTAGTGGTGGGGGCGGTAGCGTTCCCAGTGTTCCAGAGGAAGATGAAGAATCGGGCTCTGGTAGATTTGGTGATAATGATGATAGTGAGGATGAAGATGGTGATACTGTCATGACTGGCACCCGGAGCCATGCGAGGAGGGGTGCCAATGGCATCGGCGGGCAGAGAAGAACTCAGAATAGGGGTGGAAATCGCACCCGGCCCGTTGAAGTTCAGGATTCGGAAAGTGACTTGGATATCCAGACAAGGCCAGCGAGACGGAATGGGAGGAGTAACACTTCATCTAGCAACCGTCAGACGCATGGCCGCAACGCCGCCGGTAATAACAGGTCGACCAATTCTCGCGGCAGGTTTAATCCTAACTTGCAGAATATATTTTCCGCTCACCATCAACAGCGAGAACAGACGCAGTATGATGCCTTGGCAAGATTTAGTGTTAGCCCAGCAAGAAGCATTACTCCCGTTCAGCGACAGCACACAGGTGAATCTCGGAGAGCCTCAACTCCACTCAGAAGCGTGGAGCAGAGCAACCCCCCCGCATCGCCTTTGATTCGTTTGTCGAACGACCCCCCAACCCCGGCATTTGTCCCCCAGTTGCTGTCATCTCTACCTCTTTCCCCCAGGCAGAGCCCTGCTCAGAATTCCCGTCAAAGCCGTGCCGGCGGACCCGGGCCTCCAGCGGAACACCAGATTATTAACAACAGTCGCCCCATCTTGAGTAATCCACCCTCGGATATGCAGCAAGCACCAAGAGCGGGCTCGATAACGATTGCTACCCCCGGGCTGAGGGTTAGGGGTAGAAACTCTAGACAACAATTACGGGGGACTTCGAGTAGGGTTGGGCTTCGCGGTGGAAGTATTACACCCACACAATCGTTGACTACTGGTAATCTTGCCACCCGCCGCCCCACTGTTAGTCTGGAACGAGATGCAATATTCGCCAGAGGGGCAGCTGCTATCGGAAGAAGGCAACAAGCCCCCCCGAGAGATGCTGCAGGGGCACAACTGGGACGCAGAAATAGCCGGATCTCATTGAACCCAAGTACCAGCCAACCTCAGAACCAGTCTACCGCGGCAGAAACATCCAGAGTAACATCCAGAGGCGGGCAACAAGTGGGCTCAGCATCAGGACGGATCGGAGTTCCTATAGCTAACGGACCGGTTTCGCAACCAAGTGGGGGACCTCTCTGGGCTCTTAGTGGTGACGATAGATGATGAATGTGATTGGGGTAGTAATTTTCATTTTCACCGATTTTGTCTACGGTATTTCCTTTATGCATTGGGCGGTCTTGGGAAGAAGGGGCTCGGGTTTGCCAGTGGTTTTATCCTTCATTACCTAAAAATTCTTTTCCCTTTCCTTTTTTCTTCTTTCTCTCATACAATCGCCCCGCCTACTAGTTAGCTACGTTCATACTTATTTTTCTCACACTCTCCATCATCCGATGCTTATAAAACGGTTCCTTCTTCTGTTACCCCCGCCATGAAAACACAAATGAAGGTGGAAATTTGTAGGAAGAAGGAGGGTGGGTGGGTGTCAAGCTACGATAGGGAGCATGCAGTAGTCTTTTTCTTCTCTTTCATTCTCGTTTTCAGCCTTTCTTCGATGGAAGTTGTAGCTACTGTTTCCTCTCATCCTTTTATGATGCTTTATGCGTTATGTAGGTACGATACTATGTGAGATGATTTGTCCGATAAGGAAGCTTTTCTTTCAGGGCGCTTTTCTCTTTTGCCCATGATAATATTATGATACCTTCTAACCCTGTTGACTACCATGATAGACGGTCGCTGTAGGTTTGATTCCGCTATTATAGCTGTTTTTATCATACTCATCATTTGCCGCTTGTCATCTGCCGGCTGGAGTCTATATATTATGGAAAAAATGCGCCTATCTATCAGTTCAGAAAAATGATGACAATGAATAAAAGTGTAGAAATTTTACAATCACGACCATAACCATACAATCCCTCATGGATCCATCCATCCATCCGATCCATCCATCCACCTACCTACCTACTCATCCTCCTCATCCACAAGGCCAGCAGCCCTCCTCTCCACCCTCATCAACTCCCTCTTGCGCAGAGCAATCCTCTGCTGGGCGCCGCGCTTCTCCTCGCGCAACTGCGTGTACACCCAAAACAGCCACATGATCTCGACGAAGCCCCAGCTAAACACGAGGCTATTCTTGACGGGATGGGTGGTGACGGTCCCCCGCGGGCCACGGTAGAGCCATGTGTAGCCCGTCAGGAGGAAGAAGAATGCGAGGCGCACGGGCGCCTGCGCGTCCCAGTACCCGCGCGAGACCTCCTCGGTGCAGGAAACGGCGACCAGGTCGCCCACCGAGTAGAGGATGAAGACGAGTCCTAGGAGGGAGGTTGCGAGGGGGTTTAGGTGGAAGGTTGACTTTGGATGTGGCTGTTTGTGGGTTTGAAGTGTGAGGTTAGTTGGCGGTGGGTGGTGGGGTTTGGGGGTTAGGGGGGGGGAGTGCGGGAGTGGGGGGATTATTATTATATCATACCAGGCCTAGGGATTCGCCCATTATAAAGACAAAGTTTTGTTCCGCTATTATGCGAGGGTTTGTTATTAATAGGTAGCCGATTGTTAGGTGTGCGGCTATGTACATTCGGATGAGGGTGTATGCGCTTAGGATGGCCATGGTTGTTGGTTGTTGGTTGTGGTTGTGGTTATCGTGGGGAGGAGGGAGGGAGGGAGGGAGTGGAGTATCGTGCTGTATAATACCGGTACCGGTGGGGTAGGGGGTAGAAGGTGAGGAACTGTCTGCGGGTTTAGAGGGAGGGAGGAGAGGGGGGGTCTGTTATGGGAGTGAGGTATCGTGCTTGTAACGGGCGGGCTTGGCGGCGGGTGTCTTGCCGAGGGAATTCGAGTGGAGCTTGGCTATAATGAACGCCAAGAATCAATATCATAAAGGTCTCGTTCACTGATTTTTGCTACTCGAGCATGGGCGTTTAATAAAGCTAGATTTCAAGACTGTCTATGTTATGATACTTTCAAATGATTAAATTTTGAGCCTTGGATAGTGCTGTAAGGTTTAACTTATGTGCTATTTGAACCCAGGACAGTAGCTTCTTAAACTATAGTACAAGTGGTAAAAGTAGAAGCGGTATGATATTTATGCCGTATACTTTTTACATGACAATTGTTTGCATAATATGGTAAAAACATTTTCCTGGCAAGTTGGAAGGGTTCTTTCTCTCTAGAAGAGAGTCCAACTCGGGATCTGGGATTGTGGTTTCACGGGTTTCGATCATGATTGATATTTCACTCTTTATTTCATATCATACTCAGGGACCTTATCATGCATTTTCCCAATATTTTACTGATACGTCCCGAGGTTTAACAAAAAAAGGGGTATCATATGATAACTGAAATGGTAAGCTTCGGGAAGATGGCTCGTTTACCGTAGAATACCGATCATAATGTTCCGCTTCGGGTCACGTCACTTTTAATGATTTCCTCCAAGGATGTGGTTTTTCGTGACTGATCCGACCGAAGCTTACCCGGCTTATGTAACTTATCTTATGCAAGCTTAACAGTCTTGGACCCTGAAGCTGTGTTGCCCAGGGGAAGAATTCTTTTTTTTTTTTTTTTTGCTGGGTTCGGGGCCTTAGATGAACTTTTTATGCCACCTGTTCTGTTCTGCCCCCCCCCCGTCCCTGATTGAGCCGCGACAGAACAGCTCACACCCCACCAGACCACATACCCCCCCCCCTCCCCTGGATATTTTATCTAGAGACAAGATAAGGAATAAATTGGTTTTATCTTTTCCCCCCCCCAACGGAACAAGGAAGGAAGAAGGAAATAGGAAGATGACTACCCCGGCCGAACGCAAGAACCAGCAAGTCTGGGATTCGATCGAGGCGGGAGCATTCAAGCAAGCGTTGCAGCTATGTAATCGACGTTTGAAGAAGGGGGAGAAAGGGGATTACTTATTGGTGAGTTGACTTGTGTGATCTTCCCCCCCCGCCCCCTCTAGCTATTTTGAATTTTCGTCAATTGATTAGTCGACGACTTCTCGTATAGATTCTAAAAGCTCACACCCTAACCCTCCTATCCTCTCCCGCCGGCACCTCCGAAGCTCTGCAGCTCGCGCAACAACTCTCCTCGAGAACCCCCGCAATCGATTCGATCGACAGCCTCCGCCTGCTAACCCGCGTATGGAACGGGCTGGGTGCCGCGCACACGAGCGAGATCTCGCAACTCTGGGAGCGCGCCGTAAAGTCCCGGCCAAAGGACGAAGCACTGGCGCGCGAATGGCTCTGGGGTACGGTCCGTAGTCTCGACTGGCGCGGTGCGCAGAAGGCTGCCATGAGTCTGCAGAAGAATTTCCCGGGTAGGCGTGAGTACTGGTTCTGGGCCGCTGTCACTTGCTTGCTGTTGCGCAACTCGCTGCCGGAGACGGCATCGGACAGGAAGCTCTTTGGCATGCTGGCGTACAAGATGATGGCCAAGAGTCGCGACGATACCCCGCTCGACACTACCGTCGTCCCACCTAGGGCTATGCAGACTTCACAGGAGGTTACTCTCATGCTTGAATTGCTGTCGTATGTCTCTCCCCTCGCGGCGAATAAGGAGGCACTCGAGCTGCTGGATTCGGGGAACTTGGGTGTGGATTCGAAAATCGGGGCTGGTGATTGGTGGGGGCTTGCGAGGAAGCGGTTGGAGGTGTTGGAGGAAGCTAAGGATTGGAGAATGCTTTGGGAAGTGTGCAGGGAGTTGGTGAAGGATAAGAAGAAGAAGGAGGATGAGGCAGCGCTTGCAGGGAACGGAGAGAAGACTAATGGGGAAGATAATGCAATTGCGGGGAAGGATGGTGCTGCCCTAGCTGATGAGGCCGCCACGAAGGGCCGCGGCGATGACTGGCTGATTTGGGAGTGCTTTGTGAAGGCCGTCGGGGAACTATGGAATAGTGGGGAGAAGGAGCCGGGGAAGGCTGCGTTGGAGATCATCCTTACCCACTGCAATGCGTCTGCTACAGCGAGAAATCCCAATCTGGCGCTGGTCAAGTTTTCGTCGGTATTTCATGACGAGCATGGTGGGCCTGAGGGCACACCAACTCTGCTGGAAGCTTGCAAGGAGTACTTCGCCAAAACTGGCACCAAGAGCGCCTGCTTCGAGGATCTGAAAGTTTATCTGGAGATGCTTGAGGAAACTGAGACTGAGGAATTTTTAAAGTTTGTTGCGGAACGTATCTCCGGGATGAGTGATGAGATAGAGGTACATCTGAGATCAATGTTTGGTCAAGATTTCGAGATGCTAATCCTATCCGACAGAAGGGGCAGATTGAGCGGGTCGCTGCAGAAATCAATCATTACAAGTTCATATATCTCCTAAACATATCGCCGATGACACCTCCGTTGACTGAGGATGTTGTTTCGGTGCTGAATGGATTTATTACCCCTACGCTAAAGATCTACACATCTAGCCTCTCGCTTGGGCATAATTTACTTCCAACGGATACTCAGTATGGCGATGACGCAGCGTTATTATCAGTGATGGGTCTGGTTCGGCTTTCCTCACTGTCGGACCCACCATCGCAGATTCCTCTCTACCAGTCGGCAATCATCCTTAATACTCTTCTTCAAAAGTCCAAACACAACTATCAAGCTCTTCTGTTACTAGTACGGGTATACCTCCTCCTGGGAGCGATCCCGTTGGCCATGGAGATCTATCCACGTTTGAACATCAAGCAAATTCAGAACGACACATTAGCTCACTTTCTCCTAACGCGGATCAGCGCGCTGCATCCTTCGTCCAACAAGACCGAGCCGCTACTAAAAGAAGCCCTGAAGATCTATGAGACTAGTCGCAACCAAACGCCGGGTATGTTGGTGCTGGCTTACGAGCGCGGCAGCTACGCGCAAATGATGGGGTTCGTGGAGTTCGCAGATAGGGTCTCGGGAAGCGTGTGTCGGGGGATGTGGGAGATTGAGAAGCGAAGGTTGGCACGACTGCGTCCATCACTGGCCGCGCAGCAGAAGAACGGAGAATTGATGCGTGACGACGACGAGAACATTTGGGACAACCGCGACTTTAGCGTAGTCATTTCCTGTGAGCGGTCCACGCAGCTACCCTTCGAAGAGACCTTTCGGGTAGGCGCTACTCCTGGCGAGAATTGGGCCAAGGGATTCTCGGCAGTGGAAAGACTTGTCGAGCACTTCCTCGCCCCAGCCGCAGCCGACAATTCAATCCCGGAGCACGTCCTATCAGCCCTATCCCGCATCCTCGCGGATAAAGCAGCAATGGCAGAATTCACACCGGCGGAAGCGGAGTACCTCTCCATCATGCAACAAGTCGCGACCGCGACCACTACCACCCAGCAGGACTCCCTTAAGTCCGCACTATCAAAAATTCTCTCCTCCCTACCTAAGCCTCCCCCGGCAACAAGCATGACCCCGCATGCATGGGTCTACCTCCACACTGCGAACGTAACCTTGGACCTCGTCGCAATCCTCCAAGCACACTTTATACCACACCTCAAGCAAAAGAAACTCACGAACGAGTTATCCGCTGCCCTCGACGCGTTGAAGAAAGCCATTGTCACGAATGCGGCAGCTCTAGCGAAGGAGATTGGGGAGGAGGAGGAGGGTAGCGACAAAGAGCAGGAGCTGATCGACGGTGTGCTTGCGCTTGAGGGCGTGGGAAAAGAGCTGAGGATATGGGGGGTTGAGAGTGGGGTTGAAGCGGTTAGAGCCATCAGGAAAAGTTTGGCGATTGCGATTGCGGGGGTTGGGAAGGGGAAGTGAGTAAATGTTTCGGGGTTGAAAATCATCTGTTGGGATAGTTTGGGTGAGGAAAAGCTTTCATAAAATAGGTTTTGTTTCCTTTGTTTTTTATGAAGGTGGGGAGAGATGGGTAGAACGGAAACGGGGCACTAGTATACAGGCCATGCATGATTTAAAAACGTCCATATATTGTTATTTGCTGTTATTTGCTGTATGACGGGGGCATGAGGGACATGTGCATATCTAAGATATCCGTCGCTATGCTTTGCTTTGCTTTCCCTCCTAAACAAACAGGCAAACGTGCCATAAGAACTAGCTTACAAACTAGTCCTGAAAATAATTATAAACTGTGCTGTACCGGATATATTGGATTTACTTCTTGTATATCGGATAACTGCTGTTTCGTGTTGACATAGGGGGTAAATCTGGAGATTGTCATGGCCAACTGATCTGGTGGAGTAAGGTGCAATAGAACAATTGAGGCTAGTGCAGTGCAGTGCAGTACCATGCTTGTAATATATTATTACATATTTAATTGGATAACCAAAAACCCCGTTTATTACTTATCCCCCCATGCACTCACGTACGGCTCCCGAGACCCAGGACCACCTGCCATTTCCAACCCCCTCCCAGGTCCCAGACATCTACCACTACTACTGCTTTTGCAAGTGCCATGTATACCGACAATACGCGCCGGAGTAAAAGGTAAACCCAACTCACAAGCCCCAGTACAGGTTCAGTCCCAGATAAACTAGAAGAAGCTGTATACGGCTAGAGAATAGTTAGTCTCGCTGGGAAGTCGCTCGGTAGTACATATTAAAATGCTGGTAGAATAGAGCCCCCCTGCTCATGGCGCGGTAGCCATTCAGGATTCCATTGGGCCAGCTTTTCCCCCTCTCCTTGTCTATCCGCTCTCGGCACCCCGCCATCGAGCGCCTGCTTCCGCGAATTTTTGTATCATAAGTTAGAATTTCACTAGTGGGTAGCGAGGAGGGAGGAGGGAACTTGAATGGGGGAAATGTTAGTGAGTGTTAGGGGGAGTGGTGGGAGAGGGATGACTAGCTGTTTTTGTTATCGTATATATAAGTAGGCTTTTTTTTCTTCAGATGTATGGGTGATATTGTGTGATTGGGTGTTTTTCGCTGGAAGTATAGTTTTGAAGATTAGTGTAGTAGCATGCACGTTGGGTAGCGGTTGGTTCTGGAGGCCTAGCGTGTGTTTTGTGGGATTGTCTGGGAGGGGGGGCACTTCCCGGTTTGATTGATTGATTGATTAGCACGCTTTCGGGCTGGTTTGGGAGAGAATGTGGTGGTGGCTGAGGCGATCAAGTTATCATACCAAGAGTATCACTAATTGCGCACGGGTACGCTAAACATCCGGGACAATCCCCTCCTCCCCACCCTAATGTTCTTAGGCAGGGGAGGAAGAGGAAGGTGAGCAGCGGAGAGAGGGCAGACGGAGAGCTGCGGGGGTGGAAATATGATATGAGTATGTTTTTTTTGGGTGTAGTGCACTCGATTGTATGCATCATACTGGGTTTAATAATTTTCAGTTAAGTTTCTATAGGGCTGGTAAATATGACCGTTGATGGGATAATAATGCCAGTATTATAGTAGAACATTGTATCATATCAGGAGCAGGGGGGAGGGCAGGCAACAGGAAGTGCAAATGTGATGGAGGAACATTGAAGTGTGGACGAGTGAAAATTCTAGGGCATGGACGGATGTGTGGGGTTACGCATGCAGAGTTTTCACTACTTAAGGTGAACCGTAGCTAGCAACCTCCGCAGAGAATACACACACCGCAACAACCTTCTCCTATCACTTCGCCTACACGATCGGGCCATCACCTCCATCAGCTGTTCTGGAGAGTGTTCGTTGCGACGGGTGTCGTGGAAAAAGTTATATAAGGCCCTTTTTTGAGCTTATTTACACTGATCTTGAAGACGGCGGCCACATTTATTCATTCTTTTCTTCCTTCCATCCATTATCCTTTTATATCTCTCCCCCAGGGCAACCTATTCTTTTTTTATCAACGGCCTGGATCACGAATCCCTTAAGCTCGTGGTTTTCTATTTCTTCAAAGGCGTCGATTATCTACCTTTTTCCTTCGAGCGACTGAGGCTTGCCAATCCTTTGCTCTCTCTTTCTCGGCCCCATTCCGGCCTTTGAGTACTGAAACTATAGTTGGCAGGGGAGGACAACGCCAACACCACCATGTCAGAAGATACCGGACGGACACCGCTCTCGTGGGCTGCTGGGGAGGGGCATGTCGAAGTAGTAATGCTACTGCTGGGACGGGAGGGTGTTGACGCAAATAAAGCAGACAGAGATGGCCAAACACCGCTCGTGTGGGCTGCCATGGGTGGGCACGATGGAGTGGTGAAGCTACTGTTAGGATGCGAAAATGTCAACGCCAATGTGACAGATATCGGTGGCAGAACACCGCTCTCGTGGGCTGCTGAGGAGAGGCATGATGAAGTAGTGCAATTACTGCTAGGACATGGAGATGTCGATCCTAATATAGCCGATAACGATGGCCAAACACCCCTCTTGTGGGCTGCCGAGAATGGGGATTATCGAGTGGCAAAGCTACTGTTGGAAAGGCAAGGCATTGCCCCAGATAGTCCAGGCTATAATGGCAAAACACCTCTCGCGACTGCTATCATATGTCGGCATTTTAAAGTAATGAAGCTACTATTGGGATGCCAAAATGTCAACCCCAATGCGACCGATATTTTTGGCAGAACGCCGCTTGCGTGGGCTGCCAGGGGTGGCCATCATCTGGCAGTTCGAATACTGCTGGAACGTGAAGATACTAATCCTAATATACCGGATGAGCAGGGCCGAACACCGCTCTTGTGGGCTGCCGAGAAAGGGTATTATGACGTCATAGAGCGACTGTTGGGGCGGGAAGACGTTAACCCTGATCTCGCGAACCATTCAGGCGATACACCGCTCTCTTGGGCTGCCGAGCATGGGAAAGATCGGGTCGTAAAGCTACTGTTGAAGCGGAAAGACGTTAACCCTGATCTCGTGAACCCTTCTGGCAATACACCGCTCTTGAGGGCTGCAAAACTTGGGCGGCATGGAGCAGTGGAGCTACTGTTAAGATGCGAAAATGTCAACCCCAATGCGACCGATAAGTTTGGCCAAACACCGATCTCCTGCGCTGCCAGGTTTGGGTTTCATGGAGTAGTGGAGCTACTGTTGAGGTGCGAAAATGTCGACCCCAATATGAGGGATGTGTTTGGACGAACACCGATCTCCTGGGCCGCCATTAGTGGCAATGATAAACTAGTCTAACTACTGCTCGGAGTGGAAGCTATCGACCCCAATATCCCAGACAATAGGGGCGGAACACCGTTTTGGTGGGCGTCCCGCGTCGGGGACAAGCTAGCGATGAAACTACTGCAACCTCGCAAATCTGCGAAACCTAGGGTGGTTTGATCTCAACACAACAAAAATAAAAAGTCTTTGCTGTTTTTCATTTTTTTTTAAAAAAAAACCCCAATATGGACTGCTTTTTAGGCATTTCCATGAATAATATGCCGATATATATACCGTCGGCCGCTTCTCTCTCCTCTAAACCGCTTTCGAATCCCGCCCCGGGAGAGTCTAACAAGTCATCGATATCACCGTCTGTTTTTTCTTCTTTCTTTTTTCTATTTCCTCCCTTTCACTTGCTTCCCCATTTCACTTTAAACCCCTACCCCCCTATCAAATTGTCATCCCCTAAGATCAAAGCTGGTAGTATAGTATACACAAACCAGTATGATCGTTTATGGGTATTAACTGTTGGTTGAGTTTGTATTCCTACCCTTAACTTACCTAGTAGGGTAAGGAAGGAAGTTTGGGGGGGGGGGGGCATGTACTATTCTTGTATGGTAGTTATAATAATATAAGCACCACCCCGCTTCGTTCTCGTGAGCCCATAAAATATGATGCAAGAACGCGCCTATTGTACAGTCTTATACTAACGACCGCGTGGTCATTTAAGGGACGTTTCTAGGAGCAATAGTTCCCAACTCCATTCCCCCACAATACTGTGCTATTGGTCACAAAGGAGGAGCTCCCAAGGTGTTTTTGTTGCGTGAAATGCTCTCATTAGTTCATTGTATAATATCCATGCAGGAAAAGAGCATATATCTTTGACAGGATATCTAATTTACCGCATGAGGCGTAGATACTTATCACCCGTACAGTACTTGCAGCGTTCCATCTGAATACTTGCTATGAGAGTGCCTAGGCATGCAAGAGCGCAATTGTAGTAGCAAGGCTACACTCTAGACTTCGAGAATTTGCCTCTGTAATTATTGACTGACTGTCATGCCTTGTTAGTTGTGGCGTTTCACACATATTATATCATAGAATTTCCTGCCTTACTTGCACAGTATTATCCCACCCACAATGTGCTCTTAGCTACCACAAGCATGACCCGCCAACTCACACATATACAACTCCCGAGACCAAGAACTGTACCCCCCCGCCATTTCCAAACAACCTCCTCCCAAGTCCCGAGCATCTACGACCACTACTGCTTTCGTAAATAACAAGCATACCGACTATACGCACCTGAGTAAAACGCCAACGAAAGTAAAGCCAACTCAATCCCGAGTGCTGTACAGATTCAATACCAGATAGGTTAGAAGCTGTGTACACTAGAGAATAGTCAGTCTCGCTGGGGGGAAGTCGCTCGGTGGTAGATATTCACAGTGCAGGTAGGAGAGGCTTTCCGGCCATGCCAAGTATGATAGCAATTCAAGTGCCTGCTTCCGTCGCTCCCCAGGGCCGTTGCCTCTCGCCCGCCGCGCTTGGTATCCTACCATTGAAGATGTTTCCCCGCATTTTGTACGTGAGTTTCGCCGGTGGGGTAGTGGGGTAGAAAGGGGAGGGGGGAAGTCCAGAACGGGGGAGGGTTAGCGCATGGTTATGCGCTGGGGAAGTGGTGAGGGTGGAGCGGAGAGGGGTGACAAGCTGTTTTTGCTATCATAATATTATAGGCACCGTATGCTGTATGTCAGGCCAGAGTGATATTGCGTGATTGGCGCTCCGGTTGGTTTGGGAGAGAATGTGGTGGTTGTTGAAGCGATCGAGATATCACACTTAGAGTATCGCTAATTGCGCACTACTACCCTAAATACCCCGGACAATGCCCCCCCACTATTCTTAGGTGGGGGAGGAAGGGGAATGCAAGCAGCGTTGAAAGGGCATGACAGAGTACTGTAGGAGTGGAAATATGAGTATTATGATATATATAGGTTCTTTTGGTGCAGTCCACTCAATTGTATGGATAATATATATGATACTGGGTTTTAATTAGTTTCAGTTAGGTTTCTATAGGGTTGGTAAATGTGGCTGTTGATGTTATACTGTAACAATCCAAGTATGATAGTAGAACATTGCATTAGGAGTAAAGAGGAGCGCATGTAACAAGAAGCGCAATTGTGATGGAGGAACACTAAAGTGCGGACAAGTGAACATTCTAGGGCATGAACGGATGTGTAGGGTTACGCATGCAGAGTTTTCACTACTTAAGGTCAACCATAGCTGGCAACCTCCGTAGAGAATACACACACCACAACAACCTTATCCTATCATTACGCCTACACGATCGGGCCACCACCTCCATCAACTGTTCCGCAGAGTGTTGGTTGGGACGGGTGTCCTAGAAAAGGTTATATAAGGGGCCTTTCCTGAGCTTCTTTACACCGATCGTGAAGCCGGCGGCCACATTTATTCATTGCTTTCTCCCTTCCTTCTTTTATCTTTTTCAACCTCTCCCCTAGGGCAACCTATCTTTTATCAACGGCTTGTGATCACGAATCCCCTGAACTGGTGGTTCCCTACTTCCTCAAAGGCGCCAATTTTCTACCTTTCCTTCGAGCGACTGAGGCTTGCCAATCCTTTACTCTCTCTTTCTAGGCCTCATTCCCGCCTTTGAGTACTGAAACTATAGATGGAAGGGGAAGACAACGCCAATATCGCCATGTCAGAAAGTTCCGGACGAACACCGCTCTCTTGGGCTGCTGGGGAGGGGCATGCCAAAGTAGTAATGCTACTACTGGGACGGGAGGGTGTTGACGCAAATAAAGTGGACAGACATGGCCGAACACCACTCTCGTGGGCTGCTGGGAAAGGGCGTGATGAAGTAGTAAAGCTACTGCTGGGACAGGAAGGTGTTGACCCCGATGCAGGAGACATAAATGGTGGAACACCGCTCTCGGAGGCTGCCAAGGGTAGGCACGAGGGAGTAGCGAAGCTACTCTTAGAATGCCAAAATGTCAACCCTAATGCGACCAGTATCAATGACGGAACACCGCTCTCGTGGGCTGTATGGACTGGGGGTGATGGAATTGTAAAGCTACTGTTGGAACGGGAAGACATCGCCCCCAATATCCAAGACTATTATGGCCAAACACCTCTCACGATTGCTTCCATGTGTGGGGATGATGATGTAGTACAGCTACTGTTAAGATGCCAAAAGGTCAACCCCAACACGACCGATAGCGTTGGCAGAACACCGCTCTCATGGGCTGTCATGAGCGGCAATGATGAAGTAGTGCAACTACTGCTAAAACGTGGAGATGTCGACCCTAATATAACCGATAAAGATGGCCGAACACCGCTCATGTGGGCTGCTGAGAAAGGGAAAGATCGGGTGGTAGAGCTACTGTTGGAACGGGAAGACATTAACCCTAATCTCGCGAACCATTCAGGCGATACACCGCTCTCTTGGGCTGTCGAGCATGGGAAAGATCGGGTCGTAAAGCTACTGTTGAAGCGGAAAGACATTAACCCTGATCTCGTGAACCCCTCTGGCGATACACCGCTCTTGGGGGCTGCCAAGATTGGGCAGCAGGAAGCAGTGGAGTTACTGTTAAGATGCGAAAATGTCAACCCCAATGCGACCGATGAGTTTGGCCAAACACCAATCTCCTGCGCTGCCAGGTTTGGGTTCCATGGAGTAGTGGAGCTACTGTTGAGGTGCCAAAATGTCGACCCCAATATGAGGGATGTGTTTGGACGTACACCGATCTCCTGGGCTGCCATCAGTGGCAATGATAAAGTAGTGCAACTACTGCTAGGACTGGAAGCTGTCGACACCAATATCGCAGACAATAATGGCAGAACACCGCTTGCGTTGGCTTTCGGCGCCGGGAACCAGCGAGTGATTAATCTACTCCAAGCCCACCAATATGCGGGCCTCAACCTGGTTTGACCTCATCACAAGGAAAATGATCACCTCTATCTCTTAAAAAAAACCATGATGAAAAATATGCCGATATATATATATACCGTCGGCCGCTTCTCTCTCCTCTATACAGCCTTCGAATCCCTCCCGTGAGCATCTAACAAGTCATCGATATCCCCGTCTTTTCTTTTTCTCATTTCTGTTTCTTCCCTTTCGCCTGCTTCCGGATTTCACTTTAAACCCCCCCTTGCAAATTGGCATCCCCTGAGATCAAAGCTGGTAATATAGTATACACAAACCAGTATGATTGTTTATGGGTATTAACTGTCAGTTGGGTTTGTGTTCCTACCCTCACCTGGTAGGGAAAGGAAATTGGAGGGGGTGGGGGAGGGGAGGGGAGGGGGTGGAGTATGTACTATTCTTGTATGATAGTTATAATAATATAAAGCACCACCTGGCTTCGTTCTCGTGAGCCCATAAAATATGATGCAAGCACGCGCCTATTGTACAGTATTATACCAACGACCCCGTGGTCATTTAAGAAGTGTACCTAGGAATAATAGTTCCCAACTCCATCCCCCACAATCCTGGGCCATTGGTCACAAAGCGGGAGCTCCCAATGTGTCTTTGTTGGGCAAAATGATCGCATTAGTTCATTGTATAATATCCATGCAAGAAAAGAGTAAATATCTTTGACAGGATATCTAATTCACCGCATGAGGGGTAGATACTTATCACGCTTAGAGCACAGGTAGCTTTCTTTCTAAATACTTGCTATGATAATGCCTAGGCAGGCACAGTGCAGCGCATTTGTACTAGCGGCAAGGGTACACCCCAGATTTCGAGCCCTGCCCCCGTAAGTATTGACTGACTGCAATGTTTTGCTAGTTATGGCGTTTTACACATATTATATCATAGAATTAGCTGTCTCACTTGTACAGTATTATCACATCCCAATGCTCTCAGCTACCTCAAGTATGACCCCGCAACATACACACATACAACTCCCGAGGCCCAGTACTGTGCCGACCGCCATTTCCGAACAACTCCCTCCCAAGCCCCAAGCATCTACCACTACCACTACCGCTTTGGCAAATACCAAGCATACCGACAATACCCCCCGGAGTAAAAGCCAAGGAAAGTAAAGCCAGCTCAAGCCCGAGTACTGTACAGATTCAGTCCCAGATAAGTTAGAAGCTGTATAAGCTAGAGAATAGTTAGTCTCGCTGGGAAGTCGCTAGGTAGTGCATACGACAGTTCGGGTAGGATAGGCTTTCCGACCCATATCTAAGTATGAGAGCAATTCAAGTGCCTGCTTCCGTCACTCCCCGGGGCCTTTGCCTCTCACCGCTCTTGGTATCCTACCATTGAAGATGTTTCCCCGCATTTTGTACGTGAGTTTCGCCGGTGAGGTAATGGGGTAGAGGGGGGGATCCAGAACGGGGGAGGCTCAGCGCGTGGTTATGCGCTGGGGAAGTGGTGAGGGGAGTGGAGGGGAGAGGGGTGACAAGCTGTTTTTGCTATCATAATATTATAGGTATGATATCTGATATGTCGGGTTAGGGTGATAGTGTGTGATTGGCACTCCTCCCCCTGGCTTAGGAGAGAAAATGTGGTGGTGGTTGAAGTGATTGAGTCACTACATCTAGAGTATCGCTAATTGCGCACTGCTACGCTAAGCACCCGGGACAATTCCCCCCACCCCAATTTTCTTAGCTATGGGTGAGCAGCGGAGAGAGTGCTGTGGGGATGGAAATGTTATATGAATATGTTTTTTTGGTGTAGTGCGCTCGATTTTATGCATCATAAGGGGTTTAATAATGTTTAGTTAAGTTTCTATAGGGCTAGTAAATATGACCGTTGATGGGATAATAATGCCAGTATTATGGTAGAACATTGTATCATATCAGGAGCAGGGGGGAGCACAGGCAACAGGAAGCGCACATGTGATGGAGGAACATTGAAGTGTAGACGAGTGAAGATTCTAGGGCATGAACGGATGAGTAGGGTTACGCATGCAGAGTTTTCACTACTTAAGGTGAACGGTAGCTAGCAACCACCGCAGAGAATACACACACCACAACAACCTTCTCCTATCATTACGCCTACACGATCGGGCCACCACCTCCATCAACTGTTCTGCAGAGTGTTAGTTAGGACAGGTGTCCTAGAAAAAGGTATATAAGGGGCCTTTCTTGAACTTCTTTAACGTTACACTAATCGTGAAGACAGCAGCCACATTTATTCATTGCTTTCTCCCTTCCTTCTTTTATCTTTTTCAAACTCTCCCCCCAGGGCAACCTATTTTCTATCAACGGCCTGCGATCACGAATCCCCTGAATTGGTGGTTCCCTACTTCCTCAAAGGCGCCAATTTTCTACCTTTCCTTCGAGCGACTGAGGCTTGCCAATCCTTTACTCTCTCTTTCTAGGCCTCATTCCGGCCTTTGAGTACTGAAACTATAGCTGGAAGGGGAGGGCAACGCCAATATCGCCATGTCAGAAAGTTCCGGACGAACGCCGCTCTCGTGGGCTGCTGGAGAGGGGCATGCCGGAGTGGTAATGCTACTGCTGGGGCGGGAAGGTGTTGACCCAAATAAAGTAGACAGAGATGGCAGAACACCATTCTCGTGGGCGGCTGGGAAGGGGCGTGATGAAGTAGTAAAGCTACTGCTCGGACAGGAAAGTGTTGACCCTAATGCAGCAGACAGAGATGGTCGAACACCCCTCTTGTCGGCTGTCAGGGGTAGGCACGAGGGAGTGGTGAAGCTACTCTTAGGATGCCAAAATGTCAACCCCAATTCGACCGGTATCGCTGGCGGAACACCGCTCTCGTGGGCTGCATTGAATGGGGATGATCAAGTTGTAAAGCTACTGTTGGAACGGGAGGACATCGCCCCCAACACCCAAGACCGTTATGGCCAAACACCTCTCGCGATTGCTTCCAGGTGTGGGCATGATGGAGTAGTTCGGCCACTGTTAGGATGCCAAAATGTCAACTCTAATGTGACCGATAGCGTTGGCAGAACACCGCTCTCGTTGGCCGTCACGAGTGGAAATGATGAAGTAGTGCAACTACTGCTAAGATGTGGAGATGTCGACCCTAATATAACCGATAAAGATGGCCGAACACCGCTCATGTGGGCTGCTGAGAAAGGGAAAGATCGGGTGGTAGAGCTACTGTTGGAACGGGAAGACGTTAACCCTAATCTCGCAAATCGTTATGGCGATACACCGCTCATGAGTGCTGCCTGGTCTGGGTTCCATGGAGTGGTGGAGCTACTCTTAAGCTGCCAAAATGTCGACCCCAATATAACCGACATGGGTGGCCGAACACCGCTCTTGTGGGCCGTCGAGATTCGGGTTAATCGAGAGGCAAAGCTCCTGTTGGAAAGGCAAGACATCGCCCAAGATAGCCCAGACTATACTGACCAAACTCCTCTCGCGAGTGCTTCCAGTCGTGGGCATGACGGAGTAGTTCAGCTACTGTTAAGATGCCAAAATGTCAACCCCAATGTGACCGATTGCGTTGGCAGAACACCGCTCTCACGGGCTGTCACGAGTGGAAATGATGAAGTAGTGCAACTACTGCTAAGACGTGGAGATGTCGACCCTAATATAACCGATACAGATGGCCGAACACCGCTCATGTGGGCTGCCCTGCATGGGAAAGTTCGGGTGGTAGAGCTACTGTTGGAACGGGAAGACGTTGACCCTAATCTCGCAAACTGTTATGGCGATACACCGCTCTTGAGTGCTGCCAGGTTTGGGTTCCATGGAGTGGTGGAGCTACTCTTAAGCTGCCAAAATGTCGACCCCAATATGACCGATAAGCTTGGGCGAACACCGATCTCCTGGGCTTCCTTTCGGGGCAATGATATAGTAGTGCAACTACTGCTAGGACTGCGAGCTGTCGACACCAATATCGCAGACAATAATGGCAGAACACCGCTTTGGTGGGCTTCCTGCGCCAGGAACCAGCGAGCAATGAATCTGCTACAAGCCCGCCAATCTGCGGGCCCCATCATGGTATCACCTCGCCGCAAAGAGGGGTAATCATTTCTATCTCTCTTAAAAAAAAAACCAATATGTACTACTTCTTGGGCATTTCCTTGAAAGATATGCCGATATAAATACCGTCGGCTGCTTCTCTCTCCTGTAAACCGGCTTCGAATTACTCCCGGGTGCTTCTGACAAGTCATTGATATCCTCATCTTTTCTTTCTCTTTTTTTCTGTTTCTTCCCTTTTGCTTGCTTCCGGATTTCACTTTAAACCCCTCCTTGCAAATTGTCATCCTCTAAGATCAAAGCTGGTAATATGGTATACACAAACTTGTATGACCGTTTATGGGTATTGACAGTCGGTTTGGTTTGTATTCCTACCCTTAACTTACCTAGTAGGGTAAGGAAGGAAGCTTGGGTGGGGGGGGCGTGTACTATTCTTGTATGATAGCTATAATAATATCAGGCACCACCCGGCTTCGTTCTCGTGAGCTCATAAAATATGATGCAAGTACGTGCGCATCTTACAGTATTATACATACCAATGAACCCCCCTGGTCATTTAAGAGAAATTCCGAGGAACAATAGTTGCCAACTCCATCCCCCACAATACTGTGCCATTGTTAGGAAAGCGGGAGCTCCCAAGGTGTCTTTGTTGTGTGAAATGCTCACATTAGTTCATTGTATAATATCCATGCAAGAAAACAGTAAATATCTTTGACAGGATATCTAATTCACCGCATGAGGGGTAGATAATTATCACGCTTGCGGTACGTGTGGTTTTATTTCTGAATACTTGCTATGATCGTGGCTAGGCAGGTACAGTAGAGCGCAGTTGTAGTAGCGGCAAGGCTACACTCGAGACCTCGAGCAATTGCCCCCCTGTAAGTATTGGCTGACTGTAATGTTTTGTTAGTTGTGGCGTTTCACACATTCTGTATTATATAATTTCCTGTCTTACTTATACAGTATTATCTTACCCATAATGCTCTCAGCTGCCACAAACGTGGCCCCCCCCAACACACACACATACAACTCCCGCGACTTAGTACTGTACCGCCCGCAATTTCTAACCCTCTCTCAAGTCCCAAACATCTACCAATACTACTACTGCTTTCACAAATACACCAAGCATACCGACAATTCGCCCCGGAGTAAAAAGCCAAGGAAGGTAAAGCCAACTCAACCCCGAGTGCTGTACAGATTCACTCCCAGTTAAGTTAGAAGTCGTATAAGCTAGAGAATAGTCAGTCTTGCTGGGAAGCCGCTCGGTAGTGAGATATTACAGTGCGGGTAGGATAGGCTTCCCGACCCATAACCATGTATGATGGCAATTCAAGTGCGTGCTCAGTGTTCTCAGTCGTCCGGGGCCCCCGTAGGGCCCGGCGGGGGGACTGCCAAGACCCCCGGACGAGACGGGACGGCAAAATGTAGTCCGTCCTCGTCCTTGAACTCCCAGGACGGCCGTCATTGGCAAGGACGACAAGCCCCACGATCTGAGACAATTTGAGCTAGGGGACGGCAGGGGACGGTCGGGGACAGTGGGTGACGGCCGGGGAGTGTTAGGACTGCCCGAGAGGGTGGGGGAGTGTGGGGGACGGCCGGGGACGGCAGGGGACGGCAGGGGACGGCGGGTGACGGTGGGTGACGGCGGGTAACGGTGGGTGATGGTGGGTGACGGCCGGGGACTATCAAATACGTCCTATCCGTGCGGTATCCTCACACCCTCTGAGAATAATTCTAAGATCACCAAATGATATAGCATTAGAGTAGAGAATAATGGGAGATGTTAAATAGCAGAATAAACTTTCTTTAAGGTAGAATTATTCGGGCAGAACCTACCATATACCCTAATATTTAGCGCTTGGATCTCCATTGCCTTCTCTTATTCCTTACCGAGCTCTCGTTAGTATTCAATCCTGGTCACTGCCTTTATGTCACTCGAAGATGAAGCCACAGCCAGCCTCACAGGAGACAATATGGGATTTTGATATTGAAGCGGTTGCTGGCCTTACAGGTACTGGGGTACTGGGGCAAGTATAACCACAATCGCTGGACATGCTATGGAGAATAGTCAGGGAAGTAGTCCAGGTAGCATACTAAGTAGTGCCCCCAGTGGCCTTCTAACTCCTACGGTCGGAAGCAATCCTGGAGAGGATGGGTATGGGGCTGGATCAGAAAGAAGAATTTATGAAAGAAGATGAAGAATTCGCAAGAGCTGGGTATATTTCCAAGAAAATGGGAATGAGTATACAACAATTGATGGTAAAACACGCTGGCGATGTGCTCGCTGTAAGTTAATCTTTGCTACTCTTATAATTCATTATCACTTGACTTGGTCTCTAGTACTTGATTCCCGGAGCTGTGTTTCAGCAATTCTAACATTTAGTGTAGGTCCAACAAAAGGATTGAGTGTTACGTTTGCTGATTCATCCACCAAGAATATGATCGAGCATCTACATGAAGTACATAAAATCGGAAAAGAGGGTCCTATTCCACTCGAGCAAGGGCAGGTGTTGATCGAAACAGCCTTCGGAAAAACTCGGCTGCAGGTCACATTCAATACAGATTTCTTCCGAGATCAGCTCCTACAATGGATCATTGAGAACCATATCAGCTTTAGCCAAGTAGAAAAAGCCTCTTTTTGTGTACTTTTACGATATCTAGTTGCTTGTGTGAGTGTTTCTCTTTTTTTAATTTGATATATGCAACTCACATGGATTATCCTTGTAGAATGCTACCTATACGGAGATGCCACAAGCACTTCCCAGCTCTGCCAATACTATTAAAACTTGGATCTTAGAACAATTTATTTGTTCTCAACAAAGTCTTGCACGCTACTTCAGACAGGACAGGAGTAAAGTTCACTTTACTTTCAATATGTGGACATCTCCGAACTACAGGGCCTTTCTCGGCGTCGTTGCACACTGGATAGACTCCGACTACAAGCTTCAGAGTACAGTGATAGGCATGCGGAGATTTAATGGGCGGCATACAGGAGAGAATTTGGCTGCCTGCTTTCTCGAGATTGTTGAGCCATATAGTATTATTGATAAGATAGGGTACTTCACGCTTGACAATGCAAGTAATAACGATACAGTGCTATACCATATCGCCCAGCATTTAAAGGAACAAGACATTACCTTCAATCCCGTACAACGGCGCTTGTGCTGCTTTGGTCACGTCATAAACCTTGTTGTCAAATCATTTCTATGGGAATCCGATGTGAAGGTATTTGAAGAGCATTATTTCTACCTATCAGGACCTACAGCAGGAAGCAGTGGAATTGGAGGCATGGCGGCGCAAAGGACCTTTGGGAAAACTACACAATATCATTAGTTGGATATCCCACTCACCCCAGAGACGTGAACTCTTTCAAGCTGAAGTGAGAAAGTCTCTTGAGCCAAGCACGAAAGCTGTATCTCTTATTCGCAGTAATACTACACGATGGGTAGTGACTACGATTCCCTTATTCGCGCCTTTGAACTTTGTGATCCGCTAGAGGAATTTAGATCCCGAGTCCTTCGCCGGAATGAGGATCAAGAAAATGATGGTGCCCCCACCTCCCTTCACCTTGATGAGCTAAACCCAGACGACTGGAATATTCTACGTGAGATCATGCATATCCTCCAGCCCTTCCGGAAGTGACAGTTAATCCTGCAGTCCAAAATGTACTTTGGGCAGCTTCATGACATTTTCCCCGCCATGGATGAACTGCTCTACCAGCTAGAACAATCCCAGGAACATGACCTACCCCATATCAGAACCTCTGTAAACCTTGCCTGGAATGTCCTTACTAAGTATGAATTACATTCATCCCCATATACTCTCCATTGATTAGTTTTCTCTTAAAAGCTTACCTGTATTAGATATTATACATTAACTGACTTGGTTCCAGCACACTTCCTTGCTGTCACATTGAATCCAGAAATGAAGTATAGATACTTTGAGACTGAGTGGGAAGACAGACTGGATTGGATTGCAAATGCTAAATCTACGGTTGAGTTGGTTTGGACATCCGAGTACAAACCCAGTAACTCAAACACGAATAATATCCTACTACTACTGGTGGCTTCCCCTAGGGTTGCTTCTGCTCTACCTCCAACTACTACTACATCCCTGCTACCGGGCGAGGTACCACACGCAGGTGATTTACCTGATTGGAAAAAAAAAAATGGCGAAGACTTATTGGGGATGACCGCGATGAGCTCCAGCGTTATCTCGAGCGCAAAACAGAGGATGATCTTCCTTCTGACCCACTGCAGTATTGGATCGACCATCTTCCAGATGTTCGGCTAAGGGGTTTAGCACAAATGGCGATAGACATCTTTACTATTCCTGCGATGTCCACCGATCCAGAGCGACTATTCAGTAGGTATGTTCACTAGCTTCCTGAGACTAGCTTCTCCTTTTCTAATTTGCTAATTAGTATTACAGTTCTAAACTACTACTGACTGATAGGCGAAATTGACTGGGAGATGACATTATTGAGGCATCAGAGTGCCTCAAATCCTGGTTAAGTTCTGGGATTGTTTATGGTGGGATAAACTCAGATGTGAATCGCATGGAGAGTACACTTAAGGCATTGGAACTACATTCCTTGGGCCTTCGGTCTTCCTCTATCATTTAAAGTTCTTATTTTTATTGATTTCCTTGAGCGACTTCTTCCCTTTTGTTCTTGTCTAGTAGCTAGTCATTGTTCATGTCACGGCAGCCAAGTACGATATCAATGAAAATCTTGTTGGCAAAATCAATTCAATTGGAAACCCACTACTAGAATACAAGCTTCACTTCATAGCTTAGTATTTCGATAAGTGGGTTACATATCACGAATACAAAGTCTTGGATCACCAAGTTAAAGGCAAATGCCTTATATTTGAATTGTACTTGGATTGTTTTCTAATATAAATTTTAAGCTAGAGAGCAATAATTCCGCTACTTGTCTACTACTTCATATTGAGAAAAGCAATTATTCACTGTAGGGTAAGACATGTCATGGGGGACGGCCAGGGGAATGGTCCTTAGCTCTGACCTGTCGGGCAAGTTCAGGAAAAGACGGGACGGGACGACAAAATGCGGTCCGCCCTCGTCCTTCATTCTCGCCTGTCGGGCATCTTGTTAAAAAGACGGGACGGGACAACGAAATGTCGTCCGTCCTCGTCCTGGCCCAGGACGGACGGACTGCCCCGTTGAGAACACTGGATTGAAGTGTGGACGAGTGAACATTTTAGGGCATGGACAGATGTGTAGGGTTACCCATGCAGAGTTTTCACTACTTGAGGTGAACCGTAGCTAGAAACCTCCAAGGAGAATACAAACCACAACCACCTTTTCCTATCACTACGTCTCCTACACCATCGGGCCACCGCCTCCATCAACTGTTCTGCAGAGTGTTGGTTGGGACTGGTGTCCTAGAAAAAGTTATATAAGAAGCCTTTCTTGAGCTTCTTTACACTGACCGTGGAGACGGCGGCCATATTCATTCATTGCTCTCTTCCATCTTTTATCCTTTTCTACCTCTCCTCTAGGGCAACCTATTTTTTTATCAACCGCCTGATATCACGAATCCCTTAATCTCGTGGTTTTCTATTTCCTCAAAGGCGTCGATTATTTTCCTTCGAGCCACTGAGGCTTGCCAATCCTTTGCTCTCTCTTTCTAGGCCTCATTCCCGCCTTTGAGTACTGAAACTATAGCTGGAAGGGGAGGACAACGCCAACACCGCCATGTCAGAAAGTTCCGGACGAACACCGCTCTCGTGGGCTGCTGGGGAGGGGCATGCCACAACAGTAATGGTACTGCTGGGACGGGAGGGTGTTGATGCAAATAAAGTAGACAGAGGTGGAGGAACACCACTCTCGTGGGCTGCTGGGAAGGGGCGCGATGAAGTAGTAAAGCTACTGCTGGGACAAGAAGGTGTTAACCCCAATACAGTAGACACAGATGACCGAACTCCACTCTTGTGGGCTGCCAGAGGTGGGCACAATGGAGTAGTAATGCTGCTGCTGGGACGGGAGGGTGTTGACTCAAATACATCAGACACAGATGGCCGAACACCACTCTCATGGGCTGCTGAGGAGGGGTATGATGAAGTAGCAAAGCTACTGCTGGGGCAGGAAGGTGCTGACCCCAATACTGTAGACACAGATGGCCGAACTCCACTCTTGTGGGCTGCCAGAGGTGGGCACGATGGAGCAGTAATGCTACTGCTGGGACAAGAAGGTGTTGACGCAAGCAAAGCAGACACCGATAACAGAACACCATTTTCGTGGGCTGCAGGGAAGGGGCGTGGTGAAGTAGTAAAGCTACTGCTGGAGCAGGAAGGTGTTGATCCCAATAAAATAGACAGAGATGGTCGAACAGCGCTCTTGTGGGCTACCAGGGGTGGGCACGATGGAGTAGTGAAGCTACTGTTAATATGCCAAAATGTCAACCCCAATGTGACCGATAACGTTGGCCGAACAGCACTCTCGTGGGCCGCCGGGAATCGGGATGATCGAGTTGTAAAGCTCCTGTTGGAACGCGAAGATATCGACCCCAATATCCCAGACCTTTATGGCCGCACACCTCTCGCGATTGCTGCCAGGCGTGGAATTGAACGGGTAGTGAAGCTACTGTTGAGATGTGGAAATGTCAATCCTAATAAGCTCGATTTGGCTGACCAAACGCCGCTCTTGTGGGCTGCCCTGGGTGGCCATCATTGGACAGTTCAAGTGCTGCTAGAATGTGAAGCTGTCGATCCCAATATGCGAGATAATAGTGGCGCAACACCGCTCTGGTGGGCCGCCCAGCGCGGGCATCATGAGGTCGTAGAGCTACTGTTGGGACGGGGAGGCGTTAACCCTGATCTGGTGAACCATTCTGAGGATACACCGCTCTTGAGAGCTGCCAAGTTTGGGTTCCATAGAGTAGTAGAGCTACTGCTGAGGTGCCAAAATGTCGACCCCAATATGACCGATAGGTTTGGACGAACACCGATCTCCTGTGCTGTCACGAGTGGCAATGATAAAGTAGTGCAACTACTGCTAGGACTGGAAGCTGTCGACAGCAATATCGCAGATTATGGTGGCAGAACACCGCTTTGGTGGGCTTCTTCCTGCGTCGGCAACAAACGAGCGGTGAATCTACTGCAAGCCCGCCAATCTGCAAATCCCTACCTGGTTTGACCTCAACACAAAAAAAATAATTTTTGCTACCTCTCTCTCAAAAAAACGCCAATATGGACTGCTTTTTAGGCATTTCCCTAAATATGCCGATATATATACCGTCGGCCGCTTCTCTTTCCTCTCAACCGCCTTCGAATCGCTCCCGGGAGAGCCTAACAAGTCATCGATATCCCCGTCTTTTTATTTCCCTCTATTCCTTCCCTTTCGCTTTCTTCCGGATTTATCTTTAAACCCCTCCGGCAAATCATCATCCCCTCAGATCAAAGCCGGTAATATACCGGTAGTACACATCGACCAGTATGATCATCTATGGGTATTAGCTGTCGGTTGAGTTTGTATTCCTACCTTCATCTGGTGGGGTAAAGCACTTGGGGGGGGGGGGGAGGGGGGAAGGGGATAGCACTATTCCTGTATGATAGCTA